>Ga0187876_1000446_pt1 | contig 43021 bp, 41 predicted proteins | sample June2016WEW_17_4_FD_133000 | JGI IMG/M metagenome (GOLD analysis project Ga0187876, IMG submission 133000) | Peatland microbial communities from SPRUCE experiment site at the Marcell Experimental Forest, Minnesota, USA - June2016WEW_17_40 | ecosystem: Environmental > Terrestrial > Soil >...
GATTCAAACCTTGGCCCGGCCATCGCCACAGGTATCGTCGTCGTGGGTCGCGGGCCAAAAGCTCCGGCCGCCGAGTTCTGCATTCGCTTGGGGCGCATAGCGGCGGCAATGACCGGCCCGTTGCCACCAAACTTTGAAACGATCGCCGTATTGCAATGGCTCGATGCCGTTTTCGGGACGGAACCAGAAGCGGCATGCGCCACAGGGAATGCGGACTGCCTCCCCTTTTTGGACCTCCCCTTCACCACACCAGTCCACGGCATACGTCAGCCGCCATCGCGTGATGTCGTTCTCTTGCGAGCCCGGCATTGGCGCGGAGCGTTTGCAGAAGCCATCGTGGCCTTGCTTATGTTCCCAAAACCGGCACTGGGAACAATTGCCGGGCGAAGCGATCCCGGAAACCCCGGGAGTTGGTTCGAGAGAATGATCAGGCATGGTGCTCTATCTTTCCGGTCTGAGCCGAGTCCGGAAAAGTGGTTCCGGTTTTCCAATAAAACTCTGCGCTAATACAAAATCTAAGCAGACTTGCGTGGGACAACCCACGCAAGTCTGCTTAGTGGGGAAGAAGATCAAGCGTCGAAAGCGGCGGCGAGACCGCCGCCACGCGAACAGGAGCTGTCCAGCCGCCGCCGAGGGCGAGGAATAACGCAACGCTCGCCTCCAGACGCCTTGTTCGTAACTGAAGCGCGGTGCGCTCGGCATCCAGCGCAGTCGTCTGCGCGGTGACGACATCGAGATAAGTCGTCGCGCCATCGCGATAGAGGGTCAGCGAATAGTCCAGCACCTTCTTCGCCGCCTCGACGGCTTCCGCGACCCGCTTGGCCTCGATGCCAAGCCAATGATCCTGCGACAGACTATCCTCGACTTCCTGAACCGCGAGCAGAACTTGGCCACGGTATTTGGCGGTCTGCGCGTCGCGGACAGCCATGGCCGCCTCGAGCTGCGCCGTTCTTATTCCGCCGTCGAAAATGGGCAGGGCGACGGACGGCCCGATCGAAAACAATTCGTTCTTGAGATCCAAGAGATGAAGCCCGGTATCCTGCGTGCCGCCCATCAGGTTCAGATAGAAGCGGGGATAAAACGCCGCCCGCGCGATGCCGATCTGTTCGTTCGCCACCGCGACGCTGCGTTCGGCGGCCGCGATATCCGGCCGCCGTTCCAAAAGAGTCGAGGGCACGGCTGGGGGGCGCTGCGGCAGTGCAACGATCACGGGAGCGGCCGGGATCGAAAACGACGAGGCGGGCTTTCCAACCAAGGTCGCGATCGCATGCTCGAGCAGCGCCCGGCGTGCGAATGTGTCGGCGACGAGGGCCTGAGCGGTCGCCAGCTGCGATTGCGCGCGGGCGACGTCAATCGGGGGCGCGATCTTCCCGGCCAGCCGGTTCTGCGTGAGCGTCAAAGCGTCCGAATAAGTCTTCACCGTATCGGCAAGGAGCTGTCCTTCCCGGTCGAGGCTCCGCAGGTCGATGTACACGCGGGCGAGTTCGGCGTGGAGGCTGAGCCGGACATTCTCCAAGATCGCCGCTTCGGCCTGGGCCTGGGCCGCACTCGCGGCAATCGTATCGCGGACGCGCCCCCAGAGATCGATTTCGTAGCTCGCCTGCACGTCGAGGGTGTTCGCGCCATAATGACTGGGCTGGTCCGCGGACCGCAGCGGCCGGTGATCCGATTGCCGGTTGGTCGAGAGGCTGGTGTCCTGTTCGAGCGAGGGATAAAGCCCCGACTCCGCCTGTTCGACGATAGTCCGGGCCTGTTGATAATTCGCCAAGGCATTGGCCAGGGTCTGGTTGGCTTCGTCGACCTGTGGCTCCAGCGCGTCCAGGGTCTTGTCGTGGAATTCGGTCCACCAGGGCCCGCGTGGCAAACCGTCGCTGGGATTGGCGAGTTGCCATATCCCGCCTTCCCTAAATTTGGGGGGAAGGTCGACTTTGGGCGGCGCGTAGGACGGCGCGAGATCGCAAGCACATAAGGAAAATGCCGAAATGAAAACGCCGGCCCATAAAAGGAGCTTCATTCCGTCACACCCGGTACCGCACGCGCCGAAATGTTTTTATCGATGGCCTTGCCATCGATTCCGGCAATCTTCACCTCGTCGCCATCCGCGATGGAATCAGAGGGGCTCGCAACGATCCGATCCGTGGCTGTGATGCCGGACGCGATCTCGACGTCCGTGCCTGTATCGAGAATAATGTCGATATGTTTCAAGTGAACGCGGTTCTGCTCGTCCACGACGGCCACGGCTGGGGCCGAATCGCGAAAGATGATCGCGCTCGCGGGCACCACCAGCTTCTCCGGATCGAGCGGCAGATCGAATCGTGCTTGCGCGTAGGCACCCGTAGAAAGCTGCCCGTCTGAATTATCGACCATCAGTTCGACGAGCTGAGCGCGAGACTGGCTCGAGATGGCGTCGGATGTCGTCGTCAGCGTCCCCTTGAACGTGCGGCCTGGATACTGCGGCAGCTTCAACGTGACGGTCATGCCCCGCTGGAGACGAGCGGTATAAATCTGCGGCACCCGGACATAGACGCGCATTTTGTCGACGGCGGCGACATCGAACAAACCGGGTTGATTGCTGTTGCTGGACGAAACCAGCGCACCCACGTCAATCCGGCGCGCCGTCACGACGCCATCGAACGGCGCGCTAATGTCCTTGAAGCCTTGCAAGGCCTTGATGCGATCGACATTCGCGTGCGCCGCATCCACCTGCGCCTTCTTCGCCAAGGCATCGCCAGCCTTTTCGTCCGTGGTCTGCTGCGACACCGCCAGGGAGGCGCGCAATGCCTTCCACCTTTCCGCGGTCTGAACGGCAAGATTGAAGTCCGCCTGCGCTTTGGCGAGTTCGCCCACCGCCTGTTCGTATTGTTGATCGAGGTCGGGCGTATCGATCTTGGCGAGAATGTCCGCCATCTTCACCTTGGCGCCGATGTCGAAATACCACATTTTGACATATCCACTGACGCGCGCGTGGATCGGCGCGGTGTAGAATGCTTCGATATCGGCAGGTAAAACGAGTTGCTGAACTTCGGTCGCGTGCTTCGGCGTCACGAGATCGACACTCGGGATAGCCTGGTCCAGGGTCCACCGCGCGAGGGTCTTATCGCTGCGGTCACGGACGGCGATGCCGTATGTGGCCAGGGCACCGAACACGAGCACGGCCAAGAGGAGCCATCGGAAAGTCTTTCCTGAAGGCTTCTTTCCCTCGTTTGACGGCATGAATTAATCCTTGTGATTACTGCAGAGAAGCCGCGGACCCGGCGCCATGGGGATGTGGATCCGGCGATCGCTCGTCCGAGGGTCTCTTCGCGCGCGAATGTACCATCATGAAGACGACCGGAACAAACAAAAGAGTCGCGATCGTCGAGCACATCAATCCGCCGATCACTGCCCGGCCCAGCGGGGCGTTTTGCTCGGCGCTCAACGCCATCGGCGCCATGCCGATGATCATCGCCAGCGCGGTCATGAGAACCGGACGGAATCGCGTGAAGCCAGCGTCAATTGCCGCGGTCAAGGCGTCGGCGCCCTCGGCAAGCCTTTCACGTGCGAAGCTGACCACGAGAATACTGTTGGCCGTCGCGACACCCATGCACATGATCGCGCCGGTCAAAGCGGGCACCGACAATGTCGTATGCGTGATGAAAAGCATCCAAACGATGCCGGCCAGCGCGGCGGGCAGCGCGCTGACGATGACGAACGGATCCAACCAAGATTGGAAGTTGACGACAATCAAGAGATAGATCAGCACGATCGCGAGAGCGAGACCAACATATAGCTGGCTGTAAGCCGCGCTCATTGTCGTGATCTGGCCTCTTAAAACGACCGTCGAGCCGGCCGGGACTTCCGTGGCTGTTTCGTCAAGAATGCGCTGAATGCCGGCCGCGACCGCGCCGAGGTCGCGGCTATGCGTCGTTCCATAAATGTCGATGACGGGCTGCACGTTGTAATGCGACACAACGGCCGGGCTCACCCCACGGACGGTATCCGCGAGCGCTCCAAGCGGCTGGATTCTGTTCTTTCCGGAAATTTGTACGTTGGCGAGATCGCTGAGCGTGTCGATCCAATATTGTGGAGTTTGGACGACAATCGGATACGAAACTCCATTTTTCGGATTGAGCCAAAAGGTCGGGGCCGTCTGGATGCTGCCCGCCAAGTTCACTTGGAGGCTCGTGGCGACGTCGCGCTCCGTAAGCCCCACGTTCGCCGCCAGGGAACGGTCCACGTCGACGTTCAAGGCCGGCGCGTTGAATTGCTGTTGAATACGCGGATCCGCGATGCCAGTGACTCGCGCCACACGCTTGAAAATCTTCTCTGCATAAGCGCGATTTTCCTCGGCCTTGTTCCCGATGATCTGCACGTCGATTGGGGCGGGAAGACCGAAGTTCAGAATTTGGCTGACGATATCGGCCGGGAGGAAGGCGAAGCTGGTGCCGGGAAATTCGCGAGGCAGACGCTCGCGCAGCTTGTCGACCGTCTCATCGGTCTTTTCCGCGAATTCCGGTTTGAGCGAGATAAGGATGTCCGCGTCGGTAACGCCAATTGTTCCGGAATTTCCATAGGCGATATTGATGCCGCTAATCGGCAAACCGATGTTATCGACAATCGTGTCGATGGCGGAGGGCGGAATGAATTTGCGGACTGCATTTTCCACATGATCGACGAGATCGGCGGTCTCCTCGATGCGGGTCCCCGTCTGGGCTCTAACGTGAAGCTTGATTTGCGGAGACTGAATGTTCGGGAAGAAGTTCTGGCCGAGGAACGGCACCAGGCCCGACGAAATCACGATAGCTGCGAGAAAACCAATGACAAACAACCGGCTGGACCCCAAAGCTCTGATTAGAATATTGCGATAAGAGTTTCGTAGGCCTTCAAAACGGCGCTCGAATCCACGCTGAAACCAGACAAGCGGATTGCGGCTTGGCGGCGGCTCCTCCCCGTGTTCATGAGTCGCCACATTTTTTAGAAGGAAATTCGCCATGGTCGGCACGAGCGTGCGCGACAGGACATAGGATCCGATCAGAGCGAAAATCACGGCCTCGGCTAGCGGTTTAAATAGAAAGCCGGCGACGCCGCCGAGACTGAACATCGGAACGAACACGATGCAGATACAAAGCAGCGAAACGGTCGCGGGTACGACAATTTGGCGCGCGCCATCCATGATGGCGCTTTCGATGTCCTTGCCTTGTTCCAAGTGATAATTGATATTTTCGATCGTCACCGTCGCGTCGTCGACCAAAATGCCGACCGCGAGCGCCAAGCCGCCGAGGGTCATGACATTGATGGTTTCACCGAGTGCCGAAAGGACCGCGATGGAAAACAGGATCGCCAGCGGGATCGAGATGGTGATGATCAGGGTCGAACGCCAGCTTCCCAGGAAGATGAGGATCATGAGGCCGGTCAGAGCCGCCGCGATAATTCCTTCGCGAAGGACTCCGGAAACCGCGTCGTTGACGAATTGCGATTGATCCCCGACCGCCTCGAGTTCGAGGCTCTTTGGCAGCGACGCCCGGATCTTCGGAAGCAGCGCCTTCACCCCGTTGATGACGTCGAGGGTCGAGGCCGAGCCCGCTTTCTGGATCGTCATGAGCACGGCGTGAGACCCATCGACCCGGACGATGTTTGTCTGCGGGGGACTGCCGTCGTGAACATTGGCGACGTCGCGGATATAGACGGTCGCGCCATCGACGACTTTGATCGGCAGATCGTTGAGCTTGGCGATCTCCTTCGGCGCGTCGTTCAGTGAAATGATATACTCGAATTTATCGATCTTTTCCGTTCCAACCGGCGTGATCAGATTCTCGTCGGCAAGCGCGCCGATGACGTCTTGCGCGGATATCTTGTAGGCCTCGAGCTTTCCCGGATTGAGATCGACTTGGACCTGCCGGATTTTGCCGCCGTAAGGAGAGGGAACCGCCGCACCAGCTACGGTTGCCAATTGAGGCCGGATGAAATTTTGGCCGTAATCCGAAAGCTGAGACTGCGACAGGGTTTTGCTGGAGAGGGCAAGTTGAAGAATCGGCACGCTCGACGCATTGAACACCAGCACGTAAGGCGGCGTGACACCGGGCGGCAAAAGTTTGAGAACGGTCTGGGACGCGGCTGTGATTTGGGCAATCGCCGTGTTGATATTCACCTTGGGTTGAAAGAAGATCTTGACGACGCCATAGCCAGGCAGGGATTGCGATTCGATATGCTGGATGTCGTTGACTTGCGAGCTTAGCGTCCGCTCGTAGTAATAGACGATGCGGCCGGACATTTCCTCGGGAGGCAAGCCGTTGTAGGTCCAAACGGCGCTGACGACGGGAATTCCTATATCTGGAAAGATATCGGTCGGCGTCGTCGTCCATGCCTTGACGCCGAATATCAGGATCAGCACCGCCAACACGACAAAGGTGTAGGGACGCTGCAGTGCGATACGAACGATGGCCAGCATGAGCCCGGTGATCTCTCTCGATTGTCTAAGGCGAACGCGAGTTTGTTAAACCGTATTCAATGCAAATTAGCCAGTCATCCGGGCAGCACTCAGGCACGCGAGACCTCCACTAAACCGCAAACAAGGCTGCCCAACTGCGTATAGGCGCGCAATTAAGCGATCCCGGCGAGGGCGCGACGAGCCGTAAGTTACCTATCGCATTTCGATTGCACGAGACATTAAGTTTTTCTTTAGAGTCGGGTACCGGAGCGAAAATCACTGCAAGCCATGGATGCCCGGCGTGCCGGCGCGAACTTGCCTGATTCAATGAGCATTGACGCTCGAGGTGCTCGAACCCGGACGAAAAAGCGCCGGCCCGGCAACTTGAGGCGACGATAAATAGGCTGGCGTGAACATGAAGCCGAGCTTGTAATCCTCCTCTGGAGGGGCCGGCGGCGGTGCGGCGGCCCTGGAAATGGGAGTTGCGGCCCGCCGGTTCTGGCACGTCCAAGTGCCAGTACGATGATTTTCACCGCTGGAATTCATGATCGCCGTTCCGGGCTCGTACTTCCCGCCGCATTCAATCGTTTTGCTCATTCCGACCTGAGAGGCCGAAAGCGGCGATGCCGTCATTATAACCGCAATAACGGCGCGAGATGCGCCTGTGAGAACCCGGACGTTCATTCAATTCTCCCTATGGCTACCCGGGAAAAACCAAAGCAGCGTGGCTGTCAAATTCAGCCACGCTGCCAGGGGTGCTTCACGGCCAGCGCGAAACCAAGGTGTCTCGATCCCTCCGGCTCTAAAGCTCTCGCGTTCGTCAACCCGCGCTCAGAAACAGGGGGTCTTTGTCCCCGAGGCATCGTAAAACATGCCCTCCCCATCGGATATGTAAGGATTGGTCAAATGGTTTGGGCAGTCGGGCGTGTCACTCCGGGTGTTGTTTCCATACATGCTATATCCCCCGTCGCTGTAAACGCGCGAGTGACTGGCATGTAGGCGATAGGCTACGCTTTTACCGGTACGCAAACTCCCGTCCCCGGAGTCCGCAGGGCCGGAACTCGTGAAAGCAAAGGATGGCATGATGGATGCAACGCCTAGTAGTGCGCCGAGCGTCAGCGCGACGATACTAAAACGGTGATGTGTCATTTGGTGTCCTTTCGTCTTCCACCCCCCAAAGCTCCCTCTATCAAGTATGACACGGTAACGTTTTGCGCTAACTTTTGTTCCGCTTACTTTAGACATATTTCGTTCATGAGTAGAACTACAGCTTGGCTTTTAGGTTTCTCTTCCCACTCGTCCTCACCAGGTCACGTCAGATTATTCATGACTTGCCGTTATGATGAAGCCAAGTCCCCGCTTGTTTCTAATCATTTGGATTTCGTCTTCGGTACTGACCTTCCGGCGCAGGGTGCTGATGTGAACATCGACAACGTTCGTCTGTAACGGAGCACGATATTTCCAAACGTTCTCAAGTATCATCGCGCGCGTAATAATTTGGTCCGGACGACGCATAAAATATTCAAGCAGGCTGAACTCTCGAGGCGCGAGAGTTAAAATCCGGGAACCACGCCGAACTGTGCGATCAATCAACTCCATAACCAAATCGCCGACAACCAGTCTCGTCTCCTTCGCGTCCGCCGTGCGGCGCATTAAAGCTTCAACACGAGCAATGAGTTCGCCCATCGAGAATGGCTTGATCAAATAGTCGTCACCTCCTGTTTTGAGGCCATGGACGCGATCATCTACAGAACTTAATGATGATATTATTATCACGGGCGTGTGGTTTCTTGATGACCGGAGAGTTTCCACAATTGTTAGGCTATCATCGTTATGAATCATCCGGTCCATGATTAAAATGCAAGGGGCCTCGCCGTATGCCGCATGGAGGACGTCGGCCTCCGTGCCGGCAACGTGAACATCATAGTCCTGTTCCGCAAAAGCTCGTACGATTTCACGGGCGAGCGCTAAATCATCTTCGTAAAGAATGATTTTTTGAGGGTTCTCGGAAACACCGGGTACCATCACCACACCTCCAACTGAAACGGAATCGCATCTAGCAGAATCTTATGTAAAAGGGGCAAAAGTCCGGACAGATTTTGAGAATAGCGTTACCGGTCGGAAACCTGCTCCTGAAAAGCCAAGTGTTTTCAACGAAGCGATTTCGTCAAACGTAAATTGCTGCAACTGCGTGCCCGGACTTCTGTCCTTTTACCATCTTATCACTGCTTATTATTTGGAACCCAGCGGCTCCTGATATTGATTGTAATATCTACGGTGTGTCGCTTGCTTCTGTGACGTAGCGCCATTGTTGTAAATGTGCCAGGATCGATCTGATATTTCGAGCTTTTTTTGCGGCTACGACCGGATCTAACGAACCGCTAAATACAACTTTATAATCAAGCTCCTTTGCTAACTGAGTGTGGACGACCCGACGCCTAAACTCAATGCTATGTGGTCGGTGACGTGCCATAGCTTTTATCCTGCGAAAGCCCGGCTATATGGTCAAATAAACTTGCGCCGAGTATCCGGGCTCAGGGGCGCACTCCAACCTACGGGTAAACTTGGCACCTCTGTTGACACGGGCAAAATTTTGTTGCACAAAAATTACAAGTGGCGCTGCTTGTCAGTGGGTTTAATCGCGTTAGTGCTTAGGGTGCGCGGAATATACGCTTATCGCTAAGAACCTTCTTAGACCGGGGCTTCCGAATATCTAGTCATGATCCCAAGTTTGTCATTTGGTATCATACATTTTTGGAAATAATAAGGAGCAAAGGTGAACTTGTTATTTCTAAAGACGTTTGTTTGGGTTGCTCGCGCCCAAAATTTTACTACGGGGGGTAAATGGCTCGGCATATCGCAACAAACCGCCTCGGCACGTGTTAGATCGTTGGAGCGCGAGCTTGGCGTCCGGCTTATTCGCCACGAATTAAGATATTTCGAGCTAACACCGGAAGGAATCGTAGCGTTTGAAAAGGCCGAAATTATTATTGGTCAGGTTGCCGAATTCAAAGAACATATGAAAGAACTCTCACGGAAAGCAGTGCCCTCCAACGTAAATTGAATAAGCTTAATTGTCGTTCTCCTGTGAGCCCGGCCGCGCCGAACGCATCTATGCGGACGACACGACAGTGCCGGTTCTGACCAAGGGCAAGACCGCGACCGGCCGTTCTGAGGAATGGACGCGTAGGCGGCTTGGAGGCATTTTCGCTCCTAGGCGTTTCGGCGGTTGCTGTGCTGTTGAAGAGGAAGATGCGAATCGGCTTTTCGTGACGGTTTGAGGTCGGGAGAGTTCTTCTGGCGCCCGTCACGGAGATTTTTGCCATGAACTCGATCAACGTTTTCAATTCCGGTGCGGCCGGTCATTCTTTTGCAACGTCCGGCATGTCGGTCTCAGCGCCTTATAATGTCGATATCTCGCAGGACGAGCGGATCGGCTGCGTGTCGCCCGAATGGTTTCCCGGCCCGACGACGAGCGTTACCTGTCCCTGAGAGCCCTCTTTGGCGCAGTCTGCGCGCGCGGGTGATGCCAACGTGTGCACCGTCGAAACGCGAAACTTGCGGGTCGAGGCGAGCCGCGACAATGCCGGGCGCCTGACCCTGATGGTGCCGGGGCGCCACGAACCCATGGCGCCCACCCATTGGTCCTTTGGTCAGTTGAGCGGTCTCATCGGCATGGCGATCGGCGCGGAGAGCATTGGATCGGGGATGAAATGCGCCACCGTGACGCCGGTCAAGGCGGCAACCGTGTTGCCGCCGATGATCGGCCAGGGTTGCGCCAAGGGGCTCGACGGAACGGCAAACAGAAGAACCGCCGAAGCGTCCATCGGCGCCATCAGCATCGGCAGCGCGTGGGTGGCGCCGGTAACCCATGAGCTGATGATGCCGGTCAGAATAATGCCGAGGAACGCACCGGCCGAACCACGGAGGCGCTCGGTAAAACTGACGCTCGCCGAGCCCGGCCGGAAGCTCACAAGCCAACTCTTCAACATTCCACCGGTCCTGCTTTATTCGGTGACTTCCCGCGGCGCCGGCGTCTTCCAGACATCGCCGGCCGCGCCGGCCAGACCTTCGACGAGGCGCAGGCTTAACGCAAATGCTGTTCTTTTGGAATAATTATGGTCGCGAGATTCAGCGCCGTCCGCGCAGCGTTTTGGGCCTTCAGGAACGGCCGCAAAATGTGGGGCTTCGTGGGCACGGAGCCCACCTAGCCGCCCGGCGTGCCTGTCGAACGGCAGACGGCGTGTTTTCGCCACGAAACGATACCTTTCAATTGAGTTGGAGTGCCTGAATCAGCAGGAACGCAACTCCGCCGAGAGCCACCAGCGACAGCGTCACCACAGCGGCGACGCGAAGCCCCGCCTTGGCAACATGCCGGACATCGACGCCCAATCCCAGGGCGGCCATCGAGACGATTGTCAGCCACCGCGCAGCAAGGGAAAGCGGCGCGACAACGACGAGCGGCAGCAAGCCGAAGGATCTCGCTGTAATCATCAGCAGGAAGCCGATGATGAACCACGGAACCAGATGATGCGCCGACGGCAGGCGCCTTAACAAGTCGCCGGACTGGCGGTCGTCCGACCGCGCAAAGGTAAAAAGGGGAAGAAACAGCACCACGGGTCCGAGCATGAGCACGCGGACCAGCTTCACCAAAGTGCCTATTTGCGCCGAAAAGGAACTGATCGGCGCCGTCGCCGCAAGCACCTGCGGCACGGCATAGACGGTCAAGCCGGCGAACACGCCGAAGGCGCGCGGAGTCATATCCAAGGCCACGGCCAACACCGGCAAAAGCAGCACCACGACGACGCCGAGCACCGCCGTGAAGGCGATCGATGCGGCGACATCGTCGCTATCGGCGTCAATGACCGGGGCGACCGCAGCAATGGCGGAATTGCCGCAAATCGAATTGCCGCAGGCGATCAAGGTCGCCATGCGATGCGGCAGGCCAAACATTCGCCCCAGCCCATAGCTGGCGGCCAGGGAAATTCCCACGACGCCGACCACACCCGCCAGCAAGGCCCCTCCGGCACCGAGAATCGTGCCCGCGCTGATCGAGGCGCCCAGCATGACGACGGCAATCTCAAGCAGGATTTTCGCACTGAACGCGATCCCGGACGCCCATTGCCTCCCGGGCGTCCAGAAGCTTCGGATAAAAGCGCCGAGCAAAATGGCGATCACCAGAGATTCCAGCCAGGACTCACCGAAAGCAAGCCTTTCAACATACTCAAGCCCTGCGGCGGCGGCCGTGACCAAAATGCTGAGGCCCAAGCCTGGAACGACCGCCCGGATCCGCAGCGGGATGAGGTGGAAAACCTCAAATTTGGTTTTTTTCGACTGCTTCATTCCAAATGAATGGCGGAAAAGAAATGATTATTCTAACGCATTGTTGGTGTTAAAATGATCGAAAATTCCGATCGTTCGTCTCGATCCGTCCTCTTCGGAAGGGACCGGGCTCAAGGACGGCAGCCATGACTCTTGAACAATTGCGCATTTTCATCGCCGTCGCCGAGCGCGAGCATATGACACAGGCGGCGAATGCCTTGAACCTCACGCAGTCGGCCGCCAGCGCGGCGATCGCGGCGCTCGAATCCCGGCACTGCGTCAAATTATTTGACCGTGTGGGGCGGCGCATCGTGCTCACCTCCGCAGGCAAAGCCTTTCTCGGCGAGGCTCGGGCCGTTCTGACGCGCGCCCTCGCCGCCGAACAGGCGCTCGCCGATCTTGCTGGATTGAAAACGGGAACCTTGCTGCTCGGCGCCAGCCAGACCATCGGCAATTACTGGCTTCCGCCTCGACTGGCCCGCTTCGCCCGACTTTATCCTGGCATTTCTATCAAGCTGATCATCGGCAATACGCTGCAGGTCGCCGCTCTCGCGGTCGATGGCGGCGTCGACCTCGGGTTCGTCGAAGGCGAAGTCGTTGAACCATCGCTGACGATCGAGCCGATCGCCGATGACGAACTTGTCGTCGTCATGGCGCCGAACGCGTCTGCGCCGCCCCAGAGACCGGAGAAACATTGGTTGATGCAGATGCCCTGGGTCACGCGAGAAAAAGGGTCCGGCACACGCGCCGCTTTCGAGGCCGCCCTACAAGACTTTGGCGTTGAAACATCGGATAGAAATATCGTTCTGGAGCTTCCGTCGAACGAAGCGGTGCGCGCTGCGGTCGAAGCCGGCGCCGGTGTGGCGGCGATCTCGCGGCTTGTTGTCAGCGCGTCGATCAAGGCCGGCTCGTTGACGGCTTTGTCGCTGGCCTTGCCAAGACGACAATTTTTTCTGCTGCGCCACAAGGAGCGCTATCAGTCGCTGGCGGCGCAGACTTTTGTGCGCATGGCCGAAAATTATGAATTGCTGGACGCAGAGAATGCGCTAGCAAGTTGACGACGTCCGCTTGCCCGACCACATCATTGAAATCGTTGGGATAGGTCACCGCCAGGGCGGGATTCCGCCTGGCCCGGCTTACATTCTGTGGCGATCCGGGCGAGCGCTATTGACCTAAAGGCGGCGCCTCACTTCGCTTTGTCGTCAAGCCTGCGGCTGTAGGAGACCGCATAGGCGCCGGACCGATAGGCCAGAACCGGATCGGGCGAGGGCTCGACGCCGGCACTCAGAACATTGGGATCGAAGTTGATGTCTTCGCAGGTTGCAGCAGTGTCCTCGCCAGCGCGAGTCAGCGTCAGGGTTCCAGCCTTGATCTCCCCCCGCTCCGCCGGCCAGGCGACAGAGGGATTGTCAAGCGGGTCCCCCTTTTCGCCAAGACTGACGATCATGTCCCAAGCGATCGGCGCCTGACGGGTTCTGTCCACGATCCGTTGCGCAAGAAATTCCCTTGGCGTTTTCGCAAGCTCGTCGTCACTGAGGAATTGTGCCCCGTCGCGCGGTTCGAAGCGCCATTTGACCCAATGCTCGCCCTGCGACGCATCGATGAATTTAAAGGCATGCAGGCTATAAAAAGTAACGTTCGCGTAGGACGGGGGCGGATTATGCCCAGCAAGCCAGGTCGTTTGCGCCTTGCTCTCGGGAAATTTCGCCTCATAGGCCTTGAGTTTTTCTGGATCGCGCTTGCCCGTGGCGGGATCGGGCGCGTCGGCGAGTTGGCGCTCATAAAAGCTTCGCGGCGTCGCGGCGCCGAACACCGGCGTATTCAGCATTGCCATCTGATGCAACTCTCCCATCGGGAGCTGGAATTGCAGCGCGAGGCCGCGCGGGTTTTTGGCCGCGTCCGACACGGACGGGTTTGGCCCAGCGACCGAGAATCGCGCGACGACGCTGATGGGCTGGCCGGAAAACAAGGCCGAAAAGCTCAGCCTCCGCGCCGCCTCGCTAGCCTGAAACTGGCCGATCGCGCAGACGCCCTTGGCGTGATTGCGGCGCAGGCCCGTGTGGACGCCGGAAATATGCTCCAGCGCGTTGACGACATCGTCGGGCGCGGGATCCTCCTGCGCAAAGGCAGTCGGAAAGGGTGAAACGGTCCAGATCAGGGAGAGAAGGACCAGCGGACGCAGATTTGACAGGGACATGGCGGCTCCGGAAAGGATTCTCCTCCATATACGTTTCGTGGCGCGATCTATTCCCGCGGCGCGAAAAAATATCAGGTTCGATAATCGGCGCGGATCAGATCGGCGACGGGGCGCAACTCCTGTTCTGAAAAGCCGCCCGCGAGGCCAAATCCAGCAGCCGCGTCACGCCAATACACAATGCCACCCGCGTCCGTCTGGCGGTATTGCATCTTGCTTGGGGGATCCTTGGGTAGGTCGTTGCGGACATAGAGAATAAGGCGCCGCCCCTGGCCATTCTCATACATCAGCAGCGCAGCCGGCGCCTTTTCGCCCACCATCAGTCGCCCGCCCAAGAGGGCAAAACCAGCCGCGTCGAGGCGAGGAAGAACGACCGTCATGTTCATGCGGTTCGACAGCCAGGCGGCGAGGCGATCCTTTTGATCCCCCGCCATGTCCACCGGGTGAACCCGATCGGGCGCATAGACCGCATAGGCCGCGACAGCGCGCTGCGCCAGTTCATGCAATCCAGTGGGCTCGGCAGGGGTCATGCCGCGACCGATCCACCCTGTCGCCCCGCCGATGATCAGGCCGGCGAGCGCCGCGGCAAGCCCGCGCGGAAAACGCCGCGCAACAGGGGCTGGCTTGAAGGCGGCGCACAGGGCGGCGTTAAGGCGGCGAAAGTCGTCAACCTGTTTCGCCGCTTCCGGCGAAACGCGCAGAAACGCTTCGACGTCACTCCGTCGCTCGGGCGAAAGCTGGCCATCGGCGAAGGCATGCAATTCGTCGCTGGTGACGGGGCGTTTTCCGGTTTCGCTCATTATTCCATCATCCGGGTTCTATTTGACGCGACGCAAAACGGGCGGCGCCATGCCGAGCGCGACACGCAATTTCTCGCGGCCGCGATGTAGCCGCGACATCAAGGTGCCGACGGGAATGTGCAAAACCTCGGCGGCGACGGTGTAACTCATGTCCTCGACGCTCACCAGCAGCAGAGCCAGACGTTGGTCCTCCGGCAAACCCCGCATGACGTCCAGCACCCTTTGCAGGTCAAGGCGCGCGTCTGGGGCGGCATAGAGCGCGAGCCTGTCGTCGAGCGGCGTTTCCACCGGCGCAGCGGCGCGGGCGCGCAACCGACTGACATGCAGATTATGCATGATCGTCATCAGCCAGGGCCTCAGCGCCTGCTCGCGCCGCCAAAGATGGAAGCGCCCATGCGCCCGTTCGAGACTGCTCTGGACCAAATCGTCCGCGGCGTGAGGGTCGCGCGCCAGGACGCGCGCATAGCGGCGCAAATGCGGAATCTCCGCCAGCAGCCGCGATGTTTCGTCGTCCTTCGCGTCCTGCATGAGTCCTCGAAAATGAAGGTTGCAAGCAATATACGTTGGTTGCGCGCCTTTATTCCCTTTGAAATCGTTTTTTTTTCAGCCCCGGATCTCTGCCGATTTGCGAAGGGACGTTGTCTCGCGCGCATGGCTGAAAATGCTACGCCGGCGCGATATCCTTTTATCGGATTGCGTCGACGCAAAATCGATAAAGGCGCGGACCTTGGCCGGCGGATTGTGGCGGGAGGGATGCATAGCGCAGAGGGAAAGGATTCATCCGGCCAGTCGGGAAACAGGTCGATCAGACGACCTTCTTCCAGCAAATCGCGAACGCCGAGCGCCATGATCTGCGCTATGCCCGCTCCCGCCACGCTGGCGCCGAGCATCGCGCTGACATTGTTCACAATGAGCGGACCCTGCGTCTCGACGCGAAGACGCCACTGTCCGCACAAAAACTGCCATGCGAAAGGACGCCCCGTAGCTGGATCACGGAATTGATTGCATTGATGCCGAGTCAGATGCTCGGGTGTCGCCGGCCTGCCGTGACGAGCAAGATAGGATGGGGCGGCGACGGCAAGAATCCGCGTTTGCAGCAACTGGCGCGCGACCAGCGCTGAACGGGCTCGGCAGGGAAGCAGTTTCCACGTGCGAGGTTGAATTGTGAAGTGATGACAGCCCGGTTAAGCTAGGGAAAACTTAATTTAAGCACGTTTCGAATGCAAAATAACAATATACGTAATTATTTAAGCGGCTTATCCCGTTAAGTCCGGTTACCCGAAATTAATCCATAAGATAAGTGATTATTACGGGTGAACTCGCTAGCATACACCCGGTTAGTGATAGAATTACAGGTTATTCCTTCAAACAAGGACGCCTTGTTCTTCGGCCTGCATCAATATTTGGTTGTTAGACTTCATATTGATTTAAGTATTGTATAGTATGTCAAGAATTTTATCTACCTGATTTAAGGGGATAAGCGCCTTATTTAAAATCCTAATGGCAGTCCCTCCGACATCGTGCCCGGACAAGGTCCACTTGCCCTAGCGTCAGGCGCTGATCAAAGAACGATGTCGCCGGATAAAGCCATTCTGACGGCGTTGTGATAAAATCCAAATGGCTTCGATTTTATTAAATTCCGTTTGGAGAACCACCAACACAACTGGTTCCCGGCACGGAGGCATAGGGGCAGAAAGGGTCCCACGACTCGTGGCCTGGTGCTTTCGGCATGCCACGCCCCCATCCTGAAGGTATATTTTGCGATTGATCCACCTGGGCTTTATAGGCTTGAGACTTGCTCGTATGCGTCTTATTTTTATGAATCCGCTCAGTGCGTGTGACACCGGTCTGGCCAAACGCGGCTATGCTTACAGTGACGCCCACGATAAGTGAAACGCATGTAGCGATCATGACTTTCATTAATTGCATCTGGTTTCTCCAATCGTTTAGGTGGCGGAGACTCTCGGCGTTTGCTTATTAATTATTTCATAAATTACGTAAGCCTAAATCATATTCGAATCAAGGCTGCCTGCGGGCAGGATGATCGAGGAGGAATACATTGATTGAAAACGGGACTAATATCGTGACCGCTGGCAGATTTTCTCTTTCTCACCCTGCTGGCTTCAAGCCTATCTGTACCGGCGAGTTCGAGGGTCTGGCCCATGCGGCACCGCGCTGCGGCGGCAGGCGGCCTCGTACCAAGTCGCGTATATCTACAACGTAGCGTCGCCACCGAGGTTTTCCGATCCGGCGCGACCTTGTCGCAGATCGACTAGCTGCTGCGACACGAAAGCCACGGCCCCATTGAACCGACCTGAACCCCGGGGTGCATTGGTGTAATCTCTTCAAATCTCTTCAAACCGCTCCATTTTCCTGCAATCAGCTTCAATTCCATGCGCCCCTATTCATAGAGATTCGCTCTCCGTTCCGCGACCGTATCGACCCCTATGACCCCTATGAACCGGGCGGTTTACGGAGGTCTTGCGGTTGCCACGGTTCAGAACCAAGGGTTTTGCAGGGCCGGAGGCGAATAGGATGCGAGGTTCGCTGGTTCGCTTACTCACGTTTATATACCCCAACGACTTGGCCCATTAGCAGGGCTCGCGTGCTGGCCGTGCCAATAAGCCGACACCCGACGCACAGGAACTGCGACGGTGTCGGCCTATGACCCCTATGACCCCTATGACTCTACGACCCTGGCGTCGGTTCCGCCGCGATGCGGGAGTGGTTCCCGCGGAGGGCGCGATGACCTGGCAATCGTTCTATGGGGTGCGCGTCGCTGACATCTGCCCGAACTCGGGCCTCTTCGAGAACGTCACACTGTCACGGGGCGCATTTGCGAATTAAGGCACGGCAGACGCCGCCCTCATTTGGGAACGCCCTCGGTTATCCGTGGGATTTGCATTTCGCGCATTCATTTCCCAGACCAATGCCATCCGGCGTCCTAGGTCGTCCTGGTCTCGTATGTTCAAGACCGGGGAAGCACATGACCAAACATAAAAAAGCTAAAGATCTTGAGGCGCTGGCGTCGCCAGGAGCGGCGGACGAGAGCGCCGCGAACTTGAGCGCGGCGATCACGACGCCGGAGAACCGCAATTCAGAAAGTTTGCCGGAGCTGGTCATCGACCAGGCCGACTATCCGGCGGCTGCAAGGGAGCTGGCCGTGAGGCTGGCAGCGACCGACACCATCTATCGGCGCGATTCCGAACTGATCAAAATCGCTTATGTCAACGGCGCCTGGAGCGCGACGACCCTCGTGCCGGACCATCTCATCGTCGAGGCTCACAAGGTCTGCAGACCGGTCGAACGGAAGCTCGTCGGCGGGGAGCAGAGGCTCGTCCCGACGAGCTTGAAGTCCGGGATCGCGCGCCCGCTCTGGAGCGTATCACGGCGCAAGCCATCGTTCCGGCCGCGCTCAACCCGGAAGCCATCGAACGCTTCGGCCGGACAATGCGCGAAAATATCGCCTCAGGAGAAATCCCGTTTCGTAAAGCTTACATCCAATCGGTCATCGACCGGATCGAGGTCGATGACAACGTCGTACGCATCATTGGCGACAAAGCTACGCTGGAACAAGCTGTTGCGGGCCGCGCCATGGGCTCGACAGGTGTTCGCAGTTTTGAACGGAAGTGGCGCGCCCGAAGAGATTCGAACTCCTGACCCCTAGATTCGTAGTCTAGTGCTCTATCCAGCTGAGCTACGGGCGCCTGCCTGACGGTTTGCGCTGGCATCAAGCCAGGCCAAACCGGACCCTCGAGAACGACGAGCGCCTCGGGAGGGGTTTCAATAGCCACTCGAGCGCGGTCTTGCAAGCGCTTGGCGCATTTTAGGCGAAAATTACTGGCTCTTACGCAGGGAAAACAGCCCTAAATATTTCAAAACAAGCCGGAAAGCCTCATCCCGCAAGGGCGGGCAGCCACGGCATAAGGATCTTGAAGGTCGCGCCGCCGTCATCGGCATCGCTTTGCAACTCGATGGTGCCTCCATGCGCCCGGATGAGATCGGCGACGATGGCAAGGCCCAGGCCCGAACCGCCGGGGCGGGACGAATTCTGAAACGCCGTGAAGATTTTCGGGCGTATCGCCAGAGGGACGCCTGGCCCCGTATCGGCCACCTCGATGACCGTAAAGGCGCTCTCGCGCCAGGCCCGCACCCGCACAAAAGGCAGACGCCCTGGCGCAGGCCCCGCGCGCTCCAAGGCCTCGACGCCGTTGCGCATGAGGTTCATCAAAATACGGAACATTTGCTCGGCATCGGCCGTCACCTCGAAGCCCGGCGGCACTTCATTGCGGATTTCCGCCGCGCCATGCGCGAGAGGCACAACCGTCTCGGCCGCCTCGGCCACGACATTACGCAACAGCAAGCTGCGCGGACGCGGCGGCTCATCCGCCGCGCGGCCATAAGTCAAGGTCGCCTGACAGAACCGGATCGCCCGGTCGAGCGTGGCGACAAGCTTGGGAGCCAGGCGCTGCGCCAGGGGATCGGTGATATTGGCCAGACGGTCGGAAAGAATCTGCGCGGATGCCAGCATGTTGCGCATGTCATGATTGATCTTGGCGACCGCCAGTCCGAGATTGGCGAGGTTTTTCTTATGCGCGATTTCAAGCGCCAAAGCCTCTTGCATGACCGCCAGCGCACGCTCGGCCTGCGCAATCTCATGGGAGGATTGCGAAGGCATGATGATCCGTGACCGGTCGCTGGGGTCAGCGCCAAAATCGACGATACTGTTTGTCAGCCGCCGCACCGGACGCAAGATCATCCAGTGCAGCGCGAAAGCCACCAGGGCCCCGACAATCGCCGAGACGGTCAAGGAATAGAGCAAGACGCGCTGAGAGAAATTGTACATGGCGCGTTTCAACGGCGCCTCGTTCATCGTCAGTTCCACGGCATCGCCGCCCCGCGGCGCAACGCCCAGAAAAGTCACCACCCGCCCGCCCGGAGCGGTCAAAGTACGAAAGGCGGCCTCGAGCATATCGGACCAACTGGGATCGCGCAGATCGTAGACTTCGTCGACCTTGTCCGGCAGAACGCCCGAGGCGAGAACGACGCGCTCGCCACCCCGGTTCACCGCGATCGAGCGCGCGCTGACGCTGTGGAGCACGTCACGCGCGACATTATCGCGGGCGGCGCCGGGCGGGGCGGACTCCAACACCTGCGCGGCCGTATATACGGATGCGAGACGATGTCTAATCCAAGTATACCGGAAATTCGCGATCGCCGGAATGTAGATCGTCACTTCGGCAATCATGACAAAGGCCGCGACCAAGGCGATCAATCGCCCGGCAATACCAACCACGACAGGGCGGCGGCGCTCGTGCGTGCTGTTGAGCAGCGCCCGCGCGAGTCCCGTCTCGCCTCGTGTCACCAAATCCCGCATGGCCGAGCCCAGTTCTGGAAAGCGCCGGCAGCGCGTTCCCCCAAATCATGAAGTCCCCGATATTTTTACCCTATCTCCATCTCTTTTGCGAGAGCCGTTCACAGTGGAATCGCGAGAGACCTCATGGCGGCGAGAGCTTGAGCGCTGCATTTCCGGCGCAAGGAACGGCTGCATAAGAATCGAAAATGTACCATTTGACGCGCTGATCCACGACGGCTTCGGCCGCCTGCGTCACAGGCGCATGCCAAATCGATCCGCCAAACCCCGGCGGCAGGCTCCAGCCTTCCGGCAGAGGCGATACGATCCAGGCGGGTGCATCTTGGCGAGTGCAAAGCGCCGTGATCGCGGAGGGCGTGAGCGACGGGATGACGATCTTTGCCGGGGAGCGCCAAGGCCGCAACCGGCCCTCGTCCGCGAGACCCAAGGAAATCAAAAGCTTCATCCGCTCGGACCATAACATCGCGAGAGGCCGTGAGAAGACGATACCGGCACCATGGGTAAAGGTGATCCATTGCGGACGTCCGAGCCAATACCATTCCTCGTCACCATTCAGCCAAAGCACTTCGCCTGGCTTCGACGCCAGCATGGCCTCGAGCGCGGCGTCGTGAACGTTGCTTGCAATTCGCTTCGAGGCCGGCGAGCGGGCATCCCAGGTCAGCGCGATCAAGACTGTCAGCAGGATGAGCAAACTCCCCGCGAGGACAGCCTCGAAGCGGCTGTCCGGCCAACGCGCCCAGGCGACGGCCAGGAGCACGAAGGGCCAAGGCAGAAGACCCGCGCGCCAAAGCGGACCGGTGACATCCGTTCTGACCCCGGGCATCGAACGCAGATAGTCCCAAGTAAGCGCCGCATCCTGCCATTTCAAAGCAATGGCCATGCCCAACAGAATGATCCAAATCGCCACTACAAAGGAACTTGAAAAGTTCAGCGGACGAGAGGCCGGCATTAGGAACAGTCCCAAAGCGATGAAGGCGGCCACCGGGCTCGCGGGGAGCGTGTCGAATGTGATCCAGGCGAAGACGAGAAAACCAAGCGCGATTTGACCGGATTGTCCGCGTTTGGGCAATTCAAGCACGCAAAGGCCAAAGGCCGGCATGGCGAGAACGGCGACAAGCCATAAGCTGCGCCAAGGCTGGACTTGGACGGCCAAAAGCAAGGACAGGCCGTCGCCAAACACCCACCCGGCGGCAACGCCGGCACAGGCGACAGCCAGAGCCGCGAACAGAACCGTCTGCTGCCGCCCGCCGGCAAGCATGGCGCCAAGCGCCACGGAAACGGATTGGACCGCCAAGGGGGAAAAGCTCGCCGCGTGCCAATGCGACACGAAAAGATAGGGATTGCGGTCCTCCAAGAGCGCGCGCCAGGGCGCATCGATCACGGTTGTCAACCGGACGAAGAGCGGCAGGCCTGCCAGAGCGGCGGCGGCGGCGGCGGCAAGACCAAGAGCCAGCGCGGCGAACCAGCGCCGGTCCTGAAGTCCTTGGACTAGAAAGACAATCCCAAAACCTGGCAGGGCCATGATCGGATGCAGCAAGGCGGCGGCACCGAGTAGCACGAGCGAGAGCCAGACCCGGCCGGCGCAGAGAGCCGCCAAGGCGAAGAGAATACCGGCTTCGCTCAGGGGCCGCGGCACGGCGATGATCTCGCGCGACCCCATCAAAGGGTAAAATCCGTAGGAACAGGGCAAGACAGCGGCGCAAACCAGCAAAACGGCAAGCGCGCGGCCGTTCGCGAAGCGGCTGGCCAGAGCCGTCATGGCGGTAAACCAGGCCGCCATATTGAGAAGCGCCAGAGCGAGCGCCGCGTTGGATGGCCCCAACAGAGCGACAAGCTTCGCCGCAAGAATCCTGAAAATCGTGAAGGCGGATTGTCCATCCAGCGCGAACATGATGTCGCGCCCAACCCCATTAGGATCGAGATCGGCGAGGGCCCGCGCCATGTAAATTCGCGCGTCGCCGTCAATGCCAGTGTAATAGGAGGCAAAAATCCAAATCGCGGGAACGCAAAGCACCCCCAGGACAAAGCCCCCGGACAACGGTTTGAGACCAAAATCCCCCGGCTCCGGGGATCGAGGCGACGCTGCCGTCATCGCGCGGTGGCTCGCGGCCCCACGAAAACCAAGCCGCGCCGCGCGAGAAAATTGAACATAAAGACACATCCCGCCACCGGGATCTTGGCCACGGCGAGGCCGAGCCCCACGCCCGAGACGAAAAGGGCCAGAAGCAATTGGGTGAGAATCAAACCGGCCAGTCCGACCGCAAAAAAACCGAACGCTTCCCGCGAGCGCGACGAGGCTCGCCGCCCGGAAAAAACAAAGCGCGCGCTCAACCCGTAAGCGACCAACATTCCCACGGAAAAGCTCAGCGCTTGCGCCACGAGATAATGCACACCATGCCCAGCTAGGGCGAGCAGCAAGCCATAGTCGCAGCAAAGCGCGGCGGCGCTCACCAACCCATAAAGCACAAGATCGATCATAAAGCGCGGAACAAGGCTGCCGGGATCCCGGCCAGGCTCGCTGCCGGCCAAAGTCCAACGCGGCGCGAGCTGTTTCAAGCAGCGGCCCGTTTGGGAACGAGGCGCTCGCTTTTCAAAGCTTCCTCGGCGCCGGAGAGCCCCGCCTCGCCATATTCGGCATCCTCATTGACCTGCCAGGTGTCGAAAACAATGCTGCCCGCGACGATGTTTTGCGCGGTCAACATGCCCGTCATCATGGCATGGTCTTGGTTGTTGTATTTGTGCATCCCGTTGCGGCCCACGAGATGAAGGCCGGGATAGCGCAGCCCGATTTCGCGGCGGATCACGTCGAGATTATCCGCGTAAGTTTCGTCATAGACGGGATAGGCTTTCTTCTGCCGCACGACGCAGGCATCGTAGACCTCGTCGCGGCCCATGAGACCGATCTTGTGGATCTCGGTCTTCGCGAGTTCGATCAATTCGCCGTCCGGCGCATTCCACAAGCCGTCCCCCTCGAAGCAAAAATATTCGAGACCGAGGCATGTCGAGACCCCGTCCGGAATCATGTCGGGCGACCACGACCGGAAGTTCTGGACGCGGCCGACCTTGACGCTGGGATCATGGATATAAATCCAATTGTCCGGCAGCTCGCCGCGCGGATGACCAATCAACACGACCGTGAGAAAGTCCCGGTATTTCAGCGAACGCGAATGGAACAGAGACAGCGGCTTAGGGGACAAGTGATCCATCAGCTCTTGAACCGGCGCGGACGACACGACATTGCGAGCCAGGAAGGTCTCGGTTTTCCCGCCTTCCGCCGCGGTGGTGATCGTCCAGAGCTTGCTCTGTTCGTCGAAGACGAGCTTTTCGAGCTTGCAGTCCATGCCGAGCGTGCCGCCCATCGCCTGGAGCTTTTCGGCTGCCGCTTCCCACATCATGCCCGGGCCACGCCGGGGATAGCGGAACGATTCAATGAGGCTCTTCGCCGCGGATCCCGGAGCGCGGCCGATGCCCAGCGACCGGCGGAGACCATCCAGCACCGCGCCCGCGAGGCTCAATCCCTTGATACGCTGCGCCGCCCAGTCGGCTGAAATCTCATCGCAGCCCATTCCCCAGACCTTTTCGGTATAGGTCTTGAAGAAAATGCGGAATAGCCGCTCCCCGAACTGGTTGCGAACCCATTGGTGAAATGTCCGTGGAGAGCGCACGGGAAAAGCCTGCGCTAGACCGAAAGAGGCGACGCAAGCGATGCTTTCGATCAGACCGAGATTCCTCAAGGCTTCGAACGCCTTCAGCGGATAGGCGTAGAATTTTCCTTTGTAAAATATTCGCGAAAGCCGGGGCCTGTCGATAAAATCATCTGGCAGAATTTCATTCCAGAGATCGACGACTTCCTTCGATTTGGAAAAAAATCGGTGGCCGCCAATATCGAAGAGGAAACCCTTGTAATTCACAGTCCGGCTGATTCCGCCGACATAAACGGGATCCTGTTCGATGACATGAACGCGGCACCCAGCCTTCGCGAGACAATAAGCGGTGGTTAAACCCGCGGGTCCAGCACCAATAACGAAAGCGTCAAGGGGTTCCACGATGTACTCTCCAGCCGGCGGCCGGATGTTTGTACCCCTCGAAAAGTTAAAGGCGCTTTACACCGGTGCCACCCTGCCGAAGGATGGCTTTGTTTTCCGGTCAAATGTGATCAGATGGATCAAGTTATTCCGCGAACCCTCCTTGTCCGGCCGGGTGGCCATACAGGACCTTGCTTGAACATCTCGAGCAGTGAGAGCATTCTCCGAGACACAAAACGCCGCCACTTGTGCGGAAAATACTGAAAAGCGATAAAGTTCAAGAGGATGCATTTTGGTTGAGACGCCGGGAACTGGAAACAAGACGGCAAAAAGCAAGCCTAGGGTGCAAAGGCCGGGTTCGGCGGGGGCCCTAGCTGCTCAGGCCGCCCTGCGGCTGGAGGCGGAGCGGCATCCCGGATTGATGGCGCGAACCGCCGCCGCCGCCATTTTGCAAGACATCGTCGCCAAGGGTCATTTGCTCGATGAGCGGTTCTCGCCGAAAGCCGTCCCCAATCGCCTGCAAGGACTCGATGCGCGTGACCAAAGCCTCACGCGCTCGATCGTGACCGCATCTTTGCGCCGTCTCGGCACGGTGCGCGGGGCCATCGCCGCGCGTCTCGCGCAGGGCCTGCCCCGGCAAGCCCCGGAAATTGAATGGACGATGATTGTCGCGGCGACGCAAATTCTGTTTCTCGAGGTACCAGATCACGCCGCCGTCGATCTCGCTGTGCGCGCCGTAAGGCTCGAAAAGAAAAGCGCGCCATTCGCGGCCTTGGTCAATGCCACGCTGCGTTCGATCGCGCGGGCGCGCGAGACCATTCTGGCCGAAAGCGATCCCTTGGAGCAGGATGTGCCGTCTTGGCTCGCGGCACGCTGGCGCAAAACCTATGGCGAGACGACGGCGCACGCAATTGCCGCGGCGATTCGCGAAGAGCCGACCCTTGATATTACCGTCAAATCCAATGCGGAAGAATGGGCGGCCCGGCTCGGCGCACGCATCCTGCCAACCGGCTCGTTACGCGTCGGATCACATCGGCCAGTCACCGAACTCGACGGCTACGCCGAAGGCGCCTGGTGGGTTCAAGACGCGGCGGCCGCCTTGCCGGCGTCTCTCTTGCCACTCCGGCCGGGCATGCGCGTCGCCGATTTTTGCGCGGCGCCGGGCGGCAAGGCGGCGCAACTTGCCGCCGCAGGCACCCAATTGACCGCGATCGACCGCTCGGCGGAACGATTGAGACGGCTGAGCGTCAATCTGGAAAGGCTGGGTCTCACGGCGGAACTTGTCGTCGCCGACGCGACGAGTTTCAAGTCCGCCCCCTTCGACGCGATCCTGGTCGATGCGCCCTGCCTCGGCACGGGAACGCTGCGCCGCCATCCCGATATCGCTTGGACCAAGAAGCCCGGCGATCTCGCGGCATTGACCGCCCTTCAATCGCGGCTCTTGGACAAGGCTGTCGAAATGACGGTTCCAGGCGGCACGATAGTTTATTGTACCTGTTCGATTGAACCCGAGGAAGGCGAAAACCAGATCGCGGCCCTTCTTCGCCGTAACCCCGATGTGATGCGCTCCCCGATCGGCGCCTCCGAGATCGGAGGCCTGGCCGAACTCATCAATGCCCAAGGCGAGTTGCGCAGCCTGCCCTCGCATTTACCAGGGCCAGAACCGCGTTTTGCCGGGATCGACGGCTTCTTCGCCGCCCGCCTCAAACGGCGAGGATAACGCAACGTCAGCTTTGCTGCTTGAAAATCAAAATGTTACACGATCCTGTCATGGTTAATAAAACCTAGAGAGTTTCGGTCCATTCTCATGGCGATGCGGGCCGGCGTTCCCTCGCCTGACCGGCGGTGGACGCAATCGGCCAGAGTTCATGGGCCTGGAGTTTACATTCTGAGCAGCGCGACGTGGAAAGATCGCCTGCGCATTCTCGGTCTCTTCGCCGGATTGGCGGCGCGGCCAATGCGCAAAGCCCTTGCGTTGCCACTTCGTGCTGCGCGGGTTTTGCGCGCGCCGGCGCCGGAGCGGCTTCTAATCGCGCCGCAGGATATTCGCACGGGCGACCCCACGATCGCGGCCGAGATTGGCGCGGGCTATTTCGCATTTGGCGGTAAGACCGTGAATGTTCACGGACTTTCCCCCTTTGGCTTGGAACCCGGTTCGAACGCCTGGGCCATGCAACTCAACGGCTTCGGCTGGCTGCGCCATCTCCGTGCGGCCGAAGACCCCAGGCTCAAAGCCCAAGCGCGCGTCCTGGTCGACGAATTTCTGAAAGTCTCCGCGCGCCCGACAGCGGGGCCCGCATGGGAGCCCCGGGTCGCGGCGCGGCGGATGATCGCGTGGCTCTCGCAATCTCCCATCATTTTGGAAGGAGGCGATCGCGCATTTTACGTACGGTTCATGGAGGCGCTCGGCACCACGCGCCTGCATCTCGAACGCTGTTTCACTGAAGGACTCGACGGGGAGCCCCGGCTGCTCGCGGCGATTGCCTTAGCGGAATTTGGGCTCTGCGCGCCCGCAAGCGGCAGTTTTCAACGAAAGAGCACGAACTTACTTGCCAGCGAGATCGCGGCGCAAATTCTTGCCGATGGAGGCCATGTCAGCCGCGACCCGCAATGTCTCATCGACCTGCTGCTCGACCTGCTGCCGCTTCGCCAAGCCTATGCCGCGCGAGGCATTCCCGTCCCCGCGCCTGTTCTCAATGCCATCGACCGGATGATGCCCATGCTGCGGCTGTTCCGTCACGGCGACGGCACCTTGGCGCTTTTCAACGGCATGAGCCTGACCGCGCCGGAACTTGTCGCGACCATCCTGGCCTATGACGATGCAAGGGCCCAGCCGCTCACGAATGCCCCCTATTCCGGCTATCAGAGACTGGATGCCGGACCGGCGATCTTGATCGCCGATTCCGGGACAATCCCGCCACCGGCATTTGCGTCCCGGGCCCATGCGGGGTGCCTGTCCTTCGAATTTTCGCATGGGTTACAACGGATCATCGTGAATTGCGGCGATCCGGAAATCAGCCGCGCCAACATCCGGGAGTTCGCCCGCGCGACCGCAGCCCATTCGACCTTGGTGATCGACGATACATCGTCTTCGAAATTCGCGACCCACACCGGTTTGGGAGCCTGGCTTGGCGATCAGATCCTATCGGGGCCTTCGAAGGTTACAGCGGAGCGTCTGCACGGCGATGGCTTCACGACGCTGAGACTCTCGCATAACGGCTACGAGTCGCGGTTCGGTTTTATCCATTCACGCGAACTGTCGCTCGCCAACGACGGAGAACTGCTGGAAGGCCGGGACGCCTTGGAGGATTCCGGCCGGCGCGTCCCAGACGGTCTCCCCTATGTCCTGCGCTTCCATCTTCACCCGTCGATCGAAGCGAGCCTTGCGGGTGAGGACACCGCGGTCATTTTGGACCTCCCCGATGGAGACCGTTGGCTATTTCAAGCGGATGCAGCCATTGCGCTCGAACCGAGTATTCTCTTTGCGGCAAGCGGCGGTCCACGCCACACCACACAGATCGTCATCGCATCGAATAGCGCCGGGCAGACCGTCATCCATTGGGCGCTGCGCAAACGCCCCGCAGGGCCAGCCGGCGACAGAACCGGACCGGCAAACGAGGCCCACGCGAAGGCCGGACCGGACAAACCCGCCTCCCACCGTTGAGACCAGCGCCGCCCCCGCCCGGTATTTTTTGGTCAGCGGCGTAACCGGCCACCAACCCATGCCGAACTGCTCTTTGAGAGGAGTTTCTGCTTCGCGCGGAACTCCGGGAAGAAACTTAATGCCGTGCCAATCGATTTAGGCATGGGATTATGCTCAAAAGGGGATAACAGCCTTGTCATCACCGGGAATGGGGCAAGCAGAAAATCACGGTGACCCCGCTTTTTGCGGAATCGCGGTCATGGCCAAGGCTTCGAAGCCCGGCCGCACGAAGACGCGGCTCGCCCCGCCCCTGACACCCATCGAAGCCGCCCTCTTCAACAGTGCCTTTCTCGCCGATATCGCCGCCAATCTCTTGGACGCCGGAAAGAGCATGCGCATTGACGGCTATATGGCCTTCGGGCCGCCCGGCGAAGGCGCCTTCTTCGATTTTCTTCCTCCGGAAATTGGCCTTTTCGAAGCCTGGCGGCCAAATTTCGGCGATTGCCTCTCCGATACGATCCGCGAGCTTTTTCATCGCGGCCATCGGGCGGCTTGCGTCCTCAACGCCGACAGTCCGACCCTGCCGCCCGCCTTTCTCACCGAGGCGGCCGCTGTGCTGGCCGCCGAGGGCGACCGGGCCGTTCTCGGCCCCTCGAGCGACGGCGGCTATTATCTCTTAGGTCTCAAACAACATCATGTCCGGCTGTTCCAAGATATTACCTGGAGCACCGGAGTGGTGGCCGCCCAAACGCTAGAACGCGCCGCTGAAATTGGTCTCCCCGTTCACGTTCTGCCCACATGGTACGATGTCGACGATGGCGACGCTCTCCGGCTTCTGCGTGGCGAACTGCTCCATGGCCAGACCTTTGGCGGCTCCAAGGCGCGGCGCGCCAAAGCGTGTCACAGCCGCGCTCTGATCGAACAGCTCGACCGGGAGGCCCGGTTGAGCGATCGGCTTCGCGGCGATGCCTTGCTTTGGCCCGCCCCTGCGCGTCCGGGAAGGCCCATCTTCGAGGCCCCTAAATTGGCAAAGACGGGAAAAACGGCCTTTGCCGGCTCCCTGCGGCAATCCGCCCCATGACACGCCACTCGCTTGGCTGGCTCGCGCTTCTCGCGACCGCATTCCTCGCCGTCCACGCTACCCTGGCCAGTTGCCTCTTCGACAGCAACCATCAACCTATCTTTTACGGCACCTCGATCGAAGTGACGCTTTACGCGCTCGCGTGTCTGGTGGTTTTGCGCGACCAGGGCACGGATTCGGCCGCCTCCCGCCGCGCCCTCGTATTCATCCTGATCTTCGCCGCGATCCTGCGTCTGATGTTGCTCTTCGCCGATCCCGTCTCCACCGATGTCAATCGTTATATCTGGGACGGGCGGGTTCAGACGGCGGGGATCAATCCCTACAAATATGTCCCGGCCGATCCGGCGCTGAGCTTTCTGCGCGACGAGGATATCTATCCCGAGATCAACCGGGCGGAATATGCCCATACGATCTATCCGCCCCTGGCGGAGATCGTCTTTTATCTCGTGACGCGGATCAACGAAACGATCACGGCGATGAAACTCGCCATGATCGGTTTCGAGATCGCCGCGATCTGGGCCATCCTGCGGCTGCTCAAATCGTATGGTCTCAAAGCAAACCGGGTTCTGCTCTATGTCTGGCATCCGTTGCCGGTCTGGGAATTTTCAGGCAGCGGCCATGTCGACGCGATGGCTGTCGCCTGCGTCATGCTGGCCCTGCTCGCGGCGGAAAGCCGGCGTCCGTTGCTCGCGGGAATCGCGCTCGGCGGCGCGGCTTTGGTCAAATTCTTCCCCGTGGCCATCGGCCCCGCGATCTACCGGCGTTGGGATTGGCGCCTACCGCTTGCCGGAGCGGCCACGATAATCCTGCTGTATTTGCCGTATATCGGCGCCGGGGCGCAGGTCTTCGGTTTTCTCGACGGCTATGCCGATGAAGAGGGACTGCGGGACGGCACTGGCCTTTACCCCTGGGTGCTTCTTCGCCAAATCCTGCCGGTTTCCCAATCCGCCTTCGCTCTCTACATGCCCGCCGCTGCGCTTATCCTGGCGGGCGTGGGACTTTATGTGCTTTTCGCGCGCCAAAGACGGGGCGAGGGCCATGGCGCCGATATCGCCGGCGCCTTTCTCATCGTGACCGTCTACACCGTTCTGACCTCGCCGCATTTCCCCTGGTATTTTGCTTGGGTGATCCCGTTCCTTTGCTTCGTGCCCTATTGGCCGGTTCTCTATCTCACGGGATCGAGCACACTTCTTTATATCGCGGGATGGCCGCCGAGCTTTGCAGGCGGGTCGTTATTCTACGGTCCCTTCTTCGTCTTCGTTGCCATCGATCTCGTCATTCGCGTCATTCAATTGAAGGAGAAGCGTCATGGACACGCTATCGCCGCCACGGCCAACGGTTGATCCAAAACGTTACTTCGAAAGCGTAGCGCCGCAACGCGCCAAGCGGATGGAGCGCGAGCCGGTTTGTCTCTATCTCGAAGTGACGAACCGCTGCAACCTGCTCTGCACGACATGCCCGCGCACCTATGTGGAGCTCGAACCCCCAGCCGATCTCAGCTGGAATCTGTTTACCTCCATCGTCGATCAGATCCCCCATTTACAGCGCACCGTCCTTCATGGCGTCGGCGAACCCATGCTGGTGAAAAACCTGCCGGAGATGGTCAAATATCTGAAAGATCGCGGCGTCTATGTGCTCTTCAACACCAACGGCACGTTATTGACCGAACGCAATGGCCGCGCTCTAATCGAAGCCGGGCTCGACGAATTGCGCGTTTCGCTCGATGCCTCGAATCCTTCATCCTATCTTGCCGTGCGTGGCAAAAATTACTTTAACCGTATCCTGCACAATGTTCGGACCTTCCGCGCGATGCAGGAGCGCGAGGGCCATGCCTTGCCTCGCGTCTCCGCCTGGTTGACGGGTCTGAAGGAAACCATTGCGGAACTGCCAGAATTCGTCCGCGTCGCCGCGGACATCGGCGTGAAGGAAGTCTATCTTCAGCGTCTTGTCTTTTTCGAAGACGATTCGATTGGTTTGGCCCGGCCCGATCAAGCGCTTTACGAACAGATGAATACGCAAGAGGCCGTTTTTATCGCGGAAGCGGAGGCGCTGGCGCATTCGCTCGGCCTCACGTTCAGCGCGTCCGGTGCGGCCTCCGAGCCTGGCATGAGCTTGAAGCGCCATGACGAAGGGTCGCCCTGGTCGATGTGCCGGCGGCCCTGGTCGGTGATGTATTTCACCGCCAACGGCCGCGCGCTGCCCTGTTGCATCGCGCCCTTCTCGCAACGCGGCTACGAAAATTACACGCTCGGCGATGCTACGCAGCAAAGCCTTCGTGAAATCTGGAACGGCGCGGCCTATTCGGATTTCCGTGAAAGTCTTCTGTCGGACAAACCGCCAACCGCTTGCGCGAGTTGCGGCTTACGCTGGAGTCTCTGAAGCCATGCGCGAGCGTCCCGTCATTCTGGCCATTCCCACTCTCAATGAAGAGGAATCGATTGGGCCTTTGCTGCGCGCAATTCCGCGCGACCATGTCGACGGCATGATCGTCGCCGATGGCGGCAGCACGGATGCGACAGTCACCCGCGCGCGTGGCGAAGGCGCAACTGTGCTCGACGCGGGACGCGGCTATGGCCGCGCTTGTTTCAGGGCCGCGCAATCGGCTCCGCCCAACGCCATCCTGGTGTACATGGACGGCGACGGCGCCGACGATCCCGCGCTCATCGCCGCGCTGACCGCGCCGCTCTTGGCTGGAACGCATGATTTCGTTATTGGCTCACGCCTCACCGGCGCGCGGGAAAAAGGCAGCATGGGCTGGCACCAAATGGCCGCGGGCTCCATCGTCGGGCTTGCCATCCGCGCGCTTTACGGCACGCTTTACACCGATATGTGCGCCTTCCGCGCCATCGGCCGCGAAACGCTTCTCGGCCTCAGCATGAACGAGATGACCTACGGCTGGAATCTCGAAATGCAGATGAAAGCCGCGCGCGCAAAGCTACGCGTGTTGGAAATCCCCGTGCCGAACCGCTGCCGGTCGGGCGGCACATCGAAGGTTTCGGGATCGCTCAGTGGCACCTTGCGCGCGGGTTCGCGCATCGTCTCGACCTTCGTCAGAATAGCCTGCGATCGCGCTCCAGTCTCCCCATCCCGTCCCGCAAGAGAGGTGAAACCATGACCCCAATCCTTCCCGCGACATTGCGTGATCGTGGCGTCAAGGCGCAGCTCTTCAATCATGGCGTCAAAGCGCCGCTCTTGGAGCGCGACGACCATATCGAGGCTTCCGTGTTCCGGCCGGAGAACATGTTGCGCGAAGCGCGGCGGCAAAAGGGTCTGCGCGGCGGCAGCGTTCCGCCTGTCTGTATCCTCGACCCCGACGGCGACATTGTCGAACATGTCCGCGCGATCCATGGCGCCGTTCGCTCCCGCGATTGGGCCTGCTACCACACCAAATTATGGGAATGGGAGGCCGGCGGCATTCGCTGCGGCGTCGTGGGCTATGCCGTCGGCGCCTCGTTCGCCGTGCTCGTCGCCGAACAATTGTTCGCCTCCGGCTGCGAGCTTCTGCTCAGCATCGCCTCGGCCGGCCAGATCATGGATCTGGGCCCGCCACCCTATCACATTCTCATCGAGCGGGCCCTGCGGGACGAAGGCACAAGCTATCATTATCTGCCGCCCGCGCCCTGGGTCTCAGCCAATTCGGATCTTGCCGCGCTCGCCAAGTCGGCGTTCTGCAAATCACATCTCCCGATCCACCACGGCATGACCTGGACCACCGATGCTCCGTTCCGCGAAACCGCGACGGCCATCGCCGCGCGTCAAAAGCAGGGAATCGTGGCCGTGGAAATGGAGGCTGCCGCACTCTATGCTTTCGCCGATGCCTGTCAAAGACCGGTCTTATGCCTCGCCCACGTGACGAACCAGCTTGGCCAGGTCGAAGACGATTTCGAAAAGGGGGCGGAAAACGGCGCGCTCGATTCTCTCGATCTCGTGAATTGCTTCGCCCGTGCTTGGCTGAATCAGGAGATGCCCGCGCATGCCGCCCGCCAATCGGAGAAGATCGCGTCGTGAGCGTGAAACTGCCCATCCTCGGCCTGATCCTTCTCAGCGTCACGCTCAACGCCGCAGCTCAACTTTTTCTCCGCGCGGCGCTGCGATCCGGGATCTCGCTCGATCTTCCGCCAGCCGCCCTCGCGCTCGATGTCGGGCTCCGGCCGGGCGTGATTGTGGGAATCGCCTGTTATGGCGTCAGCCTACTGCTGACGCTGTTCGTTTTGAGCAACGCCGACGCATCCTTCGTCTACCCGTTTCTCGGATTGGGCTTTGTCATCGTCGCGGTGGCATCCTACCTGCTCCTCGGCGAGCCGATGACCCCGCGCAAGATCGCAGGCACTTTGATCATCGCCGCCGGGATCGTCATCTTGGCCGGGGGATAGATCTCAATGACGCGTAATCGCCACCCGAACCGGAGCCGTGGGGCCGAGTAGGATCTCGTCCGTCTGCACCCATGTGGGCGCGGCCTCGTAAGCGGGACGTTCCATATCGACGGAGACCAAGGCCGTACCGATCGAGGCGACGACTTCGAGCGGCACGGCAACGAGACGTCCGCCAAAACCTAAAAAACCGCCATAGGGCACGATCAACTTTAGTTTGCCATCCTTCGTTTTCACGACACCCTTGATCCGGCCAATCGTCGTATTGTTCCCTTCGATCAGCAATTTCCCAGCTATATCGGAAACGCTGACCTCCTGCGGAAAGCGGTTCTCGTATTTGTCTTCCTGCGTTTCAGCCTTGTCGTCATCGTCATCGTCTTCTTCCTTGGCGCCAGCGTCCTTTGCACCGACGTCATCCGTTGCCTTCGGGGCAACCGCGACACGAAAGGAATGGTCGAGAAGATCGTCGGGCATCGTCATCTCCAAAAGTAAGCAGAGGCCAGCTGCCGGGCGGCGCAACTCTATCCGGCCGGCCATTTCCCCGCCATGATCATTCGTAAATGCGAGCACCGGAGTTACGTGCCTTTAGCGCGATGGTTATCGCGCCACCATAGGTTCACAATAGCTAAGTTAGATGAATTGGGCCGCGCGGGTAACCCAGCCCTCGTTCATTTCGAAAGACGAGCGAGATCCCTCGGAAGGACCGGCGAACCATGTCGCATCTCCACATCCCCGCAACATCGTCCCGGCGGAAGCGGCTTCATCCGCTGCCGCTCCGCCTCATGCATTGGATCAACGCCCTCGCCATGATCGCGCTGATCGGCAGCGGCTGGAAAATCTATAACGATCAGCCGCTTTTCGCCGCCATCTCCTTTCCCGGCGATTGGACGCTCGGCGGCTTTCCCGAGACGGCATACAAACTTCATGGCGATGCCGGTTTTGGCGGCGCGCTGCTCTGGCATTTTTCGGCCATGTGGGTGCTCGCGATCAACTTCATCGCTTATCTCACCTATGGCGTGGTGACCGGACGTTTCCGCCGGATGCTTCTGCCCATCAGGATCAGCGATATCCTGCAGACTATTCGCGACACGTTGCGCTTCAAACTCGCGCATGACGATCTCACTATGTACAATGCGGTGCAAAAAATTCTCTATACCGGCGTCATCGCGCTCATCATCGTCCAGATTTTGGCGGGCCTCGCCTTATGGAAGCCGGTGCAATTTTCCTGGGCGGCAGCCTTGTTCGGCGGCTTTGACGGCGCTCGGCTCGTGCATTTCCTCGGCATGATGGGAATCTGCCTGTTTCTCGGCATTCACGTGCTTCTCGCGCTTCTCGTCCCACGCACCCTGCTGGCCATGGTCACGGGCGGCCCAGCGCTCGACGGCGCCACGGCATCCGGGAGGAACAGGACATGAGCTACCGCCCTCGCAAATCCACCCATGCGCCGGAGACCGCGCCCGATGCCGCCATTCTGCGAGACGAGCGCAAGCTGATCGAGACCATCAATCGCCGGGGCCTCATCCGCGGCGGAGTCAGCCTCGGCGCGCTGACGCTCCTCACGGGTTGCGATGTCACCGACCAGAGCTCGGTGAATGGCGCGCTGCGCACCGTTTCCACCTGGAACGATCGCGCGCAAGCGGCGCTGTTCAATCCGAACAAGCTTGCGCCGGTCTATAGCAAATCCGAAGTGATCCGCCCGCCGCGCTTCAATGCTTATTACAATCTGGAAGATATTAAGCCCGTCGATCCCGTTGCGTGGCGCCTCGACTTCGCCGGCGGCGTGGCCAACAAGACGGCATGGACACTCGCCGACGTGATGGCCCTGCCGCAAATCGAGACGATCATCCGTCACGTCTGCGTCGAAGGCTGGAGCTATGTCGGGGACTGGTCTGGCCCCACCTTGCGCTCGGTACTGGAAAAAGTGGGCGCGGACCTAACAAAACCCTTCGTCGGCTTCCACTGTGCGGACGATTACGTGACATCAATGGACATGCCCACCGCTTTGCATCCCCAAACGATCCTTGCCACCCATTACGATGGCAAGCCGATCACCGATCCCTATGGCTCGCCGGTCCGTGTCCGCACCTCGACCAAGCTCGGCTTTAAAAACCCGAAATGGGTCACCGCTATCGAGATCACGGACAAAAACCCCGGCGGCTATTGGGAGGATCGAGGCTATAATTGGTTTAGCGGCTTGTAGGAGCGGCAAGGAATCATGCTTGCCAGGGCCAAGCTTCACGGCGGCCCGGCAAGCGAAATCTACAACACATTGAAATAATTGATGTTATTTTTACCGTCGCGCGCTTTTACCGCGGTGGAAAAGGGTCTAGAACACACTATCGATTCGCTTCGGCCCCCGAGCCGGAGACCGGCGGAAACCGCCGTGGGAACCTGGGAACAAAGCGGTTCGCATGAACATTGCCCTTGTGACCCACCGTCCACCTTTCCACCTTTCGAGATCCCCCCTAGAGCACTTTCGGCTTACGCCGAATCGGCGCTATTCTTTGTTTTCATCATATTTTCTTAACCGTTGGACGGAAGCGCCCAACTCGGAAATGCTCCAGCTTTCGAGATCCCATGGCCAGTCAATTATTCACGCCTTATCGCCTCGGCGAGCTCGCCCTGGAAAACCGGATCGTCATCGCGCCCATGTGCCAATATTCGGCGCGGGATGGAGAGGCCAGCGATTGGCATATGATCCATCTCGGACAGCTCGCAATATCCGGCGCGGGCCTGCTGATGATCGAGGCGACGGCCGTGACCCCCGAGGGCCGCATCACGCCAGGCGATCTAGGTCTCTATAGCGACGAAAACGAAGGCGCCTTGGAGCGCGTGCTGACCGCGATCCGCGCCTATTCTCCGATCCCCGTCGCGATCCAACTCGCCCATGCCGGACGCAAGGCCTCCTGCAACGTCCCATGGGAGGGCGGCGCACAAATTCCGGCGGACGCGCCTTCGGGTTGGCGCTGCCTCGCGCCATCGGCCATCCCCTTCGACCCCAAGGACGAGGCGCCGGCCGCGCTCGACGCCGACGGTATCAAGGCGACGATTGCTGCTTTTGCGGAATCGGCAAAGCGCGCCGCGCGGCTTGGGCTCGACGGCATCGAACTCCATGGCGCCCATGGCTATCTGCTCCACCAATTCCTCTCGCCTCTGTCCAACCAGCGGACGGACGATTATGGCGGCTCGCTCGAAAACCGCATGCGCTTTCCCCTCGAAGTCTACGACGCGGTGCGTGCCGCCTTCCCTGCGGGAAAAGCCGTCGGCATCAGGGTTTCCGCGACAGATTGGGTCGAGGGCGGGCTGGACTTGGCGCAATCGCTGGTCTTTGCAAAAGCCTTGGCGGAACGCGGATGCAGCTACATCCATGTTTCGTCTGGAGGACTGCATCCGGAGCAAAAAATTCCCCTCGGCCCGAACTATCAAGTGCCCTTCGCCAAGGCGATCAGGGCGGAAACGGGCCTGCCCACGATCGCGGTCGGGCTGATCACCGAAGCAGAACAGGCCGAGGCCATCATTGGCGGCGGCGAGGCGGATTGCATCGCGCTGGCCCGAAGCATTCTCTACGATCCGCGCTGGCCCTGGCACGCGGCGGCGAAGCTAGGCGCGCAAGTAGGGGCGCCCAACCAATATCTGCGCTGCCAGCCTCGCGAGCTGAAGTCGCTGTTTTCGGGCGTATGAGGACCGTCCGGCGCGGCTTCTCCGGCGACGCACCGGCGCAGGCCGCCTTCGACGCCCTGATGCAGGAGGTCTTTGGCCGCGGCACGGATGCGGCGGCCGGCGACCCTAGCCTCTCGCCCTTCGCCATTTTCGATGCGGGCGGCGCCTGCCTCGCGGGGCTGGAGGTGATCGAACTGCCTCTCGTTCTCGACGGCACGCGCAGCCGCGCGGCGGGCATCGGTTCCGTCGCCGTGGCCCCGGCCTGGCGAGGACGCGGCCTGTTCCGCGCCCTCATGGAAGAATCGCTAGCTTGGTGCGGCGGCCCCGTGCTTCTTTATACGGAAGAGCCCGCGCTTTATTCGCGTTTCGGCTTTCGCGGCCTGCCGCAGTGTCGCTTCACCGGGCCGCCGCCCGTGCCGGTGGAAGGCGGCGCCAAGGCGCGCTGGCTGTCCCTCGAATCGGACGGCCCCCTCATCGGCCGCCTGCTCGCCACGCGGACGCCGGTCTCGAACCACGTGGCTCTCGCGGGCGGCAGCGGCCTGTTCCTCAGGCAGCTCGCCACGGCCGACGGCTTTGCCTTGGATTACCTGCCGGATCAAGATGCGCTGGTCGTCTGGAATGAAGACGAGGACAGCGGCTTCACGCTGGCCGATGTGGTGGCGCCCAGGATCCCGCCGCTCGCTGCGATTCTCGCCGCGCTAGAACGCGGGCCGGAGCAAATCAACGTGCTTTTCCCGCCAGATAAGCTCGAATGGACGGGCATGCCTGAGCCGGATGAGACCGGCCTGATGATCTCGGGCGAACTCCCCGCCGCCTTCTCCCGCCCCTTCATGCTGCCGCCTACGGCGGAGTTTTGAGGGATGAACCCTCAAGCCCTCTGAACCGCCTCTTGGAGCGCGGAGGAAAATATCTCGCGAAGCGGCTTCGGCCCAATCGTCACCCGGATGAGCCGGCCGGTATCGAGCTCGGGCGGACGGCGCACGAAGATATCGAACTCCTCCAGGACCGCGGCAACTTTTTTGGCTCTTTCAGGCGTCTCGAAGTCCAGCGCAATGAAGTTGGCATAGGATGGAATGCAGTCGATCGACAGGGCGCGCGCGATTGTTTCCAGGTCCGATTTCCCTTCCTCGGTTGCCGCAATGACACCGGCGAGAAAGGCCCGGTCGTCCAGGACCGCGCGTGCCATGATCTGCGAGAGCGCGCCAACGCCGAAATGGAGCCTGATGCGATTCATGGCGCGGACGATCGCCGGATCGCAAATCGCATATCCCACCCGCGCGCTCGCGAGCCCGTAAGCTTTGGAGAAAGTGCGCAGGCGAACCAGGTTCGGACGGGTGAAGTCCATCGGAAGCACCAGGCTTCCGGGCACGAATTCAATATAGGCCTCGTCCAGCAAGATCAGGCAATCGTCCGGAATCTCGTTGATAAACTGGGCGAGTTCTTGCTTCGGAAGAAATGTCCCCGTGGGATTGTCGGGGTTCGACACATAGCAGACGCGCGCCTGGTTGGAATGGGCGGCGTCCCGCATCCCGTTCAGGCCGGTATGAAAGCTCTCCTCGTAGGGGATCTCGACGAGCCGGCCTCCGTAGCCCCTCACGTGATAATTGAAGGTCGGATAGGATCCACGCGTCGTGATCGCGGCCGAGCCGGGCTCGAGGAAGCCGCGCACGAACAATCCAAGCAATCCGTCGATGCCCACGTCGACGAGAATGCTCTCCGGATCGAGATCCTCGCTCCGGCCGATCGCCTGGATGAGATCGAAACATGCGGGATCGTTATAGTAAGCCAATGTCTCCTTCGCCGCCTCGGCGGCTTGGAACGCGGCCGGCGACGTGCCGAACAGACATTCGTTCGACCCGAGCCGGGCTTTATAAGGCCGGCCCCGCTCGCGTTCGAGGGTTGCCACACCCGGGAAGGCCGAATCCGTCCGAAGCGAATTTACGAGTTTGGTTGGATGAACCATTCTGATGCAAGCTTTCGTGGAAGGCGCGGGTCATGGAAAAACGTGTAAACCTTAGCTTCTAGCCGGATACGATGACAATGGCGTGTCCCAGCGGAATATGCTCTCGCCAATCGCACTATTTCCGGAAAGAATAGCGGCACCGGAGAGCTGGGGATTGGCAAAGTGAACGATATCAAGCAAATGCGGGAAAAAATAGCGGCCACCAAGGCAGCGGCCCAGGACCGCGCCGAGGACGATGGCCCCTCGCGCGGCACAGTCGTCGCTGCCTTTGTCTTCGTGATGATTCTCGCCGGGCTCGCGCTCTATTTCGTCCACGCGCTGACCGCCCCGCCCGCGCCCATCCTGCCGCCGCATTGAAGCACGTGGACGAGCGGACCGGGAAGGGAAAAACGACCGGCGGCACTTGCACCAGGCGGTCCGGCAGCCGGGAATCAGGGAGGGCGACGCTAGAAACGTCACCGGAACCGGCCTTATGTCCCCGCGCGTTGCAAGACGTTCGAGACGGATTGCGGCTTGCCCCTGCCCCCGCGTCGCGCCGGCTACGTCCCAGCCAAGCATTTCTCAATCACGGATTGGAGGCTTTGAGCATCATAGGGCTTCGTAATATAGCCAGTGGCGCCCGCCTCAAAGGCTTGCTTGATATAGGTTTCACCTGAGTTAGCGGTAGCAATTATAAATGGCACAGACGAGAGATGCGGATTATCTCGCACGGCTACTAGAGCGTCATCCGAGCTGAATGAATCGGCGGGGATTCCCGAATCAGCGCTGAGATGATTCAAGCTTTCCGCCGGGTCGGAGGCCGGCGGATATGGCGACAGCTCTTTCGGTCGATCTTCGTGTAAGGGTCTTGGCGGCGGTGGCGGCGGGCCTGTCGCATCGCGGCGGCTGAGCGCTTCGGGGTCAGCGCGGCAAGCGTCAGCCGGTGGATAGCCTTGGCGCGGACGCAGAGCGACGCGAAACCGGGAGCTTTGGGTGGCGACCGGCGTTCCGGCCGCGTCGAGGCTTGCAAGGATATCATCCTGGCGATCCTGGACGAGACGCCGGACCTCTCCATCGAAGAGATACGCGCGCTCTTAGCCGGCCGGGGCCATGCCTTTGGCTACGGGACAATTCTTCAGGCGTCACCGCATCACGCGTAAAAAAAGACCGCGCATGCGAGCGAGCAGGAGCGCCCGGATATCCTGAAGCGCCGCGAGGACTGGTTCGAGGGCCGACTCGATCTCGACCCGGACCGCCTCGTCTTCATCGACGAAACTTGGGCCTCCACCAACATGGCGCGACGTCACGGCCGCTGCCCACGCGGCGAACGTCTGCGCGCGAGCGTGCCCCATGGCCATTGGAAAACGACGACATTCATCGCCGGGCTGAGCTCCGCACGGAATGATCGCGCCGTGGCTGCTCGACGGCCCGGTCAACCGTGCCGCGTTCGAGACCTACGTGGAGAAAGTCCTCGCGCCCGAACTCAGGCCCGGCGACATCGTGATCATGGATAATCTCTCTAGCCACAAGGGACCAAGAGTGCAGGAATTGATCGAGGCCGTTGGCGCAAGCCTCCTCTACCTCCCGCCTTATAGTCCCGATTTCAACCCGATCGAAAACGCCTTCGCAAAGCTCAAGGCGCTTCTCCGAAAAGCCGCCGAGCGAACCGTCGAAGGCCTCTGGACCGCCATCGGCCGCATCGCAGACCTCTTCCCGCCAGAGGAATGCGCCAACTACTTCAAGGCCGCAGGATATGATGCAACGTGAACGGATTCTGCTCTAACAGCGCTTTAAAAGCCCAATATTGAACTAGGATATCAATTTTTCAATTGCACATCCTCCACTTCTATCACGCCGCCAACAACCAGGCCCTTTCAATAAAACAGTATTTATCAAAGGACCGGAATGTCAACCTTGTCTGTTCGTTATCAGACATATACAATTTTTTTGGCGATCGAGGCGCCCTGTTATCGCGCAAAGGCTACACTATGCAATATTCATCTCTGGCCGCGATTTCAGGCGCCGGTGCCAGGGAGACTGTTTACGTTTGTTTATTCTAGCCGGAGAGCATTTTGGTTTCAATGCCTCGTTCACCCAATTATCCGTTGGCCTCTTTGCCTGCGGCAGATTTTGAATTGCTTCGCCCGCATCTTCGATCCGTTGAATTGGTGCGTGAGGATACGTTGGCTACGCAGGCGATATGCTTTCGCATGTATAATTTCCCATGGCGAGGGCGTTTCGTTTGGTCGTGAGCCTTGCGGGGGAGGAGTGCAGATCCTCTTTCTGCAAGCGCAGCGATCCGCCGCGTGCAATGCCTCCCTTCAGCCGAATCCCGTTTGTCGAGGTGGCGGATGCGAATGCGCGACCTATATGGCAGCGGCACATTACTGCGGATGCAGGAGTTTCGGGCTCAGATGACCGGCATGCGGCGAAGCAGCGTGCCAATCGCCGCCAATGCGGCCGGTTGTTGCACAGCGATTGAGCGCCATGCTGAGATGGCATCGCAGCGAACTGCGAGAAAAGCATAAGAAACTAAGAGTTATTTTTGATTTCAATGACTTAGACTGGTGCTGCGAGACAGGATTGAACTGTCGACCTCTCCATTACCAATGGAGTGCTCTACCACTGAGCTACCGCAGCCTGAGGCTCCGCCGCCGGTTCTTCGAAAGACCGGCGCAAGCGGGTGCCTTGTGGCATAGGCCGCGCGAGGTGACAAGCGACGCGTTGAACAGAATGCGCGAACGCACTGGAAATTGTCAAAATCACCCCTACTCTCCCGCCTCGACCCAGCTTTAGCCTTGTTTCCGCTGCTTAAAAGCAAAGCTTGTGGCTGTTGCCGCAAGCGCCTACAAACGGCTCCGGTTTTCCGCCGGGAATAAAACGGTAAGGCTTACCTGCTTTGATGGTCAGCTCGCCTGATTGCGCCGGGACGAATGTGATGAGCCAGAATGCCAAGGCCGCCAAGCAGCAGCGTCTCGCGCAGGCGTTGCGGGCCAATCTCAAGCGGCGCAAAGAGGCCGCCGGACGGGTGAACGAGGAGAGCCGCCTTCCCCCGGACGGGGCAGGCGCGGGACATGCGGCGGCAGCACCGCTACCCCTTCCTTTGGCAACCGCCGGCCGCGAGCATAAGGATTAGAGATGGATCGTATTCGCATCACCGGCGGACAAAGCCTCAACGGCATCATTCCGGTCTCGGGCGCCAAAAACGCCGCCTTGCCGCTGATGATCGCCTCGCTGCTCACGCGGGAAACCCTGAGCTTGCAGAACGTGCCCGCGCTCGCCGACGTGAACATGCTGGTGCGCATCCTCGGCCATCACGGGGTGGATTATTCGCAAAACGGCCGGCGCTCCGGCGAGGACGAACATGCCGCCCGCGCCATCCATCTCTGCGCGCGGGATATCGTCGACACCACGGCGCCCTACGATCTCGTCTCGAAAATGCGAGCGAGTTTTTGGGTCATCGCGCCGCTTTTGGCGCGGATGGGCGAAGCGCGGGTCTCGCTTCCCGGCGGCTGCGCCATCGGCACGCGGCCCGTCGATTTGCTCTTGATGGCGCTGGAAAAACTCGGCGTCACGATGGAGATCGAGGCGGGCTATGTCCATGCCAAGGCGCCCCACGGCTTGATTGGCGGCGAAATCGATTTTCCCAAAGTGACCGTCGGCGGCACCCATACCGCCCTGATGGCGGCGGTTCTCGCCAAGGGGCATACCCGCATCACCAATGCCGCGCGAGAGCCGGAGGTGGCGGACTTGGCGGCCTGCCTCAATAAGATGGGCGCGCGAATCAAAGGCGCCGGGCAATCCACCATTGAGATCGAGGGAGTCGGCAGCCTCACCGGCGCTTACCACCGGGTGCTGCCCGACCGGATCGAGGCCGGCACCTATGCCATGGCGGTGGCGATGGCCGGCGGCGACGTGATGCTGGAAGGCGCCGAGCCCGATCTCTTGGAGAACGCGCTCGAGGCCATCACCCAGGCTGGGGCCACCGTCACCAAGACGAACGAGGGCATCCGCGTGCGCCGCAACGGGGCGGGCCTGATGCCCGTCGATATTTCGACCGCGCCCTTCCCCGGCTTTCCCACCGATCTCCAGGCGCAATTCATGGCTTTGATGACCATGGCCAAGGGCCGCTCGCGAATCACCGAGACCATTTTCGAAAACCGCTTCATGCATGTGCAGGAGCTGGCCCGGCTCGGCGCGCGGA
>Ga0187876_1000450_pt1 | contig 42706 bp, 28 predicted proteins | sample June2016WEW_17_4_FD_133000 | JGI IMG/M metagenome (GOLD analysis project Ga0187876, IMG submission 133000) | Peatland microbial communities from SPRUCE experiment site at the Marcell Experimental Forest, Minnesota, USA - June2016WEW_17_40 | ecosystem: Environmental > Terrestrial > Soil >...
CGGCCTATCTGCAGATGGACTTGGCTGCCCCGCAGCCTCACGCTTTCACCGCCCCGATGTGCAAGAACATCGGCACACGCTGCCACTGCTGGTAGGCCGGACGGCTGCTGCTGGCCTCCTGCGGGGCTGCAGGTTCTCGCAGCTTCTCTATCAGGAAGCCGGCGCTCTCTAGGGCCTGCGCGTAGTCCGCGAGCGGGCGGTGCCAGCTGTGAAAGATCATGCTCAGACCATCGCGCGCGCATGTGTCGTGCGTTCGTCGTTGTGCCAGATACGAGTCGGGAATACAGAAGGTCGACTCGGGCTCGACGCTGTCGAAGCTGCCACTATCGCTCATTGGGTGCCTGACGCAGATGCAGAAGCGGCCACCTGGTACCAGTACCCGTGCCGCTTCGCGCACCGCGCCCGCCATATCCTCAAAGTCCATCAGCGAGTTGTAGGACACGACTATGTCGAACTCGCCATCCCCAAACGGGAGCGACCCGGCGTCCGCGAGCACATAGCTACCTGAAGGATCTGCCTCCCGCGCGTAGCGCAACAGGGTAACTGACGTGTCGATCCCACACACCGTGTGGCCGCGTCGCGTCAAGTCGCGCGCTACGCGGCCTTCGCCACAACCGATCTCCAGGGTCCGCCGCCCCGGCGGCGGCACAATACAAGAGAAGAACAGCTCGCTGTAGTGCCAGTAAGAGTCGTGTCCGGGCGCACGCACCCATCGCACCCAGTCCTCCGCCTCATGCTCCCAAGCCTCTCCCATGTTCATTGGAGTAAATCCTCACCTAACCGAGTTATTGGCATGTCATCCTTGACAAGCCACGAACCTGTGCTAAATTCCATAGTAGAACAGTAGATCTAGTATCCAGTGCCTGTCTGTTGGAGGCCCGCGGAGCCGATCTGGTTAGCATTGGATCCACTGTTCACGTGCCTGGCCACCGTTGTCTGTGCTCATCCACGGTAGCACGAGGCCAGCCACGCTAGCTGCGTCCTCTGCCCCATCTGTGGCACCTGTGTTTCTGCAGCCGCACCAACGCCAGTCCGCCAGCATTAGCGAAACGGCCACCATGCTCACAGCAGCCATGGCACACACTGCTGCCAAAGGAACGCGTCTCATGCTCTACGGATCATGCCCGATTACCATTCAAAGCCAAACGATCGCGCCCCGCAGCCCGAGGCGCCGTAACGCCCACGGTGAGCCTGCCATGCAAACCCAAATGCAGGCACAACCGCCGCTGACCTGGCGATTTTGCGGAACGAACTCTCGCCATTACCATGATCGCACAAGCCAATGTGCTGAACGAACCCAAGCCCGCCTCTGGCCCGCCATCCGGTGGCGCGCAACAAACCCACGCCTGCCATTCCACCCTGCACCCGATGCCGCCGCGCAAACCCAAGCGCATCGCACCAGCCATCGGCGCAAGTTGCTGAACGAACTAACGCCGTTCGCTTGCCCTGCAGCAAGAACTACTAAACGAACAGCCACGCCGGTCACCTACGGCAACACCTGCCCGATTCCGCCTGGTGGCATTGCGACGATCGACGTCAATGGCGCCGTCGGCTTCCAGGGGCCGCTGGGCGCGGCGTTCACGGCGGACGCGAGCACCTATGGCTCGTTCACTGCCTACTGCAACGGCACCACTGGCGGCGGCTTGGCCGTGAATGAGGATATCTCCGAGCCGGCACTGTAAGGGCCGGAAGCCATTTCGACCATGCCATGGAATCGTTGCAAGAATGTTATGGAAATGTTACGGCCGACCCTGCTACGCTGAGCCCGCATAGTTTCATGCCTGGAAGCATGAGTGGGCTCGCGTGGGGAGGAACGGCGATGGGACCGCTTGGCCTGCGGCATGCCATCAGGGTGGCAGCGGTGCTTGGGCTGCTGGCTGGCGGCCTGATCGCCGCCACGAGCAGCGCGCCAGCATTTGGGCAGGGCGCGGCCGCGCTGCGGCCAATTCCGCTGCCGCCGGCGCCAGGGATGGCCGGCATGGCGGGCGCACGGGAGAAGCGCACGCTGCAGAGCAGCGACGTGCCGGTGGCGTTTGAGGCCAATCGCGGGCAGGCGCCGGCAGCGGTCAGTTTCGTCGCCAGGACCCAGCAGTACAGCATCTACCTCTCGCCGGGCCGGGTGGACTACGTGCTGGTGCATCAGGCCATGCCCACGATTCAGCCGCTGCCGGTAGACTACGCACCGGGCTCAGCGCCGACGGTGCTGCCCGGCCAGTGGCAGCCACCGGCACAGGTGCCGCTGCCAGGGCCCCAGGAGAGCGCGTTCGACACCCTCACCGTGCAGCTGGCGGGCGCCACGAATGACGCAACCAGCGGTGGCACGGCCCTGCTGCCCGGCTCGCCCGGTGTCCCGATCGGCGAGGACCTGCTGCCTGGCACCAGCAACTTTCTGTCTGGGCAGGATCACACGCGCTGGCTCGCGGATATTCCGCTGTACGGCAAAGTGCGGTACGAGCAGGTCTTCAAAGGCATCGATCTCGAGTACTACGGAAAGCAGGGCGCGGTCCAAGGGGACTACGTCGTGCAACCCGGCGCCGACCCTGGCACGATCGAGCAGTCCTGGCTGGGCAGCGCTAGCAGCCTGACCAGGGTCGTCCTCGATGCCCAGGGCGCGCTGCAGTTCACCGTCGGCGGCAGCACCCTGCGCGAGGCTAGGCCGCTCGTGTACCAGCTGGTGGGCGGGAAGCGCCGCCTGGTGGAAGGCAGCTTCGTGCTGGGGATGAACGTACAGCCGGCTGCGTGGGTGGTGCGCTTCAAGATCGGATCCTACGACCACCGTAGCCCGTTGGTGATAGATCCCGAACTGACCTATTCTACGTACCTAGCGGGCACCGGTTCCAATCAGGGACACGGCGTGGCGGTCGATTCCCAAGGGAACGCCTACGTCGTGGGCGGGGCCTCGGTCGGCTTCCCCGGATCGGCGCTGCCGGGCCAGAACGGTCCCGGCCAGTACGCCATGATGCCGTTCTGCACCAAGCTCGACCCGAACGGGAACGTGATCTACTCCACCGTGTTCGGGGACCCCAACGACAGCGATAGCTATGCCAGTGCCGTGGCGCTGGACAATGCCGGTCAGGCATACCTGACGGGCTACACGCGCAGCATGGTGTTCCCCACCACCACGGATGCACTGTACCCCCAAGCGCTCGGCCACGGGCAGGCCTTCGTGGTGGTGCTCAATCCCGCGGGCAACCAGATGGTGTACGGGTCGTACCTCGGACAAGCTGACTACACCTTCAACAAGGACGATACCTGGGGCCAAGCCATTGCCGTGCCGCCCGGCGGGGGCACGGCCTATGTCGTCGGCGAGACCGAAGGGCCATCCTACCTGTCCTCCGGCATCCCCAGCGTGCCCGGCGGCAGCAACACCAACAGCCATGGGCAGTTCGGGGGTGCGTTCCTCACCGTCCTGAGCACCACCGCCCGCGGTTGGTACGGCGGGGGCATGCTGGGCACGGGACCGCTCAGCTGGGCGAACGGCATCGCTGTGGATAGCTCGGGGAACATGGTGATCGCGGGCTACGCCCAGAACGGCGCGTTTTCGCCCACCTATAGCCTGCAGGGGGTGAGCGGCACCGACTACGGGGCGTTCGTGGCCAGACTGCACGCCGACTTCTCCCGCTGGGACTATGCGGACTTCCTGGGCGGCAACGGCAACACCGAAGCCACGGCGGTCGCGCTCGATAGCAGCGGCAATGCCTACGTCACGGGCTGGACGCAGGCCAGTAACTATCCCATCTGGGGCGGCGCGTACAGCTACGCACGCGGCAGCGGCGATTGCTTCGTCACGGAGCTTTCCTCCGGGGGCAATTCGGCAACGTTCAGTACCGTGCTCGACGGCACCGGATCGAGTCAAGGCAACGCCATTGCGCTGGACGCGCAAGGCGACTTGTATATCGCGGGTCAGACAAGCTCGGAGGATTTTCCCACGGTGGACCCCGTCCAAGAGCAGTACGGCGGGGGCACCTCGGATGCCTTCGTGGCAGAGCTTGGATCGGGCGGCGGTAGCCTAGCATTCTCAACCTTCCTGGGTGGTAGCAATGCCGATTGGGCCAACGCCATAGCGGTCGATCGATATGGCAATGTGGTAGTAGCTGGCACGACGCTGTCCGCCGACTTCCCCACCCTCAACGCCCAGTACCCGTACAGCAGCGGCACCGCCAACGCGTTCGTCGCGGAGCTGGGCTAGCGATGGCCAGAAACCAGCAGACAAAGCAGCCAGGTGCGCGGACCTTGTCTGAGATAGGGCACCCAATCGAGCAGGATGAGGGGCGGCACTTGAACCTCGGGAGGCATCAACTCGCGGGACGGGCGCTGCTGGCGGCGCTGGTGCTGGCCGCCAGCACTATCGGCCCGGCGCTCGGGTACGAACAGGGTGTGCGGGCCACGCGCCTGGTGCCGGCCACGCACCCCGTCTTCGCCCAACCCACGTCCGCCAGCCAGGCGGCGGGCGGCACGGAGCTGGTGCAGGAGGAGGCGCCGAACAAGCGCGTCCTGCAGCTGGCCAACGGGCAGCTCGATGTGAAGATCTACGACCAGGCCGTAGGGATCCTGAGTCCGACGGGCTGGCGCTTCCGCAACCCGACGCTGGGCGGCGCGGCCACCGATGGCACCGTGGCGCCCCTCGACGAGCCGTTCGGCCTGCACATCGCCACCAGTAGCACCGCAGCCCAGCTCGCCGCCCTCACGGACGAGACCGGCTACACCCTGGCCCTCGGCGCGGTGCGCGTGGACGGCCAGCTTCCCGTGCAAGGCACCGGGGTCGTCTCTGCGGCCACGGTGCTCTTCGGCGTGTCCCCCGCGCCCTCGCCGGCCGCCAGTGCCACTGCGTCCCCCAGCGCCACCGCGTCCGCCACGCCGAGCGGCACGCCCACCCAGACTGCCTCCCCGTCACCCAGCGCCTCACCATCGTCATCGCCCACGCCCACGCCGACCGCCTCGGCGCCGCCAACGGCCACGCCCTCCGCCACCGACACGGCATCCGCCACCGCGACGCCGTCCCCCACCGCTTCCACATCCGCCAGCACCACGGCGTCAGCGACGGCCACGGTCACCGCGACAGCCGCGTTGTCCCTCACCACGACGGTCGCCCCAATGCCTACCGTAACCGGCACGACCTCCCTGGCGGCCACGGCCTCCGCCACGCCCTCCGGCACGCCATCGCCATCGTCCACCCCCACCCAAACAGGCACTCCTTCGGAGACCGCGACGGCCACGGCCACCCCAACGGCAACCGCATCGGCAACCCCCACAGCCACCGTCACCGCCTCGCCCTCGGCAACCACCATGGCCTCGCCCACCGCATCGCGCGCACCCACCACCCCACCCACCGCCACGCCGTGGGCGCCGCCGCCCGCCACGGCCAGCCCCACGCCCCTGCCCACGGCGACCCCGCCCGGCCTGGCCGTGCTCTCCACCGTGGCGGGGTTCGCCGTGCAGGTCACCATCCAGCAGGCCGGCTGGGACGGCGCGCTCACCCTGCCCCTGGCGCCCGATGCCCGCACCACCCTGCGCCGCGACGTGAACGGCACGGTGTTCGTGATGTCCCCCTATACCGTCACTGCCGATGACGGCACCGCCAGCACCGCCTACGCGCCCGAGTTCCAGATCCCCCCTCCCCTCATCACCGACGCGGCCGGCATCTCTGCCCCAGCCGGCGCCAGCTGGCTCACCCTGAACCCGCGCGCCGGCGGCAGCACGCTCACCGTGGGCGTCAGCCAGCAGTGGTTGCAGGACCCCGGCCGCGTCTACCCGCTCACCGTCACCACCCGCGTGGACACCTCACGCTCCGACGTCTACGCGGGCTACACGACCGGCAGCCAAACCTGCGGCGCGCGCACCCAGCCGATGGCGGCCCAGCTGACGGTCGGCGGCGCCGCCGGCTGCAGCAGCACCGGGCTGGTGTACTTCGACACCAGCCAGATCCCCCGGCAGACCAACATCGCCAGCGCCACCCTCCGGATGGTGAGCGCCGGCGCCGTGGCCGCCAACAGCGTGCTGGCGCAGGACGCGGCGGGCGGCGCGGGCGCGCCGGCAGCCGCGCCCAACGCCGTGCAGGCGCTGGACCAGGGCACGGCCCTGGGCCTGACCCAGGCCGTGCCGGACGCCGGCGGGGTGAGCTGGGACGTGACGGCGCAGGCGAAGCGTTGGGCGCTGGATTTGGGCAGCAACCAGGGGCTGCGGCTGACGAGCAGCACTGGCGCTACGCAGCTCGCCTCCGTGGCGGCGGCAGCCACCAATCCGGGCCTGATGCCCCTGCTGGACCTGATCGTCAACCCCACGCCCCTGCCGCTGGCGGCGGGCGCGACCGGCCAGGGCGTGGCGCCGCGCGTCGCGGGCCCGCGTGCGGCGCCCATGAGCATGGACAACGCCAGCACCATCTACGGAGTCGGGGGCGGCGTGTCGGCGGATTGCCAGGGAAGTCCACCCAGCCACGTCTGCCTGATGAGTAATCCGTGGGGCGCCGCGTTGCCCATGTCTACGGTGGTGGGCACGCAAGCCAATGGGCAGACCACCGGCATCGGCGCCGGCTTCATCCGTATCGGCGGGCAGGTGCCCTGCGTGGGCACGGCGCCGGCGAGCTGGTGGGACGGGGGCTTTTGGACCGGCACGGACCCGGGCAAGGGCGACAATCAGCGAGGGCCGGCCGATCAGCGGGCCCTGCTGCAAGCAGCCTACGCCGACCACGTCATCCCGGTGGTAGACTTCAACTCGCCGGACTGCAGCTCGATCACCGGCATCAGCGGCTACGCGATCACCCCCTACCAGTGGCAAACGGACATGGTCAGCTTCGTGGATGCCATGAAAGGCTACACCCCCGCGAACCAGCAGGTCTACTTCGAGATCGGCAATGAGGAAGACTTCCGCCCGCAGTACTACCAGGGCCTGGATGAGTACGGGCGGTACTTCCACTTCAAGGACGTGTTCGCCACGGCGGCGGCGGCGCTGTATTGGGAGATCGGGTCCAGCCGGGGGCCGCAATGGAGCTGGTACCGCATCCTGACCGGTGGCACCCTGTATTCCGGCAACCAGTACTGCCTCAACAACTCCCAGACCAGCAGCGTGGTAGAGCCCAGCCTGGACGTGTCGGCCGACGCCATCGCCTACGCGGAGCAGGCCAACACCTACTACGACCCCGGCCAGGCGGGCGTCAACTGGCTGGTGTTCGGCATTGCCATCCACACCTACGGCTACGGCTCCTACATGGGACAGACTTGGCCCAACAGCGGGCTGCAGTCGAACCTGTGCCAGGACCTGGACCTGACGATGGGCTACATCGGTTCGCTGCAAGACGAGCTGCACTACGGGTACCCGATCGTGATCACCGAGACGAATTGGCAGGCCGGCGATTGGGGCTGGTATACCAACGACGAGGGCAACTATATGGTGGACTTAATGTCGTACCTCTACGACAACTGCTACTTCACCAGCATGGGCCACTGCTCGCCGGGGCCGATCAACCCCGCGAACACGCAGCTCCGGGTGCTGTGGTTCACCGGCATCGATTCGAGCGCCGGCCAGACGTCCGGTTTATACGATTGGGGCGGGGCTGAGAAGAGCTACAAACCATTGCCTAACACGCGGAGCGTGACGTACTGTTTCAGCAGCATGGCCAGCAAGATCACCACGCTGTCAACGGGCTACTACTGGTTGCGCAACGGCACATGCTGGTAGGTACACGGAGAGGGACGGGGCTGCGGTCCCTCGTGGGCATTGCGGTTCTGCTAGGCCGGCCGCCAGCCGCCCTTCCGGGCTGGGGATTGGGGATGCGGGGAAGCGGCTGTCTAGGACTCGCGGGAACACAGCCCAGCGCCGCTACGGACGGTTTGATTCCCCTCACCGGAGCTTTCCGGCGCGGTCGGGGGGCGCGCGCCAGTCGCCTAGGCGCGCGAACATCGAGATGAAGGGGCTTACGATGCGTTACATAATGGCCATTAGAGCACTCGCATTCAGCGCTGTTGTCGGGCTCGGCGCACCGTGCGCTGCAGCCCAGCCAACGGCGACGCGTGCTACGTATGTCTCGCCAGGCGCGATGTCTGCGGTCTGTCCCAGCCACATTGCCGCGACACGCAACCTGGACCTGAGCACGGCTCAAGTCGAAGGGATTGCCGCCATCTCCCCACGCGACGTCTGGGCGGTGGGTGGCATAGATGCCAAGAGCGCTGCACCAGGCAGGACCGGGAGCAGCTTTGGCCTGGTCGAGCACTACAATGGCAAGAACTGGTGCCTGATCGATACGCGCGGCTGGCCTTATAGCTACTGGGGGGTTACCGCAACCAGCGCCGGCGACGTCTGGGTTTTCGGTGGGCCAACGTTCGAGCACTGGAACGGCCATATCTGGACGGGGGTCCGATCGCCCTCTATCCCAGGAAAGTCGTACGGGCCAACCCTGGTGTCTGCGTCGTCTCCCAATAACGTCTGGGTGGTGTACGTTGACTACCAGTTCGGCACGGAGCGCGGTAACTTGGTGGAGCGGTGGGACGGGCGAACCTGGGAGCTGACGCTTGCACCCGCCTTTCAACCAACTGCCTACGGACCGAGCGCATACCCGACGGCACTGGCGACGCTGTCCGCCACGGACACCTGGCTGGTAGGTGTCGCCAATGTGCCTGGGCCGCAGCCCTGGGCGGCGCACTGGGACGGCCGGCGGTGGCAGGACACTGTGCTGCCGCGGTCGGCGGCGCCGGTAGGCTATAGCCCTGGACTGCAGGCGGCGTGCGCGGAGCCTGCCTACAAGATGGGTCAAATGAGCGTGGCGGCCATCAACAGCAACGACGTATGGGCGATAGGCAATCAGATCGATGCCGTGAGCGACACGTGTCCGCTGGCGTTTCACTGGGACGGCGTGCGCTGGCAGCAGGTGTGGCTGGCCGCCACGCCCGACGACATTACGCTGCTGAACAACACCTACGATACCCTGGCGCCATACCACAACACGCGAGCTTACGACTGGGCGCTGGGGGCTGCGGCAGCGGCCTCCTCCAACGATGTCTGGGCAATGGCCAATCCCGAGGACATTGCACTGCACTGGGACGGGCACGCATGGCACGCGGTGTCAGCATTCGCCGGGCCAAGGGCGAGTCAACCCTTTGACGTGACGAGCATGTCGGTAGCGGGCAGTAACGACATTTGGGCGATTGGCAATGTCTTCAGGCCCGCGAACTGGAACGCCTACCACTGGGATGGCAAGCACTGGCGGGGCGTATCGATCCTCCCGGTGGGGTAGTGGGCCGCGCGGTGCGCGCTGAAATCCGCGCAGACGTCGACTATTCGACGCGGAGGGAACACCGTGACTCGTAGGACGGCGCTAGGGATACTGCTGACAGCAGCGCTGATTTTCGTGGAGGCACCGCCGACCACCGCAGGCCCAATCGTGGGCCGGAATGGAGCCGTGGCAGCAACCAGCAACCGGCCACCGGCGACAAGCGCTCAAGGGGCCAAACCGCTCGGGGCGCTCGCCAGTAGGCGGCAGGAGGTCGCGCACGCCGCGGCGGCAGCCGGCGGTGCTACGACATATTTCCAGTGGCTGCGGATCGATCCGGCCGACCCTTCGATTCTCTTCCTTGGCGGCGGCGCCTACTGCGATTCCTCCAACCCGACGTTCGGCACCGTCTGCCAGCCATGGCTCCTGCGCTCCAGGAACAGCGGGCACACCTGGGAGAGCGTGCGGTTCGCTCTCAGCGAGGACCCAGGCTTGCAGGGAAACACCAGCCTCGCGCCACTCACGGTCAACGCCGACGGTCGCCATCTGTACATGGGGGCCAGCGGAGGCATCAGCCCAGATAGCATGTACATTGCTCTGCTTCAATCCGCCGATGGCGGCGCGACCTGGCAGGAGGGCTTCCCCAATATGGTGGAGATTAGCCTGAGCCCCTTATCCGTCAGGCGCGTCTATGGCCAAGTCCAGTGGTGCGACGTGATCGCGGGCACCTGCCGCATTAGCCTCGAGTACTCGAATGACGCGGGCGACTCCTGGCAGGGCATGCAGCTCCCGCCCAATACTGACGGTGCCTCTGCTTGGCCCGGGCAACTCATTGCCGATCCGCGACATCTGGACACGGCATACATAGGACGTGTGAGCGAGTCATCGGACGGACGTTGGCTACCCACGTCTGTCTATCGTAGCCAGGATCTGGGCGGGCATTGGACTTTGGTGACGACTCCCACGGCTAAGCCGCCCCTGCGCACATTCTTCGTGCGCACGGATCCCCATGAGGGAAAACGATTGGTGGGCAAGACCCAGGACCCACACGCGCGGAGTGACCGCCGCTACGTCTCGAGCGACGAAGGAAGGACCTGGCGCGCCACAACGTGTCCCGGAGACAGGAAGGGCACGTGCCCTGCGTTCACGGTGGACAACGCATTTGGGAACGGCGCCTCCTACGCCTTTGTCAACAATGGCATCTACGTGTTCCACGGCGGCGGAGCGGCCGAACGGCCGCTGGCTATCGGCGCACGCCTGCCAGTCCGCACTATCGACCTCCTGGACGTGCAAGGTGGCACGAAGGCCGGCCAGCCGATCTATCTGCTGACCAAGCAGGTGCGAGGCAACATCACGGGGACAGTCTACCGCAGCCTGGATGAGGGACATTCCTGGCAGCGACTCAGCAATGTGCTGCAGGCATTGCCCGCCCCCGCGCCAACGCCGACGCCGTCATCCGATTGATGCCTGTTGGTGATGGGCACGGGCGATACTACCACTTCAAGGACGTGTTCGCCACGGCCGCGGCAGCGCTCTACTGGGAGATCGGGTCCAGCCGGGGGCCGCAGTGGAGCTGGTATCGCATCCTCACCGGGGCCACCCTGTACTCAGGCAACCAGTATTGCCTCGGCAACAACAAGCCGAGCAGCACGGTGACAGAGCCCAGCCTGGACGTATCGGCCGACGCCATCGTGTATGCCGAGCAAGGTTACACGCTGGACAATCCGGGCGAATCGGGCGTCAACTGGCAGGTGTTCGGCATTGCCATTCACACGTACGGCTATCGGTCGTACGCTGGAGGGACGTGGCCAAATAGCGGGCTGACGCCGAATCTCTGCATGGCGCTCGACCTGACGATGGGCTACATCGATTCGCTGCAAGACGAGCTGCACTATGGGTACCCAATCGTGATCACCGAGACGAATTTCCAGGCGGGCAATTGGGCCTGGGACAACAATGACGAGGGCAACTACCTGGTGGACCTGATGTCCTACCTGTACGACAACTGCTACTTTGCCAGCATCGCCCACTGCTCGCCGGGGCCGATCAACCCCGCGAACACGCAGCTCCGGGTGCTGTGGTTTTGCGGCCAGGACTTCAACACGGATGCCGGCGCCGAGACCTGCGGCCTCTTCACGATCGCGCAGACGTTGACAAACAAGAGCTACGCGCCGGCGCAAAACCCGCCGCCTCCGACGCCGCAGACGTGCAACAGCACCATGCGGAGCCAGATCTCGTCGCTGTCAACGGCATACTTCTCGCTGCGCAATGGCACCTGCTGGTAGCTCACGTGAATGCGTATAAACAAGTAGGGAAGAGGCGCACTATGCTAGGTAGTGTGGGCATTCGAGTCTACCCGGCTCTCGTCCTGCTCGCGTTTGGCGGGCTGGGGTCCGGGATGTCCCAGTTGGCGCATGCCGTGGTCCGATCACTCGCGCAACGCTGCCCCGCAGGGGTCGCCGCAGCCCACCAGCTCGAGCTGGACACAGCAACGCTACGCGGCATTGTGGCAGTCTCATCGCGGGACGTATGGGCCTGGGGTTCGGTGAAGACTGCAAGGCCGGTCTCGGCGTCCTTTGACAACGGCAACCTCGTCACGCTCGTCGAGCACTTCGACGGCGAGGCCTGGTGCGCCGTGAACACCGCGAATTGGGTTGACGATAACGTGACAGGCGTAGCAGCGGTAAGTGCGAATGACGCCTGGGCGGTTGGTGGGCAGCCGACTAAGCATGGGGGCGGCCGCCCCCTAATCGAACACTGGAATGGGCAAGCCTGGGCGGACGTGCCGTCCCCGCCAGTGGCCGGAGCGGATGCTGGTCTAGCTTGGGTGTCAGCCTCGTCAGCGAGCAACGTCTGGTCATTCGGCGCTTACGGCTTCAATGCTCAGAGTGGCAACCTGGTGGAGCGCTGGGATGGCCGCACTTGGAAGCTGATGCTCGAGCCGGCGTTCCAACCAAGTCCCTACGGACCGCGCGCGAACCCGACGGCCATGGTCACGCTCTCCGCCACCGACACCTGGCTGGTAGGCGTGGCCGAGGTCTCGGGGCCGCAACCCTGGGCGGCGCACTGGGACGGCCGGCGGTGGACGGATATGGTGCTGCCCCACGCCCTGGCACCGGCAAGCTACAGCCCGGATCTGAAGGCCACGTGTGAGGCGAGCAGCGCCGCGTATCTCGGGCTCAGCATCGCTGCGGTTCGGAGCGACGACGTCTGGGTGACGGGCTTCCAGACGCCCGAGCAGCGCGGCGGCAGCTGTCCGTTGGCCTTCCAGTGGGACGGCACGCAGTGGCACGAGGTGTGGATGGCGGCCAGTGCCCAGGACACGCGGCTGCTCAATCGGACCTACAACAGCAAGTGGGGTTGGCAGTTCACTGGCATGGCAGCCGTGTCCAGCAGCGACATCTGGGCGATGGTGGATCCACAGCAGTTCGCCCTGCACTGGGACGGTCGTAGTTGGCACGTGATATCGGCCTTTGTCGGGCCGAGAACAGCGCAGGGGTACAAGGTGACTAGCATGTCGGCTTCTGGGAGCGGCGATGTCTGGGCGCTCACGGACCTGGACATGGCGCAGCCGGGCACGCCGTGGAACGCCCTGCACTGGGACGGCAAGCACTGGCGGGGCGTGTCGATCCTGCCGGTAGGGTAGGGCGGGGCTCCAGAAACACAGATGGCACAGATGCGGGCTCTCCGGCAAGCCCTTCTCACAGGCAGGCCAGAGGTGAGCCAAGACGCGGATCTGCGGGCTGGGTAGCGGTCAGTTGCTCCGCTGCCGCTGGCCGCAATCGCTATGGGCGGTGGACCCGGCATGCCACATGCCGTAGCGCACGGCCCGCTCCGGCCCCTGCACCAAAAGCGCCGGAGAACCCTGATGCGAGCAGATGCCACAGCTGGGCGCGCGCTGGGCGCACGATTGTCCTTGGGTGGGCGTGCGTGCGCTGTGATGAGCGTTGCGAGCGGCGAGGGCCTGCCAGCGGCCACCAGGCTGGCCATTCCGTGCGGCACCGAAATGGGCAATCCGGGGGCGACCTCAGTAACTGCAACCCCAGCGCTTGCACAGGGGCTTTCCACGCTCGATGCGGCCATCAGCGCCACACTCACCGCCTTTGCGCAGACGCAGATTGCCAACAAGCCGGCAAGGACGCCGCCAGTCGCGCCTAGCCGCACCACCGGCACACCTGCGCCCAGCCCCTACCTTCACTGGCTAGGCTTGTCGGTAAGGACGTATGTGCGGATGCTGACTATTGCTGATCGGCCATAGCGAGCAGTGTGCCGCGCATAGACGACAGCGTGCACTGGCAACCGGTGACGCTGAGTGACGATCGCTGGTGGCCTGCTCAAGGCATAGGAAGCTGAACGCATCCACTACACCCCGCAGGAGACTGAGTATGGCTCGACAAGCAAGTGCTCCACCGCACCGCTACGCCTGCCTCGCATGTGCCTTGTTCCGGCTGCTGCTCGCGGCCGGCTACTGGCCTTCGGCCAGCAGCCTGTCGGAGTGCTTCCGAAACGCATACATCCAGCGCCTGTGCGCTTGGCTGCAACCAGGGCGCCGAGGACAGCTTACGCCCGCCACCAAACTCAGTGCCCCTTGGCGCGCCATGGCCAGACACTCACGATTGTCGCCACATAACCGAGTTATCGGCATTTCTTCCTTGACAAGCCGCGAGCTTGTGCTAGACTGGATGCTAGAACATTAGAGCTAGTAGCAAATGCCTGCCTGTTGGAGGCCTGGAGAGCCGACCTGAACAGCATTGGGTCCACTGTTCACGTGCCTGTCTGCCGTTGTCTTTGCGCCCTCACGGTGGCACGAGCCCAGCCAGGCTACCTGCGTCATCTGCCCCACCTGTGGCATCTGTGTTTCTTTAGGCCCAGCATGCCCACAGCGGTCATGGCACACACTGCTGCCAAAGGAACGCGTCTCATGCTCTACGGATCGTGCCCGATTACCATTCAAAGCCAAACGATCGCGCCCCGCAGCCCGATGCGCCGTAACGCCCACGGTGAACCTGCCATGCAAACCCAAATGCAGGCACAACCGCCGCTGACCTGGCAATTTTGCGGAACGAACTCTCGACTTTACCGTGATCGCACGAGCCAATGTGCTGAACGAACCCAAGCCCGCCTCTGGCCCACCATCCGGCGTCGCCAAACAAACCCACGCCTGCCGTTCCACCGTGCACCCGATGTCGTGGCCCAAATCCAAGGGCATCGCGCCAACCATGAGCGCATATTGCTGAACGAACCCAAGCCGATCCAGCGCCCGGCGGCAAGTACTGCCAAACGAACACCCGACGATTACTCGCCCGGCAGCAAGAACTACCGAACGAACTCCTGCACCACCGCCGATTCCCGACAGCGCCCACGATCGCCACATCCGATCCGTCCGATCCGACCGATCGGTCCGATCCATCGCCGCCCCGCAGCCGAAAACTGCGAAACGAATCGACGCGCGCCCGTTACCCTCGGCCCATCCGGCGCGTTGTCATCTGTAGATGGGCCCGCCGGGCAGACGGCTCGACTACTATGAATGCGCCGTTCAAGCAGGGGTGTGTTATGCGTTTTTCGTTTTCGCGGTTGTCGACCAGGCGCGTGCTGCCACTCGTGCTGCTCCCGATATTGCTCGGTGGCAGCGTCGCACCCAACAACATACCCTCTGGCCAGGCGGCTTCCCCCACGCTGACGGTGCGGGCGGTATCCCCTGCAGCGGACGCCGTGGACGTGGCTAAGGCGACCACGATCGTGGTGTCGTTCGACCGGCCGGTGGCGGCACTGAGCGGTGTGGGCGAGGCCTCGACGCCCAGTCCCTTGGTGAGCAATCCGCCTCTGGCCGGGGCGGGCCGCTGGGTGACCAGCTCGCTGTACAGCTGGAACGCCGTCAGTCTGCGCGGCGCCACGGTCTACCACCTGCGCGTCCCAGCTGGGCTGGCGGCGATCGACGGCACGCGGCTGCAAAGCCCGTATGCCTGGAGCTTCTCAACCCTGCGGCCGCAACTCTTGGACGTCCTGCCTGCCGACGGCTACTCCTTTGCCGTGCCCCGCCCTACGCTGAGCCTCACCTTCAACCAGCCGATGGACCATGCCAGCACGCAAACGGCATTCCGCTTGCGCGACACCTTTGGGCACACGCTGCCCGGAGCGTTTTCCTGGATGGACAACACTCTCTCGTTTGTGCCCGCGCGGGCGCTGGTACGCTCGGCCGTCTACACCGCGGTGCTCGGCACGGGCGCAAAGTCGGCCGAGGGCCCGCTGCCCCTACTGGCGCCGGCATCCTGGCAGTTCTCGGTGGCACCCTACCTGCGCGTCGCCGGCTCGAATGTGATGCAAGGCAGTACTGCTGTAGACCTGTCTCAATCCGGATTGGACATCGATTTCACGGCACCCGTAGACGAACGCTCCGCGCTCGGAGCGTTCCAGATCAAGCCCGAGGTACCTGGGCGCTACATCTCGTTTGGCCAGGACGACACGTCGCTCACGGTTTCCGGAGGCTTTGCCCCGTCCACGGCCTACACCGTGACGCTGCGCGCCGGCGTGCGCGCTCGCGCGGGTGACTCGCTACCGTCCACCTACACCCTGCATTTCGTCACCGCGCCACTGCCGCCGCAACTCTTGTTCGTAGCCGGGAGCGTCGCTACCTACGACTGGTACCGGCCGATCGTGCTCAGCCTGCAGTCGCTCAACAATCCTCACGTCGACTTCACCATCTCCCGGCTGGATCGCGATGGCTTCCTGCTCGATCTAGCGCAGCCCTACAACCTGGCAACCCAGGCGCCGGCCACGGGCACGCCGCTCTTCCACTTCACGCAGCGGGTCAGCGCGCCGATCAATAAGCCTGCGCCAGTCCGGGTACAGCTGCAGCTGCCGGGAAGCCAGGCACTGCCTCCCGGCTACTACCTGGTGCAGGCTTCCGGCGACCTGAACGCTGACGACGCCCAGTTGCTGCTGGTAACGCGCACGAGCATCACCCTGAAAGTGTCGCAGAAGCAGGTGCTCGTCTGGGCCACCGATCTGAAGAGCGGCCTCCCCGTGACCGACCTGCCGGTACAAATCGTCACCACCGCTAACAACATGCCCCCGCCGATGTACAACACGCGTGCCTCCCTGGCCTCATTCCCCGTAAACGGGAGCGGCCGCACCGATAGCCACGGCACACTGCTGATCGCGGTGCCGAGCGTAGGGGTGCAGGATACCCTCGCCAACGACGGCGTCGTCGCGGTAGCCGACCGGGCGGATGACGCCATCGCCGCCGGCGCCAGCTGGAGCAACGGCATTGCGCCCTACTACTACGGGCTCAGCTACGTGTCGCCCCAGCCGGACCGCCGCCTCAACGTCTACACCGACCGCCCCATTTACCGGCCGGCGCAGACGGTGCACGTGCGCGGCGTGGTGCGCGCCGACGACGATGGCCGGTACAGTGTAGTCTCGGGTCCGGTCCAGCTTACCCTGACCGACCCCACGGGTAAGGTGGCGAGCCGCAAGACCGTGCTGCTCGATACGTTCGGCGCCTTCAATGCCGCCTTCTCGCTGGCCACGGACGCTTCGCTCGGCAACTATGGGCTCAGCGTCACCTCGGGTGACCAGACGAGCTACGTCTCGCTGCAGGTCGCCGACTACCGGGAGCCCACCTACGCCGTATCCATCACGACACCGCACTCCACCTACGCCATCGGCCAGTCTTTCCCTGCCACGGTGGCCGTCAGCTACTATTTCGGCGGCCCTGTCGCGCATGCCAAGGTGCACTGGTCGGTGCTCGGCTACCAGTACACTTTCTTCAGCGATCTGTTCGGGGACTACTCGTTCGGCGCCTATGATCCCGCGTCGTTCACCATGGACTTCGCGCAGCAGAATCTGCCGCCGGGAGAAAGTGGGTACACCCTCTTCCAGGGCGACGCCGTGACCGATGCCCACGGCATCGTGCACCTCACGCTGCCGGCAAAGCTGGCCAAGGGGCAGACGGCCCAGGGCTACTCGCTGGAGGCCGATGTCACCGATCTAGACAACCAGCCTGTCGCTGGCCGGACCAGCGTCACCGTCTACAGCAGCGCCGTCCAGCTCGGCCTGCAGCCGGATGCGCAAATCATCGATCCCAAAGTGGCTCAGCAGATCCACATCGCCGCCGTGGCGGACGACGGCGTGACGCCCGTGGCCAATGAGGCCATACGCGTGGCCATCTACCGCCGCGTGTATCACAACGTCGTGACCACCAATCCCGACGGCTCTCCCAATCAGCAAGACTTGCCCGTCGACACGCTCGTGACGACCCTGCACACGCGCACCGGCGTGCACGGCACGGCGGCAATCACCTTCGCAGCGCCCCAGGGCGGCGAGTACCACATCGTGGCCAGCGCGGTCGACCGGTTCGGCAACACGGCCGAGAGTTCGGTGGAGATCTACGTGGGCGGACACAAGCCCATCGATTGGGGATCCCAGCAGCTGCAGCACCTCCGGGTGGTGCCTGACAAGAAGACCTACCATACCGGCGACGTGGCGCACCTGCTGGTGAGCACGCCTGCCCCGAACATGCTGGCGCTGATCAGCATCGAACGCGGCAGCATCCTGCAGTACCAGGTTCGGCGGCTCAGCGGCACGGCCACGGTGCTGGACGTGCTGATCCCGGCTTCCTACCTGCCGGACACGTACGTGAGCGTGGTAGTGGAGCAAGGCGCGGGTGCCGGCGGCCCAGCGCCGATGTGGCGGCTTGGCTACGCCGACCTGCACGTCGACAATGCCGAGCGCGCGATCACTCTCGAGATCACGCCGGGGATGAGTCGCGCCACGCCCGGCCAGACGCTGCCGCTCCAGGTGCACGCGGCCGACTACCGTGGGCAACCGGTACAGGCACAGATTGGGATCAGCTTTGTGGATGCCGCCAACCTGGCGCTCACCGGCGACAGCGGCACGGGCAGCGACTTCCTTGGCACCTTCTTCGGCCCGCGAGAAATCGGCGTGATGACCGCCTGCACGCTCGACGTCAATCCCGAGCAGCTGATCACGCAGCGGACCATATCGGTGGCCGACAATTCCCTGCGATACCCGCTTACCGCAGGAGGCGGCTCGGCCCAGGGTCTCGTCGGTCTCACTACCAATGGCAGCGCTTTCTCGGCAGCCGAGGCCGGGCCTGTCTACTTCGCGAAGGGTTTCAGTCCTAACCAGCCGACGATCGCCGTGCGGCAGAACTTCCAGGACACCGCGTACTGGAATGCCGCCGTGGTCACGGACGCGCACGGCAATGCCACGCTCAGCGTGCCGCTGCCGGACAACATCACCACCTGGATGATTCTGGGCCAGGCGATAAGCGTCAATACGCTAGTGGGCTCCGGCACGAGCAGCGTCGTCGCCACCAAGGATCTGCTGCTGCGGCCCATCGCCCCGCGCTTCTTGTCGCTGGGCGACTACGTCCGCATCGGTGCCACGATCAACAACGACACCGGGACAGCAATCACGGCGACGCTGCGCCTGTCGCTGGCGGATGGCGCTTCCCGCCAGCCCCCAACGGCGATCGGTGAGCAGACTGTGCGGCTCGCCGCGGGCGGCGAGCAGAACGTCACCTGGCCGGTGACCGCCGGCGCCCTCGGCACGGCCACCATGCTCGTGGAGGCGGTCGACGTGCAGCACCCGAGCACCAACGACGCCGTGCAGATTGCGCTGCCCGTGCAGGAGAACAGCACGCCCGAGGAGGTGGCCACGTCCGGCCAGGCCGGCACGCACACGCAGGAGCTGGTGCGCATCCCCGCGGGCATCGAGCCCAACGAGGGCAGCCTGAGCGTGACGCTGGAGCCCACGCTGGCTGCCGGCCTGCGCGTGGGCGCCGACTTCCTGGCACAGTACCCCTACGAATCCAGCGTCGATCTCGCCTCGCAGATCATGGGCTACGCCGAGCTCGGCCGGCTGCCGGATAGGGCGGCCGTGCTCACCGCCGGCGAACGCAAGACCCTGGGCGAGCAGGTCGCGCAGTTGCTCGCGCAGCTCTACCCCATGCAGCATGGCGATGGCGGCTTCGGCTGGTGGATAGAGGATCCGTACAGCAGTCCCTACATCACCGTCGTCGTGGCCGATGCGCTGGTCACGGCACGCGCCCTCGGCTATGCCGTGGACGCGACGGTCTTGGACAACGCGGCGACCTACCTGGGGAACAACACCCAGAGCCCCGCTGCCACGAACGCCGGTGCCGGCTACGATGCCAACTTGCAGGCGGAGATCGTCTACGTGCTCACCCGCGACGGGCGCGGCGACGAGGTGGCGGGCCTGGCGGAAGACCTCTTTGTTGCCCGCTACCTGCTGGACAACTACGCGCAGGCATACCTGATGGCCGCCCTGGCCACCCGCGACAACGCCACCGATCATGCGCACGTGCAGACGCTGCTGGCCGACCTGACCAGCGCCGCGAAGACGAGCGGCACCAGCGTGCACTGGGACGAGGCCGGCTACGACTGGGCGGCGCTGGACGGCGATATCGCCACCACCGCCATCGTGCTCGATGCCCTGGACACCGTGCAGCCCGACAGCCCCCTGGTCGCCGGTGCGGTCCGCTGGCTGATGGCGGCGCGGACGGCCAACGCCTGGGAGAGCACCGAGGCCACGGCCGTCAGCCTGCGCGGGCTCGTCGACTACATCTTCACCAGCGGCGAGCTCAACGCGAACTACCACTACTCAATCCAGCTCAACGGCACCCTATGGGGATCGGGCAAGGTCGACGCCTCCAACCTGAGCCAGGACAAGACGCTCACGCAGCCGATCGGGGCCAAGGCGCCCGCCGGCAGCAGCCAGAAGATCACTATTAGCCGCGAGGTGCGGCCGGGTAACGGCAACCTGAACTACGTGATCCGGCTGCTCTACTACCGCCCGGTGGACCAGATTGCGCCCGCGGCCGAGGGCGTCAGCGTCACCCGCAGGTACTTGACGGCCGATGGGAAAAGCTCTGCGCTGGGCAGCACCATCCGCGTGCAGATCCGGGTCACCGCGCCGCAGGACCTGTTCTACCTGACGCTGGAAGATCCGCTGCCGGCAGGCGCTGAAGCCGTGGACAGCAGTCTGCAGACGACCAGCCAGCTCGCGCAGATCCAGAACACCTCGAAGATCCCCGCTGGCACGAACGACCTCACCTGGTACGTCACGCACACCGACCTGCGCGACAATCGCACGGTGCTGTTCCTGGACTACCTGCCCGCCGGCACCTACCAGTACACCTACCTGATCCACTGCGACACGCAGGGCGTGTTCCACATGCTGCCGACCCACGTACAAGAGGACTACTTCCCGGAGGTATTCGGCCGCAGCAACGGCAGCTACTTCACGGTGCGGTAGGGCGAGGACGCTACATTTCACGCCGTACGAATACTCGGTGGGTTACACTAAGGTATACTGTTAGCTGAGCCAGCTGCCCGCCAGCGGTACGGACAGGTGGACGTGAGCAGTGGGAGCGGAAACGATCGTGCTGGAGGACGCGGATCGCGAGTTGCTGCGCCGTATTGGGCGGGAGTCCGCGGCTCGCCGCCGTGTGGTGGCCGGCAACTGCATGATCTGCGGCGCCGAAATCCGGGGACTCGCTACCCGGCGGTACTGTTCGGCGGCATGCCGCGTGAAAGCGCATCGCGAACGACAGGAGCACCTTGTGAAAACTGAGGCAGCAAAGCAGTCAGGGCAATCGCAGCAAGCTCCCGAGCGAAAATCTGCCCCCCCGCCGCGCGACCGCCGCGTCACGCGGGCGGCTGTGGCGGCGTTCCTCGAACGCCGCGACGCCATCATCGGCAATCGAGTATTCGCAGACTCTACTGAGGTGCTGCGGGCGAATCGCAACGAGCATCATGAGAGCGCATGAGCGTGCCGGTGGTCGTCGACACGAGCCTGGCGCTCAAATGGGTGCTGCCGCAGCTTGCGCTCTCCCAGGAATCGGCAGAACTGCTCGTTGCCTGGGGCAGCCAGCGTACGCGCCTGCTGGTCCCGCGGCTGTTCTTCAGCGAGGTCGCGAATGCTCTGTACGACTATGTGCGGAACGCCGATCCGGCCTACCCGAGCCTCACACTCGAGCAGGCGCAGGCGTCGATCGAGAACCTCAGCACTCTGGTAGAACCAGCGGACGAAGACCAGGCAATCGCAGAGCGTGCTCTAGCCATAGCAGTGGCCCTGGGCCGGAGGCACATGTACGACGAAGTCTTTGTAGCCCTTGCCGAACGCGAACAGTGTGAACTCTGGACAGCCGATGAGAAGCACTGGAACGCTGTGAAGCGACGATACCCAATGGTTCGCTGCGTCGCCGAGCCCAACCTTCAGATGGGTGCAACGTCGTCCTGAGACGGTGCCGCATGCCTCAACGGGGCCACGTGCAGGACAGGCGTCGGGCCAGCTACTGGGAACGTCAGTAGCCTCGAGCCGTTCTCGCAGGATCCGCAGTACATACTGCCCCTCATTCAGGAGCCGAGTGCAGCACTCTTCAGTGCTAAACAGGGACGAAAGCTCGACTGCCTGAAGGCCAAGCCGGTTCAGGCGCTCCACAGGGAGCAGAGGTGCAATACCTGCGAAATCCACAGTTCCGTCGCCATAGCCCCGACATAGCCTGCACCGAACGTGTTGCCAGACGTCAATAGTATAACCTAGCCATATGTAGCCCTCATCGAACTTGCGCGCCTATTGTGCCTCCGACAATCGCAAACACGCGCCGCGTGCTCCACAAGGCCAACGCCTTCGCAGCCGTCGATTATGGCGGGGAAGGCCGGCGACCACGGGAGAAACGCCAAAGCAGCATACATTAGCAGCCACCAAGGATCACGGCAGGCGCGCCCTGAGAAAGGACATCGCCAGCTGCGCGACGGAGGGTGTGGAGAGTATGTCGTAGTGTGTGCGCCCGGGCAGAATGGCAAGTTGGGTTGCTGGGCGCCCTGAGCCGTCCAGGCCGGCATCCTGCTTCCCGCCGCCGAGGAGTCCGTAGAAGTCCATGATGTGCGAGAGACGCACCGCGTCCGCGTCCGCAAACATGAGCATCACAGGTGAGGCAATCTGCGCCACCTGCGCCGACCAGTCATATTCCTGCCGCTCCAGCTCGCCGATCTTGGCGAACAGCGTTGCCCAGTCGACGGTAGGATAGAGCTGGCCGAGCGGACTCTGGCTCATGAACCGGCCGGTCTCCGGGCCCATCTGGTCGAAGCTCGCCCGCACTTCGGGATACCAGCCATCGCGCTTGTATGGCCGGGAGATAACGACCAATTTGCGCACCACCTCGGGGTGGCGGATGGCGATCTGAAGGGCAACTCCCGCGCCAAGCGAGTATCCCAGCAGGTCAGTCTTGACGATGCCGAGGTGCGTGAGCAGTGCCGCGATATCATCGGCCATCAGCTCGTAGCGCAGCGGGCGATCGATGTCGGCTGTGCGGCCGTGGCCCTGAAGATGAACGGCGATGACGCGCTGGGATGCGGCCAACGCCGGGAGGTTCGGGCCGAACATCTCGTGGCCGCCGACGCCGCCGTGCAATACGATGAGCGGGTCCCCCGCGCCTTGCTCTTCGTAGTACATCGTCAGACCATTCACCCGCACAAACCTGCCCGGCGCACCCGTGCCGGCGTTGTGTCCCCCGTTGACGCTCATGGCGATCTCCTTGTCACGCAGTACGAACTGCTGTCGCGATGCTCTCATGGCGCGGTGCCGGCAGTCCGTCGGTCCGACCCTGAAAATACGTGCGAGCCGCGTCATCCACGCTCAGGCACACAATCTCGGAAAACCCCAGCTCAAGGAGGTCCCGCCCCAGTGTCTGCAGGGCGAAGTAGGTGTGCCAGGGTTCGCCTAGCAGGCTGGCCCGGTGTGCCAGCGCGGAGGCTAAGGCTTCCCGCCCGGCAAATGTGAAGACCATCTCGCTCCCTGCTGGGAAGGCCGCCACGAGTTGAAAGGTTGCCTGTACCGCGTCGTGAGTCAAGTACGCTAGCACCCCAAGACATGAAAAGAACACTGGCTCAGTGAAGTCGAGCGTGCTCGCCCGCAGCCCTCCCCGAAGCGAGGCCGATTCAAGATCAATCGCCACGAACTCCAGATTCGCCGGTAGCGGAAGATCGGCCGCGGCCAGTCTCTGGCGCTTCGCTTCTTGGGTGGCCGGGTGGTCCACTTCGTACAGGCGCATGTGGCACGCCCAGTCCGGCTGGCGGTAGGCAAACGTGTCGTAGCCGGCACCAAGCATGACGCACTGACACACACCACGCCGAGCCGCGGCGGCCAGCCGGTCTTCTGCGTAGCGACTGCGCAGCACGATGTGGGAGCGCAGACGTCTCGCCCGCGGTTCAACTGCCTCACCGGGATGGGATTGGATGTGCTGGAGCATCTCGGCGCTCAGCAAGCGGGCGGCAATGGGATCATTGAGGACCTTGGGTTCGCCGTCGAGCAGCTGATGCATCGCTCGTAGCGCAGTCACGCCGAGAGCCGTGCTGCTTGGGTCATCTGGCGCCATTCGTGACGCTCGCCTCCTCCACAGGTGCTTGTGTGTTGAGTGTGCCGCTGTTCGATATTAGGCCGCCGGCCAATCGACGCCGAAAGTCGCCTCGAGCTGGCCAGGGATAACCGGACTGACCAGCAGCACTGATTCCTCCCGATTCTTGTCGAGCGACGCGCTGGTGAGGTTCCGCGAGCCGACCAAGCCAACCTTCCCGTCGATCGTCGATCACCATTGCCTTGGCGTGGATCACCGGCTGCTTCAACTGACGCGATCTTACTTTCCTCGGAGCACCTGGTACGACCTGAGTTTGTCCGCCATAAGGTCCCAAAATGATGGATACCTATCGGCGCCCCCCGCCCAGGCTGCAAAGAACCACGCTTCCCATTCACCCTCTGGCGTCTGAATCTCAGGGTTGAGCAAGAGCACCGTCGATTCCGTGACATCGCTAATCTGCAGCGCGGATAGAAGATATTCCGGCCGGATGCTTGTTGGGTCCTGCCTATCACCATACACAAGGTACTCGTCCTCCGAGATGCGTTCCAGGTCGGCGCACGCATCGATGTGGATGTCAGCCCACTCGCGATTCTCGGTGACGAACCACTCCACTTCCTCCACAGGCCGGGCACGAGCAATGAAGGGTCCGACGCACTGCCACCCATTGCTTGTCTGGAGAAAGGTGCGGTATGTCGGCGGGAGCACAACCCCAAGGCGACGCTCAGCCTGACGCAGCGAGTCATCCGAAGCTGGCTCGTACCCAAGCCAGCCTTGATGAACCTTGTCCGGCGAAATGCTGGAGGTCACTTCCTCGTCAGCAAGCAAGAGCGCATTCCACTTGGCTAGGAGCGCGTGCCAGTCGTTCGACGTCCTCATTGCGGATCCGGCTCGACAATGAAAGCGCTGCCGGCAGTGAGATGGTTTCCCCTGATGAAAGCCGCGAGCTCACCACCCTGTTTTTGCTGCTCAGACGAGGGAGCAGGGGCTATTCTCGGGTACCTCCCATTGTAGTCGCCTCCTTCGAGGGTTGACGCGAACGGATACTCGTCGCACGTCATGGGTGGTTTGATTCCCGCCTTCGCCTTCCGTTCGTTGTTGCACGCTTGATCTCGCCGCCGATCTTGGTTGTTCCTATCCGGATCGTAGTGGAGCAGTGCTGGGTACCCGTCGGCTATCGCGGCAAGGTCATTGGCGTAGATTGCTGGCATGTGGCTTTGGTAGACATGCAGCGTCGGGATCGGTGCTGGCGGCGGGGCGGGCGCCTGCTCCGAGGAGCGCAGGCTGCCGACTAGCAGCCCTGCGCAGCACACGAACAGAGGCGGCAGCAGGACCGCCAGCCACGTGCGCCGGCTCGGCCCGTCCGCCATCCTCTTGCTAATCCCCACGTCGCCGCGCCGGAGCGCCACATACGTGCCGAGAAGGCAGAGCGCGCAGAAGAGCAGCAGCGCACCCCAGTAGCCAAGCAGGTGCACTCCGTCGGGTGAGGCGTACATCTCCTTGGGCCAGTTGGCGACGATGTCGGGCAGCGGCACGCCGGGATGGTTGAGCGTCAAGATCTGGCCGTTGACCGGGACCCGCGAGGCCATCTCGTTCAGATGCACCGTGGAACCCAGCGCCGCCAGGCACCAGTGGCTCACCATGAGGTAGGAGAGCACCTTGGCCCAACCATCGAGGTCAAAGACCGCGCCACTGAAGATCACCTGTGGGATCAGCACGATCGGTACGATGCTCATCGCACGGTCCGTGCTGCGCACCAGGCTGGAGATGAGCAGACCGCCGAACAGGCCCGCCAGGGCACAGAGACCGAGGGTAATCACCATCTCCGGAGCCGCCGGAAGCAAGATGCCCTGTGCAGGCAGGTAGGGCGTCTTGAGGCTGATGATCGCGAATAGCGCCACTACCTGTGCCAGCCCGAGCACCCCCAGCACCGCTACTTTGGAGAGGATGTATGGGAACAAGCGCAGGTTGATGAGCCGTTCGCGAAGGTACACCGCCCGCTCCTTGACGATCTCCCGTGCAGCGTTGGTGGTGCCGAACCATAGCGTAGCGATGGCGAGCAGCAGCAGTATCTGTTGGGTATTGTTGATCTTGGATGCCGTATAGAGCTCTCGCGACGTGACGAGCGTGAGCGCGGTCGCCACAAGCGGCGTCTGCGCCAGCAGCAGGCCCAGGTTGACACGGTCCCGGCGTACCAACTCGGCGTAGCGAGCGCTCAGGATGGCCCATTGCCGCCACGCCCCGGCACGCAGCCGCCGCAACGGGCGCGGCGTAGTGGCATTCGGTGCTGGCTCAGTGGCGGACTGCACTTGCCTCTCTAGCACGTAGGTGCGGTAGAGTCCGGATTGGCGGAAGCGCAGCTCGCGAACGCCGGCCTCCTCGGGGTCGGCGAGCAAGCCATAGATGTCGGCAAAGCTGGAGACATCGAAGAATTCCGGCGCGGTCTCGGGCGGACCATAGTACACCAGCCGCCCGCCGGCAAGGAAGGCAACCAGGTCGCACTGCCCGATATTCTCCGTCGCGTGCGTCACCAGAACAACCGTGCGGCCCTGCTGGCACAGATCGCGCAGCAGCCCCATCACAGCCTTGTCCAGCCCGGGATCCAGCCCGGAGGTGGGCTCGTCGAGGAACAGGACCCGGGGATTGGCCAGCAGTTCCACGGCGATGCTCACCCGCTTGCGTTGCCCTCCCGACAGCTGGCTGATTGCCTGGTGCCGCTGCGGCGCCATCTGCACCTCATCCAGCACGGAGTCGATGCGCGCCTCACGCTCCGCCGCCGAGGTGTCGGGCGGCAGGCGCAGCCGAGCAGCGTAGTCAAGCGCGCGCTCCACAGTGAGGTCGCGGTGAAGGACATCGTCCTGCGGCACATAGCCGATCAGCCCGGCGTATGGCGTCTGCTCTCGGTAGATGTCCCGGCCGTTGTACAGTACTGCGCCGGCCTGGGCCGGAGCCACCCCCGCCAGTGCATGCAGCAGCGTGGACTTGCCGGCGCCGCTGCCGCCGATGAGCGCCACGAATTCGCCGGGCAGCACGCTGAGGCCGACCCGGTCGAGCAGGATCGGACCGCCGTGCCGGCTGGCTTTGCGCACCAGGTCGACCGCGTCGATGCGCACGCTGGGCTCGGCGCCCACCTGCTCCAGCGCGTCGGTCCGGAAGGTGAAACGAAGCGGCCCAACTTGAATTTCGTCGCCCGCGTTCAGCTCATGCAGGCCGCGCACCCGTTTTCCAGCCACGAAAGTGCCGTTGTGGCTCCCCAAGTCATAGAGCACGACATGCTGGGCAAGACGCTCGATCCGCGCGTGGAAGCGCGACACCAGCGGGTAGTCCACCACCACGTCGTTGGTGGGGTCGCGGCCGATCGTGAGGGTGTCGCTGCCGGGGCGGAAGCCGGCGCTCGGCGTGCAGCTGCCGCTCGAGCCGTCGAGCGCGCCATGGGCTAGAGGCCGCAGCAGCAAGCTGGCAGCCCGTCCGCGCGCGTCCGGGACATAGACGGGGTCGCGGGCGCTCAGCACGGCCTGATTGACCTTCACGCCCCCGGCAATCAGTCCGTGGCGGGCGTGGACGTCGCGCGCCACGTAGTCGCCCTTGTGCTCGGTCACCTCCACGGCATGGTGCGCAAATGCCGGATCGCCGAGGCGGATATCGCAATCTGCGGGGCCACCAACGCGCATAGGCGACCCGGTGAGGAGCGCCACTTGCTCCGGCATGCCTGGGGCGCGAACCACGAGCGCGAGCCTCGCGGATGGGATCTGTTGGTCCGATCCAAGAGCGACCGTGCCACCTTGATCCGAGGTCGGCGTGATCGGTTTGCCGCAGCCGCCGCAAAAGGATACGCCGTCTCGGCATTGCTGGCCGCAGCGCGGGCACTGCATCGCTACCTCCCATTGAGCGGCCTCGTCATAGCACCGCGCTCAAGGTGAACGGAAGACTGTAGGAAAAGTATATCTCGGTTTGCCGGACTGAGCAATGGTTGGCAAGCTATGGCGATTCCGGCGTCGGAGGCGCTCAACTGCCCGCCACGCCGTACCATCGCCCATTCCAGCAAGGCCGCCGCACTGTTCTCCCGGACCGCACATACTGGAAGCAGGAGCCGCCGGCTTGCCAGCCGATAGCACCGGGTAGCGCGATGAAGATGGGTGCACATGCTACTGCCACGTAGGACATCGGCCTATCTGTCGACGAAGCAGTCCAAGCTACAGTGGCTGCCTGTCGTCGTGCTCGGCGGCGACGTGGCCACGTTCGTGGCGTTCGCCGCGCTCGGCACGAATCAGCACCACGAGGCTGGTGGTGTGCTAGCGGTCATGGACACTGCCTGGCCGTTCATGGCAGGCTGGGTGCTCGTGGCACCGTTGCGGCGTGCGCTCAGGCTCGAGTTCGGCCATCCGGTCGCGGCTGGTCGGGGCATCCTGCAGGCCTGGCCTCTCGCCTGGCTGGTGGCGCTGGCGTTCCGCGCGGGCCTGCAGCACAGGGGAATCCCCCTGAGTTTCGACCTGGTTGCCCTTTCAGTGAACCTCGTCTTTCTTGTCGGCTGGAGGTCCGTACTATCGATCGCACTGGGCGGGCTTCCCGCACAAGAATGGCCGAGCGCGCAAGCACGCTAGCGCAGGGCGGCGCTTGCACGATACCGTCTCGAGCGAGCCTGCATTGCAGTCGGCCGGTCATTGGATTCGGCTGTTGGTACCGGCGCAGCGATAGCCGAGCAATTGTGGAAGGTACAGAGATGCAGATCGGCAATCTCTTCGAAATCGTTCTCTTTGTCGAGGACATGCAGACACAGGTCCGCTTTTACCAAGAGGTGCTCGGATTGGAACCCAGCATCCCGCTCAGTACAGAAGGCGATGAGTTACCCAAGTGGGCGACCTTCAAGAGCGGCGCCTGCACCTTGGCACTCCACGCCGGAGGTCAGAAGCGATTCGGGCAGGACGCGCCCCAGTTCTACTTCCTGGTCGCCGATATCGATCAGGCGCGTGCGGCGCTACTGTACAGAGGGGTCTCGATGTCGGTGGTCAGTCATCCCGATGACCGCTCGTACTTCTGTGCCGGCCAGGATCCCGAAGGCAACTGGTTCGGCATCGAGTCGCACGCCTACTGAACTGCGCCACCGTGCGCGGCAACTCAAGAAGCAGGCGAGGGTCGTGCCACCTTGTTGTCGCCGCGCTCCGCGCTATAGCGCAGTCGTTCGACCGGCCTGCCGCCGATCAAGTGCTCGCGCACAATCTCGTCCGCATCCGCGACCTGGACGCCGCAGTACCAGACGTCTTCGGGGTAGACGACCACCATCGGACCGTGCCCGCATTGGTTCATGCAGCCGGAATGGTTTATGCGGACACGGCCTTTGAGGCCGGCGCGGGCGACGAGGTCTTTCAGTCGCGCGTGCACGCCAAGCCCGTCCCCGTCCACGTGGGGACACCAGTCGCCACTCGTACAGACGAAGACATGCCGCTCGTATTGCCCCATACATCGCCTCTGGTTGCTGCTAGCCGGCGCCGGCCCGAAGCGCAGCTCGCCCTAGTCGAGTGTACCGGGTTGACGTTCGGCACCGGCGGTTGGCAACCAGGGGCTCACCTTTTCTACCCCAGCCGCAACTCCTCATCGGAGTACTCGACACCCAACGGCTCGGCGACGACCCGACGCGGTCCCTCTTCGACCCGCCCAGAAATGAGCGCCGTCTGCCCTACGCGCATCGCAGCCGCGACCACGGCGTCAGCGTAGCCGGGGCGGCAGAAGACGGCAAAGCCGGCACCCATGTTGAACGTACCGTACGCGGCCCGCTGGTCGAGCCCGTCGTGCTCGGCCAAGAATGTGAGCACCTCCGGCACGGATGGGAGCGCCGTGATACGGTACGTCATCGGCTGCTTGGCGCGCATGATTTTTCGCAGGCCGTGGCCGGTGAGGTCTCAGGTAGGTAACGGGCACATTCGTGCGCACGAGCTCAGCCACAAATGGCACGTAGATAGCGCTGGCGTCGAGGAGAGCCGAGCCGAACATGCGACCGCTCGGCAAGCGGGTCGCGTAGCCGTTGGGCAGCTCGCGGGCCACCTTGCGCGCCATCGACGCGCCGTTCGCGTGCAAGCCGGTGCTGCTAAGGAGCACGATTTCGTCGCCCGGCGCAAGGTCATCACCCAGAATTGCTCTGCGTCCCTCCGGCACGTAGCCAACGGCGCTCCCTGCCAGATCGATTTCGCCATCGCTGACAAGCCCGGAGAGACTGGGGGACTCGCCGCCGCCCCACGTCGCCCCTGCGATCTCGCAGGCACGTCGCCAGCCCGCGACCAGCGCCTTGTGGCGACCGGGCACGCCGTACCAGCTACCGCCTCCGGTAGCAAAGTACGCACTCACCACCAGCGGCAGCGCGCCGACCGAGCAAAGATCGCCCACGATCGCAGCAACCGTGTCCTGGGCCGTGTCGCTCCAGCGACTCTCGCCAAGCTGTTCCTCCACCTGGCGCGTGATCATCGCCTTCGTCCCCAGGCACTCGAGCACGAACGCCAGCGTGCGGTCTCCTAGCGTGAAGACGTACGCAGACGAGCCACGCGAGGTGTCGACGCTCGCACCGCCGTGTTGGGCGAGAAGAGGAGATGTCGCGATGGCAGCCGCGATGGCCTCGCGTTTACCCGGATCGAGTAGGTCGTAGTCGACGCCTGCCGTCGCGTAGAGATCGGTCATCTACTTGCCCTCCGTGCACCAGGCGCGCGCGTTCTGGAACATGCGCAGCCAGGGGCTGACGGGCAGGTCGCGCCAGTCATCCGGTAGCCAGGGCCATTGCCAGAGTGCGGTGGCGCTGCGTTCGGGGTGGGGCATGATGGCCAGGTGCCGGCCGTCCGGCGAGCACAGGCCTGTGACGCCGTGGGCGCTCCCGTTTGGGTTGAGGGGATAGGTCGTCGTCGCCCGGCCGGCGCCGTCGACGAACCGCAGGGGCGCCAGTCCAGCGTCGATGATTCGCTCGATTTGCGGTGCGTGCAGTTGCCCCTCACCGTGCGCCACCCAGGCGCCCAGCCGCGAGCCAGACATTCCCTTGAACATGACGGCCGGACTTTCGGTGATCTCCACGGTGGTCCAACGGCATTCGAAGCGGCCGGAGGCATTGCGAATGAAGCGCGGTTGCTCGACGTCTGGCAGGCTGGGCCATGGAACCCAGCCGAGGAGGGCCATGAGCTGGCAGCCGTTGCACACGCCGAGCGAGAACGTGTCCGGACGTGCGTAGAAGGCAGCAAACTGCTCGGCGATGGCTGTGTGAAATCTGATCACCCCCGCCCAGCCCTTGCCGGAGTCGAGCACGTCGCCGAAGGCGAAACCGCCGGGGAAGACGACGCCGCGAAAGTCGTCGAGCCGGGCGCGATCGGCCAGCAGGTCGGACATGGTTACGTCCCAGGCCTCGAAGCCCGCGGCGTAGAGCGACGCCAGCATCTCGCGGTCGCCGTTCGACCCTTCCTCACGCAGGACTGCTGCCTTCGGCTTATCCGGGCCGGTCATCCAGGCAGCATCGGTAGGGGTCGGAACGTAGGTCAGGCGATACGGTGGCGACGTGACCTGCGCATTCATGACTCGGGCTTCTTCGCGCACCAGCGCCGGAGCCGCCTGCAGCTCCTCGAGCCGCGTGCTGGTCTCGTCCCAAATCGCGCGCAGCTCGGCCACCGGTCTGCTGAGAACGATCTCCCCGTTCCACCGGATCACGACCGGATCGCCGAGGCCGGTGACGCGCCCGATCACCGCTGCAGGCACGCCGGCTCCGTGCAAGTGGGCCAGGGCGGCGTCGGGGTCGGACGTGGCGAGCACAAGGCCGAGCTCCTCGTTGAAAAGGGACTCGATCGCGGTGGCGCCGAACAGCGCGACGTCGATGCCACGGCTACCGCCAAAGGCCATCTCGAGCAGCGTCACGATCAGACCGCCGTCGCTGCGGTCGTGCACTGCGTTCACCATGCCGTGTCCCACGAGTGCCTGCACGGCTTCGAAGACGCGTTGGAGCAGGTTTACGTCGTCCACGTCGGGTGCGGTGTCGCCAACCTGCTGGTAGACTTGCGCCAGTGCCGAGCCGCCCAGACGCGCCTTGCCGGGCGCGAGATCGATCAGGATGAAGCTGTCTCCCTCGCGCTTGAGATCGGGGGTCGCCTTCCGGCGCACGTCGTCCATGGGAGCGTAGGCGGCGATCACGAGCTGGCCCGGTGCCATAATCATCTCGCCGCTAGGCCCGGTCACCGCCATGGAGAGGCTGTCCTTGCCGCCATCCACGGCGATACCCAGCGCGACCATGATGTCGCGCATGGCGCCGGCCGCGTCGTACAAGCGCGCGCCTTCGCCCGGCAGCTTTGCCGCCCACATCCAGTTCGCCTGACACTTGATGTCTTGCAGCCGCGTGATTCTTGCTCCTGCCAGGTTGAGCAGCGATTCGGCCACAGCCACGCGCGCCATCGCTTGCGGGGAGACAAGGCCCTTCAGCGGCTGTTCGCCCAGGCTGAGGGCGGTGCCCGTCAGCCCGAGGTAGCTGTGGGCCGCCACGGCGAAATCAGCCAGCGGCAGGTGGTTCGGACCGACACACTGCTGCTGTGCCACCAGGCCTGTCACGCAGCGGTCGACCTTGCGCGTCAAGTAGCTCTTAGAGGCCACTGCCGGCAGCCGCAGGACTCGTTCCAGTGCTTCCGCCACCGTCAAGTCGCGCGGCAACGCCAGTGGCACAAGCTCGGCTTGCAGACGCTCCATCGACACCGGCTTGGGCGGTACGTCACCCAGCACCGGCTCGAGCGGCAGATCGACCGGATCGTCGCCGCCACCGGAGGTGAGCACCAGCCGGCAATCGCCAGTGATTAGGCCGACAGCCGCGACCGGCGCGTTCTCGCGCTCACAGATGTGCAGGAACTCGGGCATCCGATTTTCGCGTACCAGCACCGCGTTTCGCTCCTGCGACTCGTTGCCCCAGAGTTCCAGCACCGAGAGGCTTTGGTCGCCCACCGGCAGTGCCCGGAGGTCGATGCGCGCACCGGCGGGGTAGACAATTTCCGGCAGGGCATTGGCGTCGCCGCCGGCTCCCAGGTCGTGCGCGGAGACGATCGGATTCCGTTCGCCCAGCTCGATGCAGGCGCGGATCACCCGATTCATCCGCTGCTCCATCTCGGGATCGCCGCGCTGCACGGCATTGAAGTCGAGCTCAGCATCGTTTTGCCCGCCCATGAGGGAGCTGGCAGCGCCGCCGCCCATCCCGATGCGGTAGGCCGGGCCGCCGACCTGGACGACCACCATGCCCGTCTCGGGCTCGCCTTTCTTCACGTGCCGGTCGTCGATTGCGCCTACTCCCTCTGTATACATGATCGGCTTGAACCAGGCGCGGTAGCCGCCGGGTGTGCCGATGCCGGCCGTGCGCGCGAATCCGAGGATGACCGGCTCTCCATAGCAGTTGCCGTAGCTGGAGGCTCCATTGCTCGCCTCGATGAGAATGCTCAGCGGCGATGCCAGGCTAGTGGGATGCGCGTGGCCATCGTCCTCCCAGGGCAGGTCGTAGCCCGGAATGTGCAAGTTGCCGGTGCAGTAGGCCGCGCCGCTGGCCACCACGTGACCGCCGCGACCGACACACTGATTGTCGCGAATCCGTCCGCCCGTGCCGGTCGCCGCGCCGGGAAACGGCGCGATCCCGGATGGGAAGTTGTGGGTCTCGGCGGTAAGCGTTGGATGCAGCACAGCCGGCGCAGGCACCATCGCGCTTGGTGCGAGAGGATTCTCCGGCACGAGGGACTGGACCGGCCCACCGCGAATCGCGCTCGAGTCATCGGCAAACGCGATGAGGGAGTTGCCCGGATTGATCTTCCACGGCTCCTTGACCAGCTGCATCAAGCTCTTCAGCATCGGTCGACCGTCGATGATGGGCTGGCCCTTAAAGAAGCCATGCCGGCAGTGCTCCGAATTCGCCTGAGCCAGCTGGAAGAGCTCGACATCGGTGGGATCGCGGCGGAGCTGCTCGGCAAAGAGGGCGTAGAAGCGATCCAGATCCTGCTCGTCCATGGCCAGGCCCAGATCGCGGTTGATCCGTTCCAACGCCGCCTTGCCCTCGACTAGCAGCGGGATGCGCCGCGTTGGTTCGGGCGCGATGTCCACCGTGAAGCGAACCAGGGGGGCGGGATAGCGCATCTGCGTCATGCGATCGCACAGGACGTCGCGCACAGCCTGCTCCTGGACGGGTGGCAAGGGCTCGGCGAAGCCCAGACGGAGGGATCGCTCCAGCCGCGTGACGTGCTCAATACCGCAGGCCTGGCAGATGCCGACAGCCGTGGACGACCAGGCTGTCTCCACGCTCAAGCGCGGACCGATCTCCACACAAGTGCCCGTGGCTGGCAGGAATGAGTCCGGGCGCGTCTGCTCCGGCTCGAAGGTCTCGGTCAGCAGCCAGCGCAGGGCCGCCTCTTGCCGCGAATCCAGCGGGGCGCTGCACTCGACATAAAAGCACCACTCCGTCTGAGGAACCACGAGCATGCCAAGCCCACGCTGGGCAACGCCGACCCGCAGGCGCTCGATCTCGGCTAGGCCTAGAGCAGGACTGCGGTAGAGACGAGCGAGCGCAACCGGGGTATTGACCTGCAACGTGAGCGGCTCAGCCGGCATGTCTGGGGGCGTCCTTTCTGCGCGCGACGCACGCAGAGCATGGCGTGCACCAAGAAAAGTATAGCGGACGCTTGCAGGCGCGCGGCGCTCCAGACACCGCTCGGCGCGCAGGTAGATCCGGCCTGGCACCGGCATGAGAATAGGCCTCCAGCTGCGGCAGGAGGGCTGGGCACGACGGCTGCGGCCGGGTGGGAGCCGGCCCATCTACTTCTGTGGTGCTGGTCTCGCGGCCCCTAGACGTTGCCGGTTGATTTCGCAAAAGGCAAGCAGGGTGCGCTTTGTGTAGGGTTCAATACCGGTATTGACAGCGTCGTTCAAGTCTACCCATAGGTACTCTTCTGCTTCATCGTTCAGGTTCACGACTATTGCGTCTGTGCGGCAGGAGAAGTCCAGGAAGATGAAATGCCTCTGTTTCCAGAATGCTTCGTCGCGGACGAACTCCTGAAAGCACACGAACTCGATATCGTAGATGCCTAGACCAGTTTCCTCCCTCACCTCACGCCTGAGCGCGTCCTCCACCCGCTCTCCTAGTTCGATGTGACCGCCAGGGATGACGTACTTTCCCTTCCACTTATGGGACTTTACTAATAGAACCTCATTATTGGGATTCAGGATTATCGCTCCGACAGTGGGTCTCTGGTTCATACCACTCAAACTCACGCTGTTGTCACTCCGAAGCACCTCAGATGATCTCAGCCACACTGTATCAGGGCAAAGGCCGGCAACAGGTGCCGCGGAAGCGCGGCGCCATCGCGTAGGCAAGGCGCATGGCGGTCGCTGGCGGACTACTGGAAGATCCAGGCCAGCGGCAGCGAGAAGCCCGGCAGGAGATCCTCGTCGACGAGAGTCTCGGACTTGTGGAGAAATCGGATCAGGCCGTCTGCCGTGTAGACGTGGATGGTCTGCTTCTGTGGGTAGACGCACCAGACGCGGTGAGCGCCGCCGGCCAAGTAGTCCTGCACGCGTTCCGCCACGTCGGCAGCTGTGTCTGAGGGACTGATGACCTCGATCACCAGCCAGGGCACGGCGGGGAAGTAGCCGGTGCCATCCCAGGCGACGGCGGCGTACTGCTCGGGTGGCACGTATACGCAGTCGGCTCCTCGAATCTGGTTTTGGTCATCGGGGAGACTAAAGTGGATACCGAACTCGCCGCCCGCGACGAGGCCGACAAGCCGGTGCCTTGCTTGGAAACCCTGCTCGAACTGCCAACCCAAAGCCAACGCGCGATCGCTCAGGTAGCGGCCGATCATCTCCTGAAAGATCGCCTCTAGCACTCCATGCTGGCCCTTCGGTGGCGGCATGCTCCGCATTTCTCCCCGCACGAACTCATGGAGGTTGCCGTCGTCCGGCAGGCCCATGAAGTCTTGCACAGCTACTGCTCGAGGCACTGCCAGCATTGCCTATCTCCCTGTGCCTGCGGCACCTACGCTGGTATTGTAGCGCATCGGAGGCACGTTAGCCGGTGGTGCGCTGGCGATAGAACCGCGACGCCAGCGGCAGGCAGATGGCGAGGATGGCAAGCGACCAGGCGAGCGCCGTCCAGACGGGGTGCTGCATCGACCAGGCCGCGCTTGTCGTAGACGGGTTTGGATTGCCCCACAGCTCGCGGCAGGCCGCGGTGACGGCGCTCACCGGGTTCCAGTCGGCAATCGTGCGCAGCCAGTCGGGCATGCCCCGGGTGGGCACGAGCGCGTTGGAGACGAACGAGAGCGGGAAGAGCACCAGGAAGCCGAAGCTCTGTGCCGACTCGGCACCCTTCGCTCGGAGGCCGACGCAGGCGCCAAGCCAGGACAGTGAGTAGGCGAACAGTATCGCGATCCCGAAGCCGGCGACGATGTGGCCTATGCCGGTCTCCGGACGCCAGCCGGCCAGAAGGCCGCTCACGGCGACGATCAACGTGCAGAGCGTGGCAGTCAGCACGTCGGTGACGGAGCGCGCCACGAGCACGGCCGCCGGCCACATGGGCAGCGTGCGGAAGCGGTCGATGAGGCCGGTGTTGAGATCGACCGTGAGGCCGACCGCGGTGCCCATGCTCGACGTGGTGAGATTGAGCATGAGCAGCCCGGCAAGCGCAAAGCTTGCGTAGCTGCCGCCGGGTACGGGGATGCCGGAGCCGAAGACGTAGACGAAGAGCAGCGTGAACAGCACCGGCTGGATCGTGACGTCAGAGAGCTGCATGGGTTCCCGGGCGATATGGATCAGGTTGCGCTTCGTCACGACAAAGACGTCGTGGAGGGCCAAGACCGCGCGGGCTGGCAGCGCCGGATCGCCGGCGCGGAGCATGGGAACTGTGGCAATCATCACGCTACCTCCTCTATTACCGGCTGTTCGGCACTCTGGTCTCCGGCTGCTCCAGGCACCTGCGCCGGTATCGCGCCGGTCAGCCGCAGGAACACGTCGTCGAGCGATGGCTGGTGCACCGCGACATCCTCCAGATCCACGCCCGCCTCGTCGAGCGCCCGCACGACCCGCGTCACCAGGCCGGCAGTGCTGCCGACTGCCGCGTGCAGATGCCGGCCGTCGTCGCCGACCTGCAGCGATCCGTCGACGAGTGAGCGCAGCGCGTCGATGGCGGCGGGGTTGGGGCTAGTCAGCGTCACGTCGAGTCGTGCGCCGCCCGTGACGCGTTTCAACTCCGCGGGCGCGCCTTCCGCGACGACACGGCCATGGTCGATGACGACGATCCGATCGGCGAGCTGATCTGCCTCATCGAGGTACTGCGTCGTCAAGAGCACGGTGGTGCCGTCGTGGACGAGGTCGCGAATCACCGACCAGACTCGGTAGCGGCTTGTGGGGTCGAGACCGGTGGTCGGCTCGTCCAGAAACAGCACCGGTGGGCGGGTCATGAGGCTGGCAGCCAGGTCCAGGCGCCGCCGCATGCCGCCCGAATAGGTCTTCAGCACACGGCCGGAAGCCTCGGTCAGGTCGAACGTGTAGAGTAGCTCCTCCGCCCGCGACCGGGCATCGGCACGCCGCATTCGGCTGAGCTCGCCGACCATCTGCAGGTTCTGACGCCCGGTGAGCGTCTCGTCCAGTGTGGCGTCTTGCGCCGCGACGCCGATATGACGGCGGACCGACGCCGGCTCGCGCAGCACATCGTAGCCGGCGACCCGGGCATGCCCGCTATCTGGTAGGGTCAGGGTGGTCAAGATGCGCAGGGCCGTGGTCTTGCCCGCGCCGTTCGGACCAAGCACGCCCAGGATCGAGCCCGCGCGTGCGGTCAGGTCGACGCCGGCGAGCGCCTGGGTGGGGCCGAAGCGCTTCGTGAGGCCCTCGGCCTCCAGCATGTTCTCCATCGGGGTTGCTCCTTGCTAGTGACGGATCGTTTGTTAGCATCAGGTTACTGACCGGCCGGTAAGTAACTACCCGCATCATAGCTTGTCTACTTACCGGTTGTCAAGTAGAATGCAGGGGATGATACAAAGGCTTCCCGCAGAGGGGGCAGCAGAGGATGGCGATGAGCAAGACAAGTGACTCGCCGGCAGCGCGCGCGGATCCGCGTGGAGCGCCGGTAACGGCGATGCGTGCTGCAACGGGGGAGACGGGCGCCGCGACGACGACGCGGGAACGGATCCTCGACGTCGCGCAGGACCTCTTCGTCCGCAAAGGCTATGCGGAGACCTCGCTACGCGAGATCGCTGCCGAGCTGGGCTTATCGAAAGCGGCCCTCTACTACCACTTCGAGAGCAAGCAGGCCATTCTCTACGCGCTGCACGGACGGTTGCACAGCCTCACGGACGGCTTGCTCCCGCTGCTGCAGGCTGAAGCCGGGGAAAGCGACGCCTGGGAGCAATTGGTCGATCGGCTCATCACGCTTGCACTCAAGAATCGACGACTGGTTGAGCTCAGCCTGCGCAATCAGAAGGCGATAGCGGAGCTGCATAGCGCTAGTGGCCTTGCGCAGCATGGGCCGAGGCCGCACCGGGACGAGCTGAATAGCTACATCCTTGGCTTACTCAGCGACGCGTCGGTGCCGACCGAGCAGCGTGTCCGGAAAATGGCCGCGCTGGGTGCTGTGGCCGGCGTCCTGCTTTCGGCCGGCGCATTTGCCAACGTGCCGGACGCCGAGCTTGAAACGACGCTCCGCGGCGTCGTTCGCGATATCCTCGGGACCCGCCCTGACGAGGTACGTACTGGAGCTGAGGGTTGATTCGGGGTGAAATGCCTGGACCTATTGTTCGCCGCCCGCGGCGAAGCGCAGCACCAAACGAAAACATGCATCCTCGTCGTACCACATGGGGAAGTTCGTTCCGGCAACATTATTGTAGAGGTTGACGTGCACACCTTCGCGCACTGGCGGTTGCAGATTGTTGAAATCCAGCAGTGAGGCTCTGCCTGGAGCCACGAGCGGCGCGTCCAGGGTTTCGATCTGCAGGCAGCCCTGCTGGTCTCGATACGTCACCCCGCGGTCGACCGCGTGCAGCTTGCGGTTGCCGTTGCGCACCACCTCGAGCGGTGAGATTTGTTCGCCCATCTTGTCCAGCCGCCAGCCGGCACGATCCGGGGTAACCGGCCTGAAGGACAGCCAGTGTGCTTCTGGGAGACGGCAGGCAGGTTTCTCAAACCACTGCAGCGTCAGGTAGACGGCAGCCTCGTCGTCCGGCAGCAGCGTATCCAGCGTCAGCACGCGCGGTGCGCCGAATTCCGTCCAGCTCCGCTCCGGCATGGTGAGCTCGGACGTGAACCTGCGTCCGTGCGGGTGCCCCGGCTCGTAGAACGCGTCCAGCCGGGGTAACCAGGCGCAGGCTACGGCGCCGGCTTGCGCTATGCCCGGCTTGGTGAAATCAAGCCGGGACCACGCCCGGGTGGCGCGCTTATTGATGAGAAACTGGCGCCAGAAGCGGTCGTAATCCTCCTGGGCGAATGTCTGATACCAGTAGCCTGCCAAAACGCCGCCGCCGTCGACCCACACTCTTCCGCTTGTCTTCTCCTGGAGGTGGGCGATGCCACCACATGCGGAGTCGAAGCGCAGGAGAAAGTGAGCGGTCTCGAAGGTGGCGGTGGGATCGCATGCACGCGCAGCCGCGAGGTTGGGCCGCACGGGCTCGATCCGCTTCAGTGCCTGCCTGGCCTGGGCTGCCAACGGTGAACCATCCAGCGCGGCGACTGCCTGGTCGATGTAGGCGCGCTGCTCGGCCCACGACGCTTCGAATAGCTGGAATCGCTCGCTGGTCCGTGCACGCCGGAACTCCGGGGCGGCGTAGTTGGTGTAGTCCGCGAGGGACTTCTTCTCGTCTAGGCTCCAGGTATGCTCCGGGATGACCAACAAGGCGCGGCTGAGACGGGCGAGCCGTGCGTCGTTCGGTGCGGCTACGCCGGATGCCAACCACTCGCGTCGCAGCCGGCACAACGTGCGATACCGTGCCACCTTGCCGGGGTCCGAGCCGGGGCCGTGGATCCAGGCGTCACCGATCTCGCCGGTTACCCGGGGGAGTTGCGGCGTGAGCTGCAGCACCGATTTGGCATAGCCGTCCATGGTGGAGGCGATGACCGTGGCGTTGGGAAACCGCTCGCGAGCCCGGCGAAAGGCTACAACAACCTGTTCAATGGACGGCGGGCCAAGGTTGTCGCCCGTATGCTCGAACTGAATCGCCTCGTCGTGGCCTGGCAGCAGGGCGAGGTAGCCGTAGTCGCTCTGGTACATGACGATGACCTGGGCACCACTGGGATCCTGCCAGACGAACAGCGGCGGCACGGCCGGGGCGCGGCAGGCGGGATTCACGCCGATATGCAGGAATTGGATGCCGGCGCGCGCGAGCAGCGGCACGATAGCGCGCGTGTGGCCGGGCACGTCGGTCATCTTGGCGGCAATAGTGTGCTTGCCAAACCGCAGGTCCAGCTCGCGCGACAGGCCGAGGCCAAACTCGAAGAGCGACGGGTCAAGGAGCTCGCTGTGCGTGCTGAACGGCAGGCCGTGCCAGCACACATCACCCGCCCTGATGGCCTCCTCCAGCCGGAAACGCTCGGCCGGTGAGGCTTGCTCCAAGTACTCGTAGATGAGCCAGGACCCGGTTGTCCATACGAACCGTTCGGCCCCCCCGGTTTCCCGCAGTGCTGCTGCAAGGGCAATGGCCTGGGGAATGTAGTGCTCGAAGTAGCGCGCGACCACCTCGCGCGCTAGAGCAGTGAACCCGATATCTAGGTGTGTCTTGAACACGAGGTGCACGAGGCGCACACCCGTGGCGTTTCCCGCTTGATCAGGAAGCACAACTCCCCCCCTTCCTATCTGGTCCACGCACTATCCCAGGGGGCAAGTATCCTGGGATTTAGCCATCCAGCACTCGGGCCTCAATCTCTCCCAGGCTGAGATCGCCCGGCATGTCGCCGGTCTCATAGCGCACGACGGTCGCGCGCAGCGCCCCACCACGAGTGTCGACGATGTGGCGGCCGTGGGATGCGAGCGGCACCCAAAGTTGGTCGATGGCTTGCGCGGGACTCAGCGTGGCGACAGTCTCTACCGGCAATCCCAAGTGCTCGGACCACAGCTGCAGCCGGAGTGCACGAGCCTGACGTGCGTCGCACACCTGCGCGTTTATCTCGCTGTCGCTTTCCATACCCCGTCCATTCAAGTTGGCGGAACCGACAGTGTACCACTGGTCGTCCACGATCGCGACTTTGGCGTGGACATAGATGGGCTTATAGGTCCACCGCTTGCGGTGCCGTCGCTCTTCTTCTCCGGCGGTGTACAGCGAGAACAGGTGCACCCGGCCACGCCCCTGGTCGGCGGCTCTGAGCTGGTCCACGTGCACATCGGTATCGCGCTTGCCGATGTTAGGTCGCGCCGGCAGGACAAGCACGACACGAAACTCCGGATCGTGCTCCCGCTTAAGGGCGGCAATGAGCTCGTTCACGATGGCCGGCGACCAGAGATACTGGTTCTCGATGTAGATAAATGAGTGAGCAGAGCGGATTGCCTGCTGGTAGGCCCAGGCGATGCCGAACTCGCCGTCGCGGGCGAAGGGGTAGATGCGAGGCGGGATGGTACGCACGATCTGCACCGCCGCGCTACCGGCCCGGCCCGCAACGCCAGACACCTGGGGCAGCTGCACGGCTTCTCCGGTGACGGCCTGCCAGCGCTGGATAAAGTTGTGGCCCACGTCCGCAGCCGCCTCGCCCTCCAAGCGCAGACAAAGGTCATGCCAGTTGAGCCCGGCGCGGATGGGGTGTGCTGGGGTGTCCCAGCGATCGACGTCGAAGTCGGTCATGTCGAGGCCGCCGACAAAGGCGATTCGCCCATCGACGACAATGGTCTTCTGGTGGTGGCAATGGGCGAAATGGACATGCTTGTCCGTGACGCCCCGCAGGCGCGGGTTTGCCCGGTGCAGCCGGGCAAGCTCCTGGCGCGTCACCAGAGCACGCGGCTTGAAGATCAGCGAACCGCTCCACAGCAGCACGCGAACATCCAGCTGAGACGCGGCGGCGGTGAGCAGGTCAAAGACGCGGTAGCCCGAGCCACTAGCTCCCTGCGAGGGGGGCACGCTTGCCTGGTCCTCGCCGCGCACCAAGGCCATGTCCACGGACATCGACCAGTCTGCCAACCATACTGAGTGCTTGGCCTGCTCGATCGCCTTCCAGGCAGCACGGAACGTCTGCCGGCCATCGACGAGGATCTCGACGTTCGTCCGCGGCCGGGGCGGCGCTCCTTCGGGGAACCACTGCTGGTTATCAGCCCACCACGAGGATGCCGCTGGGGCGCGCTGGGGCAGCGGCCCCCACTCCGCGTACTCGCGGCGCCCTCGCGAGCCCAGCAGGTCGCGCACCGCACCGGCGATGCTCCTTGGTCCACGCAGGATCATCTTCGCATACCCTCCAATGGCATCATTGCCACACGGGGCGTATGAAGCAACTTGTCGGCGGCTGGAAGGGTAGCAGGCGATGGCCTAACCCTGTGCGTGCTATGTTGATTTTGCCTGGGGAAGGAAGGTTCTGAAATCTCTTTAGGTCATTAGGAGGGAGAAATGCCTGATCAGCTAGAACGTAACCTAGATACACTGGCCCTCGAGGCGACCAGCGCCAGAATGAGCCGCCTTACGTTTATGAAACGCGCCCTGGCCCTGGGGATCACCGTGCCCGCGATCGTCAGCGCCCTAGAGTCGCTCGAGGGCCCTGCATCCGCACATGCCGCTGAAAGCTCGCCGGTGCAGATCACCTTCTCTTCCTGGGGCAGCCTCGACGAGCAGGTGACCGTGAATCAGCTGCTGACCATCTTCCAGCAGCGTTTCCCCAACATTCAGGTACAGCCGCGCTATACGGATTTCACGGACTACTTCACCAAGCTCAACGCAGATGTCGCCGCCAAGAGCATTTCGGATGTGCTGTTCCTCACCTACGTCCCCACCTACGCCGCCAAGGGCATTCTGCTCGACCTGCACCACACGCATCCGCAAGTGCTCAGCGGCTATACCACGGATGAGCTCTTCCTCTTTTCCTATAGCGGCGGCGTGTATGGCGTGCCGCGCGACAACGACACAAAGGTGATCTTCTACAATAGGAAGTTATTCAATGCTGCCGGCGTA
>Ga0187876_1000451_pt1 | contig 42556 bp, 40 predicted proteins | sample June2016WEW_17_4_FD_133000 | JGI IMG/M metagenome (GOLD analysis project Ga0187876, IMG submission 133000) | Peatland microbial communities from SPRUCE experiment site at the Marcell Experimental Forest, Minnesota, USA - June2016WEW_17_40 | ecosystem: Environmental > Terrestrial > Soil >...
AGCAGAGCCCTATCCTCCGCCCGGCTCGGCTTCATCTTAACGAACGAGCCAATCGTTGGGAAGCCCAAACCGATGTCGCAGATGTCCTGATAACGTTTGTCGCAGATGTCTTGATCACGTACAAGTCTTGCCGCCGGTTCTTTGCGTTTCGCGTCGACGCTCTCCGGCGCTCTTACCTAACCGCTCCCGCGCTCGCCCGCCCGCGCAACGCGTCGATCTCCGCGATCTCTTCCGCGCTCAGCCGGAAATCGAGCGCGCCCAGCACTTCGCGGGCCTGCGCCGCCGAGCGCATCCCCACGATCGCCCCCGTCACCGCCGGATGCCGCAGCGTCCACGCAATCGCCACTACGCCGGCCGGCTGTCCGTGCCGCGCCCCAATGCGCTTCATCAGCTCCGCCATTTCCAGGCTGCGGCCCAACTGCGGTTCCTGAAACGACGGCGCATTGCGGCGGAAATCGTCCGGGGCGAAATTAGCCACGCGCTCGCGCGTCATCTTGCCCGTCAGCAGGCCCGATTTCATCGGCGAGTAGACAATCACCCCGATGTTGTTCCGCTGGCAATAGGGGAGTATCTCGCCTTCCACCTCCGCCGAAACCGCCGAATACGGCGGCTGCAACGACGTCACCGGCGCGATGCGCCGGCACTGCTCCATCTGTGCGGGGTTGAAGTTGGAGACTCCGATCCAGCGCACTTTGCCTTCCTGGCGCAGTTTCTCGAGCGTCGTCCAGCCTTCTTCGACATCCGCAGCCGGGTCGGGCCAGTGGATCTGGTAGAGATCGATGGTCTCCGCCTTCAGCCTCTTTAGGCTGGCTTCGCATTCGCGCCGCAACGAATCCGCCTTCAGCGACGAGGAGATCTGCCCTTGTGCGTTCCACACCCGCGAGCATTTGGTGAACACGTACGGCTTGTTGGCGCGGCCCTCGAGCGCCCGCGCCACCACTTCTTCGGAATGCCCCAGACCGTAAACCGCCGCCGTGTCGATCCAGTTCACGCCTCGATCGAGCGCGGCGTGGATCGCCGCAATCGATTCCGCATCGTCCTGCGGCCCCCAGGCAAACTTCCAACCGCCGCCGCCCATCGCCCACGCGCCCACGCCCACCGGCGTGATCTCCAGATCGCTCGTTCCCAGCCGTCGTTTCACCATGCTTTCAATTTTAGTCTTCCTCCGCGGCGGGTTGGCAGTCCGCGGGAATTAGTTCTACCATGAAATCAAAGGAGAGGAAGGGTGTATGGTTTCCGGTAAACTCATCCACCTGATTGAAACCAACGAGGGCGAAATCACAAACCGAATCATGGCGCAGATTCGCCGCGACCCGGACCTGACGCACCTCCGCATGGTTACAGAAGGTGAGCTGCGGCGGCGCAGCAGCAGAATCGTCAAGAACCTCGGTCACTGGCTGGTCGGCAAGAATCAGGATGAGATAGCGAAGGAATTCGAGACCGTGGGCATGCAGCGTTTTGAAGAGGGCGTTCCTCTGCACGAAGTGATGCGGGCGCTGTTCTTCGTTAAGAACAGAATGGTCGACTTTATCGCGGAGCAGGGGTTCAACATGGACGCTCTCACGCTCTACGCCGAGGAAGAACTGGAACGCCGCGTCGACCGCTTTTTCGACCTGCTCGTGATCCACCTGGCGCGCGGATACGAATCCCGCTGGCACCGTGCCATGAACGCCGCGGCCTGATTCAGGCTGACGCGTCCTTCGGGTCCGGCATCAATCGGGCCAAACCCTGTGAAGTGGAACGCCTTGTATCAGGGCACGGCTTCAGGCTGCCGCGAATCTTACGCCCCGTTCCGGGGCTGGCGATGATAACACGGCGATTCCGCACGGCTCACGCCGTGGGCTACTGTCTTTCGCCCTTCGGGCTCGATTCTGGGCGAGAAAATGTAGAAACTCCAGGGGCGGGCATGCCCGGCCCGCGTCGGCCCGCGGCGCCCCCGCCGCCTCACACCGCCGCCGGAGTTTCGTTCGTGCGCACCACTGGCGGCAACCCCAGCCGCCGCCTGCATTCATCCAGCATCGATGCCGTGCGCGTGGCGCCGGAGCGCGTCACGCCCACCGCGCGCACCGCCAGCAGCGCATCCAGGTCGCGAATGCCGCCGGCCGATTTCACCTGCACCCGCGGCGCGGCATGCTTCCGCATCAGCACCAGGTCTTCGATCGTGGCGCCCCCGCTGCCGTAGCCGGTGGATGTCTTCACCCAGTCCGCATCCAACTCGCTCGATATTTCACACAGCCTGATTTTCTGCGCGTCGTTCAAATAGCAGTTTTCGAAGATCACCTTCACTTTTTGTCCGGCGGCGTGGGTCACCGCGATCACCGCCGCCAGGTCGTCGTGGACGTATCTCCAGTCGCCGCTCAGCACCGCGCTGATATTCACCACCATGTCCAGTTCCTGCCCGCCGTCGGCCAGCGCCCGCTCCGCCTCGGCCACTTTGACGGCCGTGGTGTGGCAGCCGTGTGGAAAGCCGATGGTGGTGCTCGCTTTCACCTGGCTCCCCGCCAGCACCTGCGAGCAACGGCCGAGATAATAGGGAAGAATGCAAACGCTGGCCACGTCATAGTCCAGTGCCAGCCGGCAGCCGCGTTCCAGCTCCGCCGCCGTCAGCGTTGGGTTCAGCAGCGAATGATCGATCATCTTAGCGATGTTTTCGTACGTGTATTCCATCCGTCTGATCTCCCCTAGCGACAGGCGCTGTCGCTCTTACTTCTGCCCTTGGCTCAATTCCCGCGATTTCTCGAGATCTGCATTGCTGCCTGCCGTGTCGCCCAGCCCGCGCCGCGCGACGGAGCGGTTCTGGTAAGCATTGACGTAGTTCGGATCGATGCGAATGGCGTGGTCGAAATCGCTGGCGGCCTCGGTGAAATGCCTGAGGCGCAGGTGAGCGTAGCCGCGCGCATTGTACGCCCGCGCGGCCGTCGGGTCGAGCTCGATCGCTTCGCTGAGCGGCGCAATCGCCTCGGCGAATTTTCCGTCCTCGAGCAGCTTGCGCCCCGCCGCCTGATCGGCCGCCGCGCTCTTGGCGGCTTGGGGCACCGGCTTCGGCGCTGCCGCCGTCACTTTCAGCGCTGGTCTGACTACCGGCGCCGACGGCTGCGGTTTGGGCGCTGGCGCGGCACTCGGCTTCGGTGGCGCCGCACCGTCGGTGGCTGCCGCTTTGGCGGCTGCCGCAACCGGGGGAACCGCCGGGGCTGGCGCTGCCGCAGGCACAGCGGTCTGCACAGGCGCGTTCGCTGGCGGCGCCGCCGCTGTCTCGACCTTCACCTCCGGCTTGGGCGGTGCCGCCTTGGGTATAGCGGCTTGGGTGGAGGCGTTCGCCGGCGGCGCCGCCGCTGTCTCAGCCTTCACCTCCGGCTTGGGCGGTGCCGCCGCCGGCGTGCCCGGCAGATTCACCGAAACCGTGTCCGGCATCGTCTCCTTGGCGCGAGCGGCGTCAATCGCTTGCTGCACTTTCTTCTCCGCCATCGCCAGCAGTTGCCTGGTTTCCGTGTTCTCGGGCTCCAGCAGCGCGGCGTGCTGCAAGTCGGCAACCGCCTCGTCGTAGCGCCCCAGCAGAATGTAGTCGCCGCCCCGCGCCCGCCACGCAAGCGCCAATGCAGGATTGAGCATGATCGCCGTCGTGCGGTCGGCAAGCCCCTTCTCGTGCTCACCCAGCGCGTGGTAGGAGGCGGCGCGGTCGATGTAGGCCTCCGGGTTCTTCGGGTCCAGTTCCACCGCCTGGTTGCGGTCTCGCAGCGACTCCTCGTACTTCCCCTGCTGCGCGAAAACCGTGCCGCGCGCCAGGTACAGGCGCACATCTTTCGGGTCCAGGCGGATGGCTTCCGTGTAATCCGCCGCCGCTCCGTCCTTGTCGCTCAGCACCTCCTTCACCGCGCCCCGCGTGCGTAGCGCGCGCGTGTCCTCCGGCCGCAGCCGCACTGCCGTGTCCAGATCCGCCAGCGCGCGCTGGTAATCGCTCACCGCGGCATAGGCCAGCGCCTGCTCGACGTAAACGTCTTCGTAATCGGGACGCCGCCGCAGGCACGAATCGAAGGCGTCAATCGCGTCGCGGTAGCGCCTCTCTGCCGCGCGCGCCATGCCCAGGCCTTTGTCCGCGTCCGCATTGTCCAGCCGCAGCTCCAGGGCCCGCGTGAAATCCGCCGCTGCCTTTTCGTAGTCTCCCAGCGCCAGCTCTTCGTTGCCTCGCCCGGTGTATACTTCCGTACGTTCCAGCTTGAAGCCGATCGCAGTGGTGTAGTCCTGAATGGCACGCGTGCTGTCGCCCGTTTTCGCGAAGTAGTCGCCGCGCGCCCAGTAACCAAGCGCATCGGCCGGCTGCAAGCTCACCGCCTGTTCCAGGTCGGCATGGGCCCGGTCGTGGTCGCCGCCGGCCAGGTAGTCCAGGCCGCGCGCGCGCAATGCCGCCGCGTTGCCGGGGTCGTCCTCGAGAGCTTCCGAATAGTCGCCGATGGCTTCCTCGCGCCGTCCCGCCTGGTCGGCGCGCTGTCCCCGCTGATACGCCGCTTGCGACTTTCTCTTCTCGGGTTTGTGTTCGGAGTGGAGCGCGGGAAGCGTCGCTCCCAGGAATGCGAGCGCCAGCCCCACGTGTGCGAGACAAGACTTTCGGTTTCGCATCGCTTTATGAATTAGTGTACACTCGAAAAGTACCTGATTGTCCGCTGGTGTCCGGGAAGCCGGTGCAAATCCGGCGTGGCCCCGCCACTGTAAGCGCGGAGAGTCGCCCAAAAAAAGAGGTCACTGTTCCAGCGATGGAATGGGAAGGCCGGGCGATTCGAGGATGCGCAAGCCAGGAGACCGGCCAGCGAGACTGTTTACTTTCGGCTCTCGAGGGAGGAGCCTTGAATGCATCTACGTCTCCAGGGCCTTGTGGCCTTGCTCCTGCTGTTTTCCGCCGGCCTTCCGGCTGCTTCGCTGAAAGGCACGGTTACCGATCCGTCCGGCGCACCCGTCGTGGGCGCCCAGGTGGCCTTGTCCGTCCCCGCAGGAATCGCGGCGCGCACTCTCACCGGCGTCAGCGGTTCGTTTGATCTCGATACCGCCGTGGCCGCCGCGCCCGATGCCAGGCTTGTCGTAGCTGCGCCGGGATTCCGCACCACCGAAATTGCCCTCTCCGCCGCCTCGCAACCGCTGGTGGTCAGGCTGGAACTGGCGCCGATCGAGGACGCGGTAAGCGTCGTCGGCTCCGCCATCGACGTCCCGGCCAGCCTGCAAGGTGGCAGCACCAGCATCCTCACCAGTGAAGAAATCCGCCAGAGCAACCAGGCGCAGGCCGTCGACCTGTTGCGCTATCTCCCCGGCATGGTCTTCAGCCAGACCGGATTCACCGGCGGCCTGACCTCGCTCTATCTGCGCGGCGGCTACGACGATTTCAATCTGGTCGAGATCGATGGCGTGCCCGTCAATGGTTTCGGCGGCACCTTCGACTTTTCCCACATTCCGGCCGAGGAACTGGACCGCGTCGAGGTGATTCGCGGCCCTCAATCCGCCGTCGCCGGCGAGTACGCCAACTCCGGCGTGGTCAACTTCGTCACCCGCGAAGCCGGCGCCGCGCCCAGCCTCGACATTTTGTCCGAAGGCGGCACCTACCAGGAGCATCGCTTCGGCATCGCCGGCGGTGACACCCTGGCCGGGTTCGGCATCGCCGCCGCGGTTTCGCGCCTCGACGACAACGGCCCGGTGCCCAACAGCGACTATCACAATCAGAACGCGATGCTCAACGTGCTGCGCCGCTTCGGCAGCCAGTCGCTCAGCTTCCATGGCGATTTCGATTCCAACACCGTCGGCGAGCCCGGCCCCTACGGTTCCGACCCCAATCACGACTACACCGGCATCGACACCGTCAGCCGCAGCAAGAACAACTTCTCCGATTACCTGCTTCATTACCAGGCTGACCTGTTTTCGGGCCGGGTTCAGGAGGATTTGTTCGCATCGTTCTTCCTCAACAACAACGGCTACACCAGCCCCTGCCCTTTCACCGCCAACAAAGACCTGCGCGGCCAGGGCGAGTGGCGGATGACCGCGAGTGTAAAGCCTTGGTACACGCTGGCCTTGGGCACGGTCGAAACCATCGAGGAAGTGCGCAACAGCTACATCACCGACGCAAGCTCCGATACTTTCCCCATCCGCCGCAACGATACTGCGTTTTACGTAGAGAACCGCTTTCAACTGCCCGGCGGCTGGATGATCAACGCCGGCGTGCGCGCCGAGTTCCTGAACACGGGCGCCATTCCTGCCGATGGCTACTCGCGTCCGGCCTTTCCCGCCCAGTCCGTCACCGCGGTAGATCCCAAGGTGGCGGCGGCCTACAGCCGGGGCCGCACGCGCCTGCACGCTTCCTTCGGCACCGGCTTTCGCCCGCCCGCGGGTTTCGATCTGGCTTACACCGACAACCCGTCGCTCAAGCCCGAGCGCACCCGTGGCTTCGATGCGGGCGTCGAGCGCCGCTTCTTTCACGACACGCTTTCGCTCGACGCCACCTTCTTTTACAACCGCTACTACGACCTGATCGTCATCCTAGGCGGCAATCTTTCCGTACTCAGCCACTATCAATCCGATAACATCGCCAACTCGCGCGCCCTGGGAACGGAGTATTCCGCCCGGCTCCGGCCTGCGCGCTGGCTTTACATCACCGGCTGGTACACGTGGCTCGATTCGGAAATCCTCTCGCTCAACGGCGCCGCCAACCTCGTGCCGGCCCCGTTTACCGTGGGCCAGCAGTTGCTGCGCCGTCCGGCGAGCTCGGCCGCCTTCGCCGCCACCTTCACCCGCGGCCGCGTATCGGGCGGCCTGGACGGCTACTTCCGCGGCTCGATTCTCGATGTCGATCCCAGCTACGGCGCCTCCGCCGGCTTGTTTCAAAACCCCGGCTACGCCAACCTGGGTGTCAATCTCAACTACGCGCTGGGACGCGGCCTCACCGCGTACGGCAACTTGCGGAACGCGCTCGACCAGCGTTACGAAGAGGTGTTCGGTTACCCTTCGCCGCTGCTGAACTTCGTGGCCGGCTTGAAATGGTCGCTCGCCGCAGCCAAATCCGGAGCAAAATGAGTTTATGAGCAAGGAACAGTTCGATCCGCCTCATTTGACCATCGGCCGCGTTTACACGCGCGGCGGCGACGAAGGAGAAACCGCGCTCGCCGGCGGCCAGCGCGTAGCCAAGGACGGGCCGCGCATTGAAGCCTACGGCACGGTGGACGAATTGAACACCTTCGTGGGCGCCGCGCGCGCCACCGCCGAGGCGCTGGTCGACCGCGACGGCCGCGCCTGGACGCTGGTGCCGGTTCTGCTGCGCATCCAGCACGAGCTGTTCAACCTCGGCTCGATTCTCGCCACCCTGCCCGAAGACGTCCACCCGCGCCAGCCGCGCGTCACCGGCGAAGAAGTGACGCGCCTCGAAACCGAAATGGATCGCATCAATCACGATATGACGCCGCTCGGTTCCTTCGTGCTGCCCGGCAGCGGCCGCTTGAATTCCGATCTCCACCTCTGCCGCGTCGTATGCCGCCGCGCGGAGCGCGCCGTGGTGGCCCTGGCCCGCATCGAAAGCGTTCCGCCGGAGGCGATTCGCTACCTTAACCGGCTCAGCGACGCTTTTTTTGTCTGGAGCCGCTGGGCAACGCACATCACCGGCGATCCGGAAACTTTGTGGGACCCGAACCATGCCAGTTCGGCTCATCCTGGTGGATAATCAATGAAAGGAGGCGGATCTGTGAGGGACCTCCGTAGTTCAAAGCACGTGGGCTTCAACGGCGTGGCAATGATAGCAACTGCGATCGGCGCGGTCGCGGTCGGCGCATTCGCGATCGGCGCATTAACCGTTCGGCGGCTGACGATCCGCCGCGTCCTGGTCGAGGGCGGCAATTTCAAGTCGCTCGAGATTCAGGACCTTTCCGTGGTACGGCTTCGCGTCGCCGAAGTCACCGTGAGCAGCGCGCTCCAGTTGCCGGAAGCGATCTCGATCCCGAGACCGCATGAGGAAAGAAGTCCCGTTGTAAGGGACGTTTGAAGTCGTCCAATGAAATCTGGTCATCAGAAAAGAAGAGGAGAACACGAATGAAGAACAATACGTCGAGGCCGCTGGCCGTCGGCCTCACGATCCTGGGCATGCTGGCGCGCCTGGTGCCGCACGCGCCGAATTTCGCACCGGTGGGCGGTGTCAGCCTGTTTGCCGGCGGCCGGCTCAGCGGCTGGAAGGCTTACCTGTTGCCGCTGGTGCTGATGCTCGTCACCGATCCGCTGGTCGGCGGCTATTCGTTCGCGACTCCGTTCGTATACGCCAGCTTCCTGATCTACGTGTGGATCGGCTCGCGGCTGCGCGCCACCCAGAGCCCGCTCTCAATCGGCGCCGCGGCGACGGTGGGCAGCGTTCAGTTCTTCCTGATTACCAACTTTGGCGTGTGGCTGAACCCCGCCGCCGCTTACGCGCACAACACCGCCGGCCTGATGGCATGCTATGCGGCGGCAATTCCGTTTTATGGCCGCACCTTGCTGGCCGACCTTTTCTACTCGGCCGCCCTCTATGGCGCCTACGCTCTGCTGAGCCGCCGCGTAGCCGCCCAGAATTAGCCAGCCGCCCGGCCATCATCTGTTGGGCCCGCAACCCCCACACCACCTGTAGGGGCCGGGCATGCCCGGCCCGCGCGAGTATCGCCGCTCCGGTCCGGCGTCGCCCGGCCCGCGCCTCGTCACTCGAAGCCCTTACCTTCAATGGTGCCGCTTCGCTTGATCAACAGGCCAACGCCCCGGATTCTCCTCGATGTAGGCACGTATCTGATCCAACTCGTCTTCGTTGCGGACGACGCGCTCCCAGTAGCTGCGTTGCCATACCAGACCCAGCCGCCTGCTGACCGCGGATTTGAACGATCCCACCACCACCTGTAGGGGCCGGGCATGCCCGGCCCGCGCGGGTTGCCCGTCCCATTCGGGATTATCCCCAAACAGCAACACGCCATGAACATGGTTTGGCATAACCACAAACGCATCGAGTTCCACCCCGGAAAAATGCCGCGGAACCTCTTCCCAGCACAGCGCCACCGTCTCACCCGCCGCGTTACGCAACATTTCCCCCTCCACAACATCACCGAAAAGGCAAGCATGGCCGCGAGTGCAGATGGTCACGAAATAAGCGCCGGCCTGAGCGTAATCGTAGGCGGCAAGCCGCAGCCGCCGCCGCTGCGGTTTTTCTGTTTTGGTGAGCGTCGGCGGCGGTGGGAGCACATTGGTACGTCCCACCCGAAGCCAGTTTCTCTCACAAATCTGCTCGCGGCTGACCCGCCGGGAAACGCCGGCTGCGGGCCGGGCATGCCCGGCCCCTACGGTTTGCAGAGCGCGGCGCATCGAACCGAAATCCACACGCATCCAACCGCCCACCGACCGCCGCCTTGAAAGATCCCCACCACCTGTAGGGTCCGGGCATGCCCGGCCCGCGCGGGACCCGCCCAACTCGCTTTGGGTCCGCCTGGCCCACGCAGGTTCCGCCCGCCCCGCCTGCCCGGCGCTCTTCGCATTGGCGTTATGATGAGCTTGGGATGGCGCTGATCGCGGTTTCTGGGCATCCGGGCTGCCGGTTTGAGGAGGTTGCGCGCATCACCGCGCAAAGGCTGGGTTTCGAACTGCTGACGCAGGCCCGCCTGGAGGCTCTGGCGGCGGAGGAATTCGGCTCCGAAGCCCGCGTCCCCGATAAGGCCTGGGCCAGCCTGGCCACTTCCGTTCTGGCGCGCCTGGCCACGGCTCATCACATCGTTTACTGCGCCGCGGGCGGTGAGCTCCAGTCGCGGCACTTTCCCGGGATGCTGCGCGTCCACGTGGTGGCGCCGGAAACCGTGCGCATCGGCAACATCATGCTCGATTGCCGCCTGGAACGGCCCGCCGCCCGCCAACGCCTGCTCGAACTCGAAGCCGCCGACCGCGCCAGCCGCAAGGCCAGGTTCGGCAAAACCCGCGCCACCGCCGATCTGTTCGACCTCGTGCTGAATGCCGAAACCGTCAACAGCGAACAAATGGCCGAGCTGATCGACCGCACCGCCGCCTCGCTCGCCCTGACGGAACGCGGCTTTCTCTCTGCCGCCGCCGAAGCGCAACTTCAGTTCCAGATGCGCCTCCGCCTCGCCCGCTACGGCATCGTGCCGCCCGATAAGATCACCATCCGCAAGAAAATCTTCGCCAACCCCAGCGAGGAGATGTTCGCCAACCTGCTCGACTTCTATCGCATCGCGTGGGAATACGAGCCGCGCAGCTTCCCCGTCCAATACGACCGCGACGCCAACCCGACCGAATCGTTTACGCCGGACTTTTATCTGCCGGAATTCGACTTATACGTGGAACTAACTACCATGAAGCAGTCCCTGGTAACTCGCAAGAACCGAAAGGTCCGATTGCTGCGCGAGCTTTATCCCCACTTGAATATCCAGGTGTTCTATCAGAAGGATTTTGAAAATCTCATCTTCAAATACGGCCTTGCCCAGCGCCCGGTGACCGCATGAGCGCCCCCTTGCCGCCCGGCATCGAACGGGTCCTGTTCACCGAAGAGGAGATCGGCCAGCGTATCGGCGAGCTGGCCGCCCGCATTTCGCGCGACTACGAAGGCAAGACTCTCAAACTGGTTGGTGTCCTCAAAGGCTCGGTGTTTTTTCTCACCGCCCTGGCCCGCTCGCTCGAAATCCCGGTGAAGATGGACTTTCTGGGCATCTCCAGTTTCTCCAATCGCAGCGGCGCTCCCGGCGTGGTACGCATCGCCAAGGACCTCGACGACAGCATCGAAGGCGAGGACGTCCTGCTTGTCGAGGATATTATCGATACCGGATTCACCCTCCGCTATCTCCTTCAGAACCTGGCCGGCCGCGCCCCTAATTCGCTCGCCGTTTGCACGTTCCTCGACAGAACCAGCCGCCGCATCGTGCAGGTGCCCGTCGATTACCGCTGCTTTGAGATCCCCGACCGCTTCGTGGTCGGATTCGGCCTCGATTCTCAACAGCTTTACCGCAACCTGGGCTACGTGGCAGTGCTGAAGCACGAAAAAACCGCGTAACCGCCCGCTCCGGACGATCGTCCCCTTTCGGTTTGAACCGTTCCATAACCCCCGCCACGCCAGCTCCTCACGAGGTCTATCCTCCTACGTCAAGAGATTTGAGAATCCCGTGATCGCGGCTCACAATTTAGCTGGATGCGCGAAGCGAAGTTGTTAATTCGCAGATTGGAAGCGTTTTCCGGCGGCGCTATACCAGATTTAGTCATCCGGTTTTAGTAATTCGGGATTAGAATGGGAACAGAAATCGGAAAGGTCGTGTGCACCAATGAGGTCTCGGATACTCTTCATTTCCGGGCGTCATGACGATGCCCGCCAACTTTCGCGGATGCTGGGATCTCTTCCCGTTGCCATGGAGCACGTCGAAACCTACCAGCAGGCACGCAATATTCTTCAGAAGTCTGACTACGATGTCCTGTTAACCGAAGCCGCCCTACCCGATGCAAGCTGGCTGGATGTTCTGCATTTGGCCCGTGAGATCCCAGGCGGCGTGGAGGTGATCGTCACCGATCCCCACGCCGACGCCCGATTCTGGGCCGAGGCCCTCAACCTGGGCGCGTATGACGTGCTGACGCAGCCATTCTATGCGCCCGAGGTGCGGCGCATCTTGTACAACGCTTGTTCGCGGCCGAACTACCAGGTGTATTCCACCGCTGTATAAAGTTCTCTCCAATTAAAGACAGATCAGGTCGGCCGGCTCGCCTCTTTCGCGAGCCGTACGGTCTTTGTGTGCATTCCAAACGCCGGGGCCGTTCCGGACCTTCAATCGTCCGGCTATTTAGGGCTGGCGCGGACTGTACGCCGCTGTCCCGGACCCTCTTGAATTATTGCCAGGCCTGATTTTGGGGCCCTCATGAGCTTACGGCCGCCGACAGTAGGTGCCTAAATGCACTCTTTGCGACGCCTGCGAACCGCCACGCCCAAGCCGAGCAGCGCAGCACCCATCAACATCATACTGGTGGGTTCCGCTACGGTATCGGCCTGCGTGTACCGGTTGCTTAAATCGACGATGACGGCCCCGTTGCTGCCGTTGATGATATTGAACGTGTCCGTGACATCGAGGGCGAACGCCGCCAGGCCGGTAATCGCGCCCGAAGGCGTGGTCACACCGTTGGCATCCGTGATCGTCTCGCTGCCACTGCCTGTTCCACTGGTCGCATTGACGATCTTCTCCCATGTGGCACTCCCGCCACCCTCGTCTTGGAGCCCCGCAGTCGCCAGGATGACGGCATAGTTGGCTGGGTCTAGGTTCGCCGGGGAAGCGGTTGGGTCAAGTGCAACGCTATAGATGATCTGGAAATTGCTGGTGAAACCTGTGGCGTCATCCAGGTTAAAGAGGACAACCTGGCCCTGCAGACCGGCGATCGCGATTGTGGCGGTCACGCCGGGATCCACGCTGCCGGAGGTGATATCGAAATTCGTGAAAATATAGTCGCCGGCCTCGCATCCACCCTGGCTGATCAGAGTGGTAAACACGATAGGAGAGGTCCCACACTGCAGCGTGTTGGCGCTGCCAATGCCCGACAACACGAAAACCCCCAACATCAGGCCGAAGATCTTCTGCACTCTATAGGTCCTCTTTGTGTCGCGTACTGAATTCTCTGGTGTCCTCAATTACCGTCACTGATCCTCCAGGCGACGTAGTTCGAGTACGGCTAGCCCCCCTTTGGGGGCCTTGTGGTGAGTCTACTGAACGGGAGGAACCCTGGTCAAGGACTTTCGAGATAATCGGCCTATTTCGATATTTGTTATTGTTTTCTTTTTCATCGGATCTCCCAAAGCCGATGAGAAAGTCAACAGAAATTCCTATCCGTATACCCCCATCCGTCTTCCTTTGATGACGCGCGGTAGCTTCGCGCCGGAAAGCAGATCAGTGGCGCCCGAAGTGCCTTGGCATGCTGGGCGGCCGAAACGCGGGGCGCGGCATGCGCGGCGCCGGGTGGAACGAAGGCGCGCGCGGCTCTCCCCCTCCGCCATGGCCGAAGTGCCGCGCGCTGCGATCGCTGCCCGGCCCCGAGTACGGTGAATTGCGGTAAGAGCCGCTCTTGGAAGCGTACTGCGAATCGCGAAATCCCCCGCTCCTGGCGTAGTTGGACCCGGCATATCGATCCTGCGTGACCGTGCCCTGCGAACCATACTTCGGCGCGCCGGCCGCTTCATCGCGGCCGTAATAGGTCCGCCCGCTGCGCTCCGAGCTGCGGTAACCTTCCCAGTCGTAACGGTCGATCGGCCGGTAAGAGTGGTTGAACAGCAGATCGCGCATCAGCGCGTACTGGCCGTAGAAAATCCAGAAATCGTGTCCGTCGCGGTGGTCCCAATAGCCGTACTGATTGGACACTTGGCCGGGCGGCGCCATGTAGGCGAAGCCGGCGGGCTGCGCCACGTGCTCGGCTTCCGAATCGTACTTGCCGGCAGGCTTGTGTTCGATGGCCATGCCCAGGTCGTTGCGCATGGCGTCATAGGTGCCGCCGGAAACATCGACCCACGCTTCGTCGGATGTGCTGGTGCCGGCTTTGGCCGCTGCGTCATCCAGATGCGTCTTGACGGTGCGGATCTCCTGGTCGTAGTGGCGCGCGCTGCCTATGCCGCGCACTTCCATGTCCACCAGAATCTTGTCCCAGTTGTAATAAAGCTGCCCGTCGAGCGACTTCACTTCCTCGGCCTGGCGCGGCAGGTCGGCAGCGTCGTTGTGCAGGCTGTCTTGCGCTGCCACCAGCGCGGCAAAATCGAGGTGCGCGAAATCGCCGGCCGCCGCCTGGCGGCGCTCGTCGGCACTCGATTGCCACCGGGTGTCGCCCTGCGTGACGATGGCGTGAAGGCCGGCGGCGCGCGCGTCCAGGTCGGGCTTCTTCTCCGGCCAATCCGTCTCGCCCTTGGCGATGACGGCCGTCACCGGCGCCAGGTCGAACGTGTGAATCGCCTGGTAATCGCGGCTCATCTGGTCGAGCCGTTGCGGCAACTCGCGCTTCAGCTCGATCCAATGGGCAGCGTCTTTCTGAATTGCCGTGGCCGAGCCGGCGGCGGAGACGCGCACGCCGCTTTCCTGGGCCAGCAGCGACTCCACTTTCTCCCGGTCCTGGCGGCGATTCTGTTTCTCCAGAAGCGACAGCGCGTCCATCTCGTGGCGTGCTTCCGCGAGCTGCGATTCCGATTGCGCCAGCCCCGTGGGCCACTGGGCCGCGGCCGGGATGGCATGGAACAGCGCGCTCTCCGACGCCACATCGGAGGTCACTTCGGTCTTGGCTTGTTCGACCTGCTGTTGCGCGGTCGCGAGCGAGGCACGTTCGCTGTCAATCTGCTGGCGCAGGTTGCGCGGCAGGTTGTCGAGGCCGGCGGTGAGCACCACGCCGATCGACACCATCAGCAATATCGCGAGGAATTTAAGGCCAGATCGGTTCATCGAATGCCGCCACCTTTCCGGATGCGGCTTGGCTGCCGCCGGTCTCGACCGGCGCGGTCAGCTCTTGGTTCCCCGGTAGATCGTCACGTCGTCGGCGGGGATTCCCTTGTAACGTGTGACGGCGAACGGCTCGGCCTGCTCTTTACGGATGCCGATCAGTCCGGCGCCGTTCTGCTCCCGATATTCCCAACAGTAAAATCCCACCGGCTGCGGCTGGTCGCTGCGCGTCGACTGGACTTCGCGGCTCAACCGGTACATCCACACCTTGCCGTCGAAATCGAAAGTGTCGCCGGTGTTCTGGCGCTCGTCCATTTGTGCCAGGTCCTCTTCGCTCAGGCCCAGGTCTTCGAGCGTAGGCTGGCGAGCTTCAGTCGAGATGCTGACCGCCTGGTCGGCATTGGCGTCCACCCGCATCGCCACGCGCCGCTCGCGGTAGGGGCCGCTCAACTCGAACCAGTTGTGCGTGCCTGCTTGGAACCACGTGCAGCGGTCGGAGTTGAAATCGAGGTCGGTCATGTTGTCGCCTGCGCCGGCGATGGAAATCACGTCGCCGGCGCGCGCCTGCGAAGGCTTCAAATTGGCCAGGTCTTCCGCCGGCGCCGCGGCGGGCGCCGGGGCCTGCGGTTTCTTGAATAGCTGCATTAGCACCACCACCAGCAAGGCAACCAGAACGCCGGTCAGCGTGAATGTGATCGGGCCCATCCCGGTTTACGCCTTGGCCTTCTCCGTGGTCCGCTCGCCGGTGCCGATCGACGGGCTGCCGCTGGCCAGTTCCTTGGGAATGTACGGCGGCGCCGGAGGCGCTTTGGCGGCCTGCCGCTCCGCCTTGAGCGCAGCCAGGTCGGCATCCACCCCGTGGCCGCTCAGTTGGGCAAACTGCTTCTCCAAATCCTCATCCGTGCCGGTGGAAGCCAGTTGGTCGAATGCTTTGGCCGTAGCTTCCTCTTTGGAGACGGTGTCTTCGAAGCGGTTGAGCGCGGCGAAAGCGTTATCGGCGTTGCCCACGCCGGCCATCGCTTCGGCCACCTTGCGTTGCGCGGCGGCGGCGTTCTTGCGCGCCACCAGCGTGGTAGCGGTTCGCTCGCCTTCTTCGATTTTGCGCTTCAGCTCGCCCACCTGGCTCTTCAGCTTTTCGCTGGTCTGCTGCGCCGCCTGGACGGCCTGCTGCATGGAGGCAACCTGGCGGTCGCATTCGGCCTTCTTGGCCAGCGCCTTCTTAGCCAGGTCTTCGTTGCCAGCGTCCAGCGCCTGGCCCGCCCGGTCTTTCCAGTCCTGCGCCTGGTGCACGTACTTCTGGTATTCGGCGTCCAGGCGGTTGTAGTTGCTCATGGCCACGGCCGAAGCGCGCACCACGTTGTTCAACTCGTTCCGCATGTCGGCCACCGTCTGATTTACGGTGGCTTCGAAAGTGGCGTCCTCGATGGCATCGACGCCCGAATTGGCCTGGCCGCGCGCTACGCGGCCCAGGCGGGAAAAGAAATCGCCTAAGAATGGCATCGTGTTCCTCGCTTACGAATTCAAAGTGCTCAGCACCTTGCGGGCTGTCATCACATCCACCAGCAGGAAGTGAACGCAGGCGAGGACCTCGTCCTCATCCTCCGGTCCTCCGTCCTCCAGTTTGCAGAAGTTGTTCAGGGTCACGGCTACTTTGCCGCTGCCCGCATCATAAAGCTGGAAATAAGAGGTGGAAATGCCGTTGTCGGCGGCCAGCATGGTCGCCATGATTGCCGGTGTGATGGCCGCCTTCGGCGCCACCGTGCATACCAGCGAGAGGAACAGGATGTCGCCCTGGAGCACCGCGCGTGTGGTGACTCCGCTTTCGACCTCCCGGATGGTCAGTGTATCGGGCGCTGGCTCGGAGACAACGTAGCCTTTCTCCGCCAGGAGTGCGTGGATTGGGCCCAGAAGCGGGCTGGTTGTGGCTGTCATAAGATCTCGCAAGTAATACGCGGGCGCGCTCGCCAAAGTTCCGTCCGCCAGAGCGCCGCGCAACCTATTCTACGCTACGGCAAGTCTCGCCCGGTGACAAGCGGGCGCTGTCATCGGGCTGAAACACAATGCGCAAAGCCGGGACTGGCGCAAAACGGGGACTGGCTCGAATTTCGCCGTTTTTGCGAAACTTCGTGCCTGTACCCGGTTTGCCCTCTACCCGGTTTGCCCAATGGGCGGATTCGCACCGAACTGGCCGCCGTCTTGGGTCCCCCGCGCTAACCGCAGGCCCTGCCTGCCGTCTATCCATTTATCATGCGGCAATGGAAATACGCCCTGCGCGCGCTTGTGCGGCGCCCTGCCTTCACCCTCGGAGTTTTGGCCCTGCTGGCAGTCGGGATCGCGGTCAACACGGCGCTGTTTTCGGTGGTGGATACGGTCGTGTGGCGACCCCTGCCCTATCCGGATCCGGCCCGCCTGGTGGCGCTCTATGAAGCCAGCCCGGCCCAGGATCAGAAGGTCAGCTTGATTGCGCCCGGACGCCTGGAAGATTGGAATCGTCTCAACCGGACTTTCACCGCGATCGCCGGCGCCTACCAGGAAAACGTCACCGACACCAGCGGGGCTGAGCCGGTACGTTTGGGCGGCCTGCGCGTCTCGCCGCGCTATTTTCAGGTCTTTGGGACCAACCCGATTCTGGGGCGCACATTTACCCCGGACGAGGAGCGCGACGGCGGGCCGCACGCGGCAGTGATCAGCTATGGATTGTGGGTTCGGCGCTACGGCCAGGACCCGCGCATCATCAGCCGCCGGCTGATCATCGGCGGACAGGGCTTCAGCATCGTCGGCGTGATGCCCTTGTATTTCGCGCCTCGGTCTGAAACCGCCCTGAGCCGCAGCGCCGGCGGCGTGGAAGTTTGGATACCGGCGCAGACTCCTCCCTTTCTGCTGGGGGTGCGCAACGCACGGTTCTTCAGCGGCGTGGGCCGCATGCGGCCGGGCGTCACCATCGAACGGGCGCGCGCCGATCTGGCCAGCGTCCAGCACGCATTGGGTGAGCAATACCCGGCCACCGATAAAGGCTGGTCGGTGATGATGAAGCCGCTCCAGCAAGCCCGCCTCGGCGACTCCGCCAAACCGCTGTTCCTGCTGTTCGGCGCGGTGGCGCTGTTGCTGCTGATCACCGTCACCAATGTTGCCAGCCTGTCGCTGGCGCAGCTCCACAGCCGCCAGCGTGAGCTGGCCATCCGCGTTTCCATCGGCGCCACACGCGGCCAGGTGGTCGCCTCGGTGATGCGGGAAATTGCCCTGCTGGCAGCGGCGGGCGCGCTCGCCGGGTGGGCCATCGCTTATGTTTCGCTGCCGCTGCTGGCCCGCTTGTTTGCCGACCTGCCGCGCATCGGGGAGCTGCGGATGGACTGGCGCGCCACCCTCTTCGCCATTGCCGCAACCGTGGTGGCGGCCGTTCTGTTCGGCCTTTTGCCGGCCGTGCGCGCCACCGGCGTGGCGATCGATGGCACCCTGCTGCGCGCCGGCCGCAGCATTGCGGGCCGCCGCCAGTGGATGCAGCGCGCCCTGGTGGCCGCGCAGATTGCAGTGACCATGGTGCTGCTGGCCGGCGCCGGGCTGCTGGCGCGCAGCTTCTACAACCTCACCCATGTCGACCTGGGATTCGATCCCTCGCACACGCTGATGTTCCACGTCGGCGCTGCCTGGGATGAAGACCGCGCGCGCATCGGCCCTATGCAACAGGACCTGATCGGCGCCCTGGAGCGCATCCCGGGCGTCCAGGCGGCCGGGATGACCAACTTTCTGCCCGCCGAGGGCGCCACGCTGCGTTACCAGGTTCTGCTCGAGGGCGCCTCCACCACCGAAAACCAGGGCACCATGCCGATTGGCGAACGCACCGTGAGCCCCGGCTATTTGCAGGCCCTCCGCGCGCCGCTGGTGGCCGGAAACTGGTGCCCGGCGCTGGCGCTGCCCGATCGCAACACGCCGCAGAAGGACATGGTGAACCGCCGCTTCGTCGAAGTCTATGCGCATGGCCAGAACGTGGTGGGCCGCCATCTGCGATGGGCCGACTACGCCAACCAGCCGCCGGAGGAAATCGTCGGCGTCATCGGTGACATCAAGGAAGACGCGGTCAACGCGCCGGCGTATCCCTACGTGTATTCCTGCGCCGTCGGCGGAGCCTGGCCGGACCCCGATTATGTGGTGCGCACCGCCGGCGACCCGCTCACCTTCGTATCCGCCATCCGTGACGTGGTGCATAACGCCGCGCCGAACCGGGCGATTTTCGGACTCGGGACCATCGACGACGCGCTTGCCGCGGACCTGGACCGCCCGCGCTCCAACGCGCGGCTGCTGGGACTCTTCGCCATCTCGGCCATGATCCTGGCCGCGGTCGGCCTTTACGGGCTGATGACGCAACTGGTAAACGCGCGGCGCCGGGAGATCGGTATTCGCATGGCGATGGGCGCCGACCCGGCGCGCCTGGTGGGCTCCGTGCTCGGCGGCGCGGGCAAGTTGGTCGCGGTGGGAATTATGGCGGGCTGCGTCCTGATTCTGGCGGCGCAGCCCGCGGTGCGGTCCCTCGTGTTCGGCATCGGCCCGCTCGATGGCTTGAGCATCGCCGCCGCCGCAGCCTTGCTCGCCGTGGTGTCGGCGCTGGCGGCGTTTGTGCCGGCGCGCCGCGCCGCGGCCATCGATCCCATCGAAACACTGCGCGCGGAGTGAGGGCGCAAAGCGGGGACTGGCTCGAATTTCGCTGCTTTTGGCGAAACTTCGTGCCTGTACCCGGTTTGCCCTATAGGAAACGCTCTGCGTCCAACCTGCGACGCCCAACGGCTACTATGGTTTCATGCTGAAGCTTTACTTGAAACCCACTTGAACTTCCTGCCGTAAAGCGAAGAGTTTGCTTCGCGAAAGAAAAGCCGCGTTCGAGGAGATCGATCTCAGCCGCGGCCTCACCGCCGCCGAGCTGGACCGGCTCATCGGCAAGCGGGATTACCGGCTCTTCCTCAATTCCCGGAATGAGCTCTACCGCGAGCGCGACATGAAGGAGAATCCGCCGCCGCGCGCCGAAGCCCTGCGCCTCATGGCCGAGCACCCGAACCTGATCAAGCGGCCCATTCTGGTGAAGGGCGGGGAAATCGCGCTCGGCTTTGACGAGCCGGCCATCACCGCGCTTCTTTGAGCGGCTCGTGCGGGCAGGGCGGGCAACTTGGCCCTGGAGTTTCTACATTCTTGCGAAAGGCCTGTAGCGCCGGCGGCCCATGCCCTGATGCAACGCGCCTTATCCCGGAAGCCTGCCCCGTCGGAAATGCAACCTCTCCGAAGCAGGCTTCGGAATCCGGGCTTATACTGTGTGAGCGTGAGAATTTCTCTTTGCGTCCTTCTCCTGACGGGCTTTCCGCTAATCGCCGCCGCCATACACCCGCATCAACTGCGCCTGGAATATCGCGACAATCCTCCGGGTATAGACGTCGCGGCGCCGCGGTTCAGTTGGCTGGTCACGCCCTCCCATCCGAAAGCTCGTGGCCTGCGCCAGACCGCCTACCGCATCCTGGTGGCAACCAGCGAGGCCGGGCTTCGCGCCGGCACCGGCGACCTGTGGGATAGCGGCAAGGTGGCGTCAGCCGACTCGGTGCAAATCGTTTATGCCGGCAAGCCGCTCACTTCCCGCGCCGCGGCCTTCTGGAAGGTGAAGGTGTGGGACCAGCGCGGCAAGGCCAGCGAATGGAGCGCGCCCGCGGAGTGGAGCATGGGGTTGTTGCGGCCGGAGGATTGGCAGGCGGCGTGGATCGGCCGCGATGAGCCCGAGGGCTCGCAGCCTCCCGATCGCCGGCTGGCGGCGCGGTATCTGCGCACCGAGTTCGCGGTTGACAAGCCGGTCCGCCGCGCCATGGTTTATTACTCCGGCCTCGGCATCTCCGAGTTGTATCTCAACGGCGCCAAAGTGGGCGACCATGTGCTTTCGCCGGGTCTCACCGATTACGATAAGCGCGCGCTCTACGTCACCTTCGACGTTACCCGCCAACTCGTCCGCGGGAAAAATGCCGTCGGCTTGATCCTCGGCAACGGCCGCTTCTACGCGCCGCGCGCCAACGCCCGCAATTTCGGTTATCCCAAGGCGATTCTGCGGCTCGAGATCGTTTACCAGGATGGCTCCAGCGCCGCGGTCGTCTCCGGCCCGGAGTGGAAGCTCTCCACCGAAGGCCCGATTCGCGCCAACAACGAATACGATGGCGAAGAGTACGATGCCCGCCGCGAGTTCGCGGGTTGGGACCGCGCCGGCTTCGACGATTCCACGTGGGAAGCCGCGCAGGTGGTCGCCGCGCCCGCCGGTGTGCTGGCCGCAGAGATGGCCAATCCGCTGCGCGTGGTGGATACGCTCCATCCGGCGAGTGTCAAGCTGCTGAAGCTGGGAGTGTGGATTTTCGATATGGGCCAGAACATGGTCGGCTGGTGCCGGCTGCACGTCGCCGGCCCGGCGGGCGCCCAGGTCACCCTGCGTCATGCCGAGACGCTGGCGCCCGATGGCTCGCTCTACGTCGCCAACTTACGCACCGCACGCGCCACCGATGTCTACACGCTCAAGGGCGAAGGCGCCGAAGTCTACGAGCCGCGCTTCACCTATCACGGCTTCCGCTACGTGGAGCTGACCGGCTGGCCGGGGGACGCCGCGCCCACCACCGCCACGCTCGAAGGCCGCGTCGTTCAGGATGACATGCAACCAGTCGCCGATTTCACCAGCTCCAGCGCCATGCTGAACCAGATTCACCACAACGTGTTTTGGGGCATCCGCGGCAACTATCGCAGCATTCCCACCGATTGCCCGCAGCGCGACGAGCGCCAGGGATGGCTGGGCGACCGTTCGCAGGTGAGCCGCAGCGAATCTTACATGTTCGACGTGGCCGCGTTCTATACCAAGTGGGAGCAGGATATCGCCGACGCCCAGCGCGCCGATGGCAGCATCCCCGACGTGGCTCCCAACTACTGGCCTCTCTACCACGACGACATTACCTGGCCCAGCACCTTCCTCTTCGTGCCCGGCATGCTGTACGACCAATATGGCGACCGGCGTCTGCTCGAACGCTTCTATCCGGCCATGAAGAAATGGATCGAGCACGAGCGCGGCTACTTGCAGGACGGTCTCATGCCCAAGGACATGTACGCCGATTGGTGCGTGCCGCCGGAAGATCCCAAGCTGATCCATTCCAAGGATCCGGCCCGTGTCACCAACCATACGGTGATCGCGACGGCGTATTACTACCACCTGCTGCGGCTGATGGCGGGCTATGCCCGCATGCTCGATCAACCCGCCGACGCCACCGGCTATGAAGGGCTCGCCGAACAGGTGGACGCAGCGTTCCAGAAGCGGTTTTTCAAGCCCGCCACCGGCGTCTACGATAACGCCACGCAGACTTCGAGCGTGCTGCCGCTGTTTTTCCATCTGGCGCCGGCGGAAGATCGCGCCGCGCTGCTGGCCAGCCTGGCCAACAATATCGAGCATGTGACCGATGGCCATGTCGGCACTGGCCTGGTGGGCGCGCAGTTCCTGATGCGCACGCTCACCGATAACGGCCGCGCCGATCTGGCCTACGAAATCGCCACTCAGCCTACTTATCCCGGCTGGGGCTACATGGTTTCGAAAGGCGCCACCACCGTCTGGGAGCTGTGGAACGGCGACACCGCCGACCCGGCCATGAACTCCGGCAATCACGTGATGCAGATCGGCGACCTGGGCGTATGGATGTACGAGTACCTGGCCGGCATCCGCCCCGATCCGGCCAACCCCGGCTTCCGCCACATCCTCATCCATCCCTATCCCGCCGGCGATTTGGCGTTCGTGAGAGCGTCTCACGAGTCGCTCTACGGCAAAATCGCAACCTCGTGGAAGCGCGAGGGCGGCGCCTTCACGCTTGAGGTTTCGATTCCGCCCAACACAACCGCGACCGTGTGGATGCCCGCCAAAGATGCCGCCTCCGTCACCGAATCCGGCCATCCAGTGGCGCGCGCCCGCAGCGTGAAGTTTCTGCGCACCGAGGGCGATGCGGCACTGTTCGAAATCGAATCCGGCGATTACGTGTTCCGGACAAGGTAGCCGGGTGGGGCACGCATTCCTGCGTGCTGTGTCGGCATTCTTGCCGACATTTTTCTTTCGTTCGTGAAGAAGCGTCGAGACGAATCTCGACGCTGCACGCAGGAATGCGTGCGCCACGGCGGCAAGCCGGCTCGGCGATACGATCCGGAGAGGCGCTTTCTATGTGGGGCAGGATGGTATCCTGCGCGGCGATAGATCATCGCCGCGCGTGCCGATTGCCAATCGGCACGCAGCTTGGCAAGCTGCCCCACAAGAGGAACCGTCCTGCCAGGTTGCCACTTCTAATCGAACACCACCGTCTTGTTGCCGTAGCACAGGACGCGGTGCTCCAGGTGCCAGCGCACGGCGCGCGACAGTACCATCTTCTCCAGGTCGCGGCCCTTCTCGACCAGGTCCGCCACCTGGTCGCGATGCGAAATCCGCACCGTGTCCTGCTCGATGATGGGGCCATCGTCGAGCACTTCGGTGACGTAATGGCTGGTGGCGCCGATCAGTTTCACGCCCCGCTCAAACGCCGCGTGATACGGTTTGGCGCCCATGAAGGCCGGCAGGAACGAATGGTGCACGTTGATGATGCGCTCCGGGTATTGCGCCACGAACTCCGCCGGCAGGATCTGCATGTAGCGCGCCAGCACCACCAGGTCGATGTCCGCATCGCGCAGCAGGCGGAGGTGCTCGGCCTGCGCCGCATCCTTCTCAGCGGCGTTGACCGGAACGTGGCGGAACTGGGCGCCATAAAACTGGGCCAGCGGCGCTGCCGCGGAATGGTTGCTGACAATCAGCGGAATCACGCAGTTCAGCTCGCCGGTCTGCTGGCGGTGGAGCAGGTCCACCAGGCAATGCAGGTACTGGGAAACGAAAATCGCCACCCGCGGCCGCTCCGCCATCAACGCCAGCCGCCAGCGCATGTTCAGCTCGTCGGCGATCCCGTTGAATTCTTCGCGAAACGGATCGAGCGCGAACCCCTCCAGCGCCCATTCCACGCGCATGAAGAACAGGCCCGCTTCGTGGTCCTGGTGCTGGTCTGCGTGGGTGATATTCGCGCCGTGCCGGTAAAGCGCGCTGGCAACCGCCGCCACCAATCCCTTGCGGTCGGGACAATCGATCAGCAAAACCGCCGTATCTCGCATGTTTCAGACCAGCTTAGCGTGAATACGGACGGTGGGTCAGGCGCTGCCGCCTGCCAACAATTCGCTGAACGTCGCCTTGCAGACTGGAGAATCCGCTCGGCGACATCGAGTTCGTTTGCGCTCCGCGTCGGCACGAATGCCGGCGCCTGTCCCAGTGCTCCTTACACTTTTTCCGGCACGACGAACGGTTTGCGGTAATCGCGCGTGAACATCTGGTTGGCCTCGGCGTCGGCGGTCACACAATAGCTGGCGGGGTCGAAGTTAAGGGTGCGGCCGAGGCGATAGGAAATGTTGGCCAGGTGCACCAGCGTGGTCGAAATCGCGCCTTCCTCGACGTCGCAGTGCAGCGTTTCCCGCTTGCGGGTGCGCACCGCATCCAGCCAATTGGCGAAATGGTCGCCGCCTTCGCGCCGTTCCGGGCCGGGCGTCTGTTCCCGTCCCAGCCAGCTCTTGTACGACGCGTAGCTGTCCACCGCCAGATAGCCCTTGGAGCCATAGAACAAGTTGCCAATCGCGTTGTGGCCGCGGTCTTCGACGGTGGCTTCGCCGTTGGTCATCCAGTGGCGGACTTCGCATTCCATCATTCGCCGCTTGCCGTTTACGTCGAACTCGTAAGCGCAGTTCAGCACGTTGGGCGTCTCCTGATCGTCGTCGAACATGAAGTGGCCGCCCACCGCGCTGATCTTCACCGGATATTGCACGCCCAAACCCCAGCGCGCGACATCGAGCTCGTGAATGGCCTGGTTGCCGATCTCGCCATTGCCGGTGTCCCAGAACCAGTGCCAGTTGTAGTGAAAGCGGTTGTGGGTAAACTGGTGCAGCGGCGAGGGGCCGGTCCACAGGTCGTAATCGACGCCCGCGGGCACCGCTTCCACCGCCGCGTGGCCAATCGTGTTGCGCCATTTGAAGCACAGCGCGCGCGCCAGGTAGATGTCGCCGATCAGCCCGTCGTTCATCTTCTGCACGCCTTCCTGAACGGCCACCGAAGAGCGGATCTGGCTGCCTTGCTGCACCATGCGATTGTACTTGCGCGCCGCGGCCACAATCTGCCGGGCCTCGAACATGTTATAGGAGCACGGCTTTTCCACGTACACGTCCTTGCCCGCCTGGCACGCCCACACCGTCATCAGCGTGTGCCAGTGGTTCGGGGCGGCGATGGTGATGGCGTCGATCGTTTTGTCTTCGAGCAGCTTGCGGACGTCACGGTAATTCTGCGGGGCCTTCTGGTCGGCCGCGGCGATCTGTTTCTGGCCCTTGGCGAGGTGCGAATCGTCGGGATCGCAGATGGCGACGATCTCCACGTTCGGCTGCCGGATAAGTTCGGCGATATGGTCTCTGGAGCGGCCGCCGATGCCGACCACGGCCACTCGCACGGCGTCGCTGGCGGCGCCGAACGCGCTGGAACCGGCGCTGAGTGCGGCGGCGGAACTGATGAGAAAGTTTCTTCGATCCATGGATACTCCTTGGCTCCCAAATTGGCTGGACGGACAGCTTGCCGTTTGCGGCTACTACCGATCAACCTACCACGTTGCGGCTCTCCCCGGCGACGAAGGCGGCCAGGTTGCGAACGGCTTCCTCCATCAGCCGCGCACGAGCGGCGCGCGTCGCCCAGGCGATGTGGGGCGTCACCAGGCAGTTGCGCGCCGTGAGCAGCGGATTGTCCGCCGCCGGCGGCTCCTCGGAGATCACATCCAGCGCCGCTCCCGCCAGGCGCCCCGCGTTCAGCGCATCGGCCAGGTCCCGGTCCACCACCAGCGGCCCACGCGAAGTGTTGATGAGGAACGCCGACGGCTTCATACGCTGGAGCGCGCGCGCGTCGATCATGCCGCGCGTTTCGGCCAGCAGTGGCGCGTGCAGGCTCAGCACGTCGGCTTCCGCCAGTAACTCTTCGAACTCCATCCACTGGAAGCTTGGATAGGGCGGGGGATCGCCGCGATTTGTGTCGGCTGCCGCTACGCGCATGCCCATGGCGTCGGCGATTCGCCCTACCGCGCGCCCGATGCGTCCGAAGCCCACGATGCCCATCGTCATCCCGGCCAGCTCCACCAGCGGCGCCTTGGCGAAGCACCAGTCCACCGAGCGCGTCCACTCGCCGGCCCGGACCGCATCGGCATGCAGCTTCACGTTATGGCACAGCTCCAGCAGCTGGGCGAAAACGAACTGCGCCACCGAGGCGGTGCCGTAAGTGGGGATATTGGTCACCACGATCCCTTGCCGCCGCGCCGCTTCCACGTCCACGATGTTGTACCCGGTGGCCAGCACCCCGATGTAGCGCAGTTCCGGCAACTGCCGCAGCACTTCCGCCGGTAGCGGCGTCTTATTGGTGAATGCGATTTGCGCGCCCGCCGCGCGCCGGACCACTTCGGCGGCCGGTGTCCGGTCGAACACCAGCGTCTCGCCGAAGGCGCGCACTTCATCCCAGCTCAGGTCGCCCGGGTTCAGACAATAGCCATCCAGAACCACGATTTTCATTGGCGTCCCCAAACCAAAATGTGGGGCAGGATGGCATCCTGCGCGGCGATTGAGAATCGCCGCGCGTGCCGATTGCCAATCGGCACGCAGCTTACCAAGCTGCCCCACGAACCCCAGCTCAGATTTCCCGGGTTCAGACAATAGCCATCCAGAACCGCGATTTTCATGGAAGCTCCCACAGCCCGTGCCACTGGGTGACGCCGATCAGTTCCCCAGCCGGCATGCTCTCCACCGCCAGGCTGCCATCCGGCGCCACCGAAATGCGATACAGCGGCAGGTCGCGCTCCTTCACCGCGTATCCGCCGTTCTGCATGCGCGACGAATCCATATCCGTCGGCGCTATGATCGACGTCGGTCCGGTGACACGGATGCGGAAGGCACCGCTCGAGGGCTCGTAATTGGCGTAGCTGTAACAGCGCCCGATGCAAACGCGGTCGATGATGTGGGTGAGCGCGTTGATGCGCAGATCGGCGTCCGCATTGCTCACCACGCGCGCCATGGGTGGAAGCTGCGCCACCGCATTTCGAGTCTGGTCTTCGAAACCGTTGAGCGCCCGCTCATCCACATACAGGAAGATGAAGAACACCGCCGCCAGCAAGCCGATGGCCCAGCGCTGCCACCGGCGCGTGCCCGCAGCAGCTACCAGCGCCGCCCCCAGCACACCCATCGTCAACGACATTCGCTCGGAAATGAAGACCAGAGCGTGATGGTACCCGGGAAGCCACACCCAAGTGGGCAGCAGCAAAACGCCCGCCGCGGTGACCGCAAACACCTGGAACAGGTCGCCGCCGAAGAAGCGCCGCGCGCCGCTGCGGCGGACAGACTCTGCCCCCAGCACCACCCACACCAGCAGCAGCCCGGCGGCGGCGACCCAATACTTATCGTCGTACACCCACGCCTGGTCGACGCCGGCCACGCGCTTGATCTGCCAATAGGTCCAGCGCGTCATCATGGTGGCAGAGAGCGCGATGTGCAGCGCGCAGATGGCCAAGACCGCGGTGACCATCAACTGGGCGCGCTTCGCCGGCAGGCGCCGCGCGAGCCACAGAAAGGCGAGTACGGCGCAGGCCCACGCCACCGGCAACGCCTGCGCCACATATGCAACCAGCAAGAGGGGCACGGCCGCCAGCAAGCGCCGCGGCGCCGGGTTCCACGCCAGCGCCAGCGCCCAAAAGCACAGGCCCAGGCTCAGGTAGAAATCGAAAAAGCCCATGTGGAACACCCAGCCGTACGCCAGCATGGCGATGGCCGGCAGCAGCGCCCACTCGCGGCGCGCGGTTGCCGCCACGAAGGCGAACGCGCCCCACACGAACACCAGCACCGCCAGGCTCACCGCGATGCGCTGCGCGGCCGCGCTGCCCACGGTGCGAAAGAGCGCGCTCAGCAGCAGATCGAACAGCACGTTGGTGGTCTGCGGGACAATCGAAAGGCCCGGCGCGCGCCCCTGGTGGATCAGCTCCGCCAGCCACGCGTTGTAGATGTGGCTGCCCAAATCGCCGGCCTGTATCCGCGCCTGCCAGAAGCAGGGAACCAGCAGCGCCGCGCTCGCCAGGGCATACCGCTTCCAACCGCCAGGCGCTTGCCGGCTCTCTTCGGGCGGCGCGGCGGGCGCCGCCGGCCGAGGCTTGGTTCGGCGGGCGGACTTCATGGGTTCAGTTCACTCTGGCCCCGCATTGGCATCGTGCTAACCCGCCACCAGCGCTTGCTTGGGCAGCGCGGCTTCCTCGGCGGGCAAAGTGAAAAAGAACGTCGAGCCTTCCTGCACGCGGCTCTCCACCCGCACCGTGCCGTTGTGCGCGCCCACCAGGTGCTTCACGATGGAGAGTCCCAGCCCGGTGCCGCCCAATTCCCGCGAGCGCGCCTTGTCGACGCGGTAAAAGCGTTCGAACAGCCGCGGCAGATCTTCCGCCGGAATGCCGGCCCCGCTGTCGCGCACGAAGACCTCGACAAACTGGCCTGCGGGGCGCGCGCCCGCCGCGATCGATCCGCCGGCAGGCGTGTACTTGATGGCGTTGTCGAGCAGGTTGCTCAGAATCTGCGAGACCGCCTCGCCGTCGCACCAGACGTCGGGCGTGGCGGGGCCCAGTTCGGTGGCGAGACGAATCGAACTCTTGGCGGCGATGGGCCGCACCAGATCCATCGCCTCCGCGATCAGTCCGGCGATCGAGTGCGGCTCGAACTCCAGCTTCTGCCGCTTCTGTTCGATGCGCGAAAGCGTGAGCAGATCTTCGGTGAGCCGCGCCAGCCGCTCGGCGTTGTGACGAATGATGCCGAGAAAGCGCATGTTGTATTCCGGGTCGCCGAGCGCCCCATCCAGCAGCGTCTCGGTGTAACCCTGGATCGAGGCCAGCGGCGTGCGCAGCTCATGCGAGACGTTGATGACGAAATCCTTGCGGATGCGCTCCAGCCGCTCCAGCTCGGCGTGCTCGGTCCGCAACTGCTCGACGGTCCGTTGCAGGTTGGCGGCGGTGTCGTTGAGCGTGCGCGCCAGTTGGCCGAACTCGCTGCCGCCGCTGACGGGCAGGCGCGCGCGGAAGTTGCCGCCCGCCAGTTGCCCGGCGTGGGCCATGATGGTGGCGAAATGGCGTGAGATCCACCGCGCCAGCAGCGCCGCCAGCAGGACGGCCGGCACAAACGCCAGCGCGGTGCTGATCAGAATCTTGCTGCGGATCTGCGCCACCTGGTCTTCCACCTGGGAATAAGGAACCGCCAACCGCACCGCGCCGCCGCGGCACGGCACCGCTACGTACAGGAAGGGAATCCCCAGCGTCCCGCTGCGCCGCACGCTCCAGCCCGGCGTGCCGGCCAGCGCTTTGCGCAGCTCCGGCCGCCTGGCGTGGTTCTCCATGCGCGCGGCGATAGCATCGGAATCCACCGTGACCCGGCCATCGCCGCGCACCAGCGTTACGCGCCCGCCGGCGGCCGCGGCCAGCGTGCGCGCCGCCGGCTGGCTGACGGCGCCGATGTCGTCGATGGAAAGCGCCAGGATGCGCGCTTTATCCGTCCCTTGCCGCACCAGGTTGTCGATGTACGCCTGCTTGGCCACCCGCGTGGTGAAGTAGTCCACCGTCAGCAGCGCCAGCAGCAGCAAGCCCAGGACGCCTGCAATCAGCTTGAGAAAAATCTTGCCGGTCAAGCGGTGTCCTCGAAACGATAGCCGAAGCCGCGCACCGTGGTCAGATAGCGCGGGCTCTCCGGCTGCCCTTCAATCTGTTCGCGCAGGCGCCGCACGTGGACGTCGACGGTGCGCGGCGTTACGTAGTGCTGCTGGCCCCACACCGCGTCCAGCAGTTGATCGCGGCTGTAGGCGCGGCCGGGGTGGGTGAGAAAGAACTCCAGCAGGTTGAATTCGGTCGACGTCAGGGTGAGCGGCCGCTCGCCCACGAAGACGCGCCGGCCGGTGCGATCCAGCCGGAAGGGGCCGATGCCGGTCACTTCCGGCTCGGCATCCATCTGTTCGCGGCGCAGATGCGCTTTCACCCGCGCCACCAGCTCGCGCGGGCTGAACGGCTTGGTCATGTAATCGTCGCCGCCGATTTCCAGGCCCAGCACGCGGTCCACCTCGTCGCCGCGCGCGGTGAGAAACAAGACGGGCGTGCGCGCCAGCGTCTGCGACTGGCGAATCTGGCGGCAAAGCTGGAAGCCGTCGGTCTCCGGCAACATGACGTCGAGCAGGATCAAGTCCGGCCGCGCCTGCTCCAGCGCCTCGATCGTCCCCGTTTCTCCGCGCAGAATCTGGGTCTGGTAGCCGTGCCGCGCCAGGTTGTATTCGATCAGGGAGGCGAGCTCGGCTTCGTCTTCCACGATCGCAATTCGCTTCGGCATGCCGAATGGAGGATCTTCCTGCTTATTGTAACGTTGCGCGCGGTCCGTCGCGCCGCTGGTCGGCCAGCCAGAGCAACAGAGCCAGCGCCAGCCCCAGCCCCAGCGCCACGCCCGCCAGTGTCCACGCGTTGTGTCGCAGAAACTGCTGCGCGCCCAGGCCGAGGCGGACGGCCAGGTAGGCTTCGCCGAAATAGCGAATCACCCGCCCCACCAGAATCACGGCTACGAACTGCACCAGCGGCGTGCGCAGCACACCCGCCGAAACGACGAAGACCTTGAGGGGAAGCGGAATCGGCAACAGCGCTGGAATGAAAACCGTCACCAGGCCGTAACGGTCGAACCATCCGCCGAATCTGCCTTGTTTGCCGGGCACCGGTATCCGGAAGAACCGGCGCACGCCATGGCGCGCCAGCAGGAACAGCGTCAGGTTTCCGGCGAGCGATCCCAGCGTCGCCATCGCCGCGATGAGATAGGCGCGGTCAGGAGCCTTGTAGGCCACGAACATCAGCACGAAATCCATCGCCGCGGGCATCGGCACGCCGGACGAATCGAGCATCGCCAGGACGAATATCCCCAGCGGGCCGAACCGGACCAGTGCTTCGGAAATAGTGTGCAGCAATGGATAATTCCTGTACCCTACCAGGGCGCGTTCGCAATAACTGTACCAACCGCTCCCTTACGGTCGCGGCTCCGAACGCTCATCGGAGCCGCGACCGGTCCGAACTTGTCATTGACGCCCGGCTGGCGCGTTTACAACATGTCGGCGAACGAGCGTCGCAACTTGTAGAAGCACGCGTGACCCACGATCAACGCCGCCAGCGCCACCACCGTCACCTTCCACAACGGGCCGAACTGCGGTGCGCGGTTCTCCAGAAAGATCGCGCGATAGCCTCGCACCAGAACGTAGAGCGGGTTCTTGGCGAGCAACGCCGCCACGCCCTTCGGCAGAGACCCCTCAGGGTAACAGATCGGCGTGACGAAAAACCAGATAGTCAGCAGGAAGCCGATGATCTGGCCCAGGTCGCGTACGAACGCGCCCAGCGCCGCCAGCAGCCAGCTCAGGCCGAGCGTCAGCAAGATCTGGGGAATCAGCAGCACGGGCAGCCACAGCACCGTCACCGGCAGGCTGTGGCGCAGCGCGAGGAGGAACCCGCAGTACAGCACCACCGCGAAGAATTCGCTGACCAGCCCGGCGGCAACCAGGTTGACGGGCAGCGTCTCCACTGCGAAGACCAGCTTCTTGACGAAATTGCGGTGCTCGAGCAGGATGGAGGGGGCGCGGCCGGCGGCCTCGCTCAAGGCCAGCCACGGCAGCATGCCGGCCAGGAAGTAGAGGACGAATCCGGAGCGGCTCGGGTCGCCAGGGAAGCGCGATTGCAGCACCACGCCGAACACGAAATAGTAGGTGAGCATCAGCAGCAGCGGATTGATGACGGTCCAGAGGGATCCGCCGAACGAGCCGCGGTAGCGCCCCAGCACGTCGCGCCGCACCATCACGCGAATCAATCCGCGATTGCGCCACAGCGTCAGGAACGGATAGACGAAGGCCCTGCCCACGGCGCGCACGGCTCGTTCGCGGCCGAGCGCCGCCTGCGTAGCCACTTTCACGCGGGCCAGCCGCGCCACGCCGTCGCGCACCACCGCCTCCACCAGCAGGAAGGGCCAGCCCTGCTCGTAGAACCAGCAGACGTGCTCGCGCAGCGGCGAAATCAGCGCCTGGAAGCGGCCGTTTTCCGTGGGCAGCGCCAACTCGAGGCCGAGCGGCGCGCTTTCTCCCGGCGCCAGGTCGCGCTCCGGCGCCACGCGCGCGCCATCCACAATCAGCGTTCCGGTATCGGCGTCAAACAGGTGCACGCCGACGAAGAACCCTTCCGCGGCGCGCCACGTTTCGCCCGATTGGTTGCGAATTTCAAACTCCGCCCGCAGCTTGCCGGTCGCCCGGTCCAGTTCCACGCGCGGATGCAAGTACGCCGCCTTCATGTGTACAACCACGCCGGGTAGCGCTCGCGCACTGCGCCCGTCTTGTGGCCCACCGCGTAAATGCCGTCGCCGCGCAGCGCCGTATCCAGCCGGTAGCGCTCCAGCAGATGCACCACCCAGCGGAACTCGGGATGCGGCAAATCGCGAAACTCGCCGGTCTCGAGCCGGTCCACCTCGAAGCCGGAGTTCACCAACAATTGATGGATCTCGCGCGGCGTGTACTCGCGATTGTGCCGCGCATCGGATTCACCGCCTTCATTTGGCCGCAAATAGGCGTGAAAGAAACCCGGATGGTAGCCCAGCAGAATCGCCGCCACGGCGCGCAATCCGGCGATGTTGGGCGTGGTCAACACCAGGTGCCCGCCCGGCTTGAGAATGCGGTTCACCTCGCACATCAGGTGCATGGGGTCCGCGCACAGGTGCTCGATCAGCTCGCAGCACAGCACGGTGGCGAAGTGCTCATCGGGGTACGGGAAGGGGTCCTTCTCGGCATCGAAATGGTCGATTTCGCAGGTGAAAGTCTCGCCGGAAGCGGAAGTCACCGAGCGGTGGTCCACCCGGCCCGGCTCGCCGTAGTAACAGCCGCGCACCTCGCCGTAACCCAGCTTGTCGCGCAGCGCGGGCGTCATTTGCAGGTACGCGCCCATCTCCAGAACGCGATCGTCCGGGCCGCCCGGCGGCACCAGGGCCAGCGTTTTTTCGAGGCGCGTCTGGTGCTTCTCCAGGTAGCCGGCCGATTCCTCATCCACCGCCCAGCCGCGCAGGTAGGGCGTGATCGCTTCTTTAGGGAGCAGGTCTTCCGCCTGCCCAGCCGGGCCGGCCTGGTCCGCGGCCTGCACGCAGGAACAAACCGGTTCCTCGACCTTCCACTCCCTGCCTTCCGCCACCGCCTCCAGAAACCGCGCGTACCGCTTCGCCACTGCCGGCCAACTGCACTGCTGCGCGACGTAATCCCGCGCGCGCGCGCCCAGCGCCTGGGCCACTTCGGGGCGCGAGACCAGCAGATTGAGGTATTCGAAGATGGTGTCTTCCTCGCCTGCGCCCACCGGCACTCTGAGGCACACGTCATCCGGAAACTCGCGAAAACTTCCCACCTCGGAAATCAGCGCCGCTTTGCCCAGCCCCATCGCCCGCAGCAAGGTGCCGGAGCTTTCTCCCACCGTCGGGTAACGCAGGTTGATGACGATGTCGCAGGCGGAAAGGTAGCCGGTGAAATCCTCGATGGGCGCGAAGCCCACCAGGCGCACGGCGGCGGAGAGCCCCAGGAAGCGAATCATTCCCTCCAGCGGCAGATCGGGATGCGGCTCGCCCACCAGAATCATCTTCGCCTCCGGCGCCAGGCGCAGCAGGCGGCGGAAGGCGCGGAGCGATTCGGCAATGCGTTTGTAGGGCTTCAGAAAACCGAATATGCCGATCAGCGGCACGGCTTCGTCGAGGCCCAGCCGTTCGCGAAACCGGTTGCGGTCGCCCGGCGGAATCCAGGCGCCGTGCGGAATCACCGCTACCGGCCCGGCAAAGCCGGCGGCGCGGATTTCCGATTCCATGAACCGGCTGTGCACAATGACGCCGCGCGCGTTTTCGAGCAGCCGCCGCGTCATGGGCAGGCCTTCGTAATCCGGGCCGGTTTCCAGCATGCGCACGCGTTCGGCGAATTCGCGCGCCGCTGCGCCGCCCGCATATTCGCACTCGCGCACGTAGCCATCCCAATCGCCGCGGCGGATGGTGAGCTCCGTCATCAGGTGGTGCAGGTTGGATTCGTGCATCGCCACCACACCGGGGTACCGCAGCGCAGCCTCATACACGAAAACGTGGCAGCGGTTGTTGCCCATCTGGTAGAGCGCGATATCGAAGCGCGCGGCATCGAACGGCTGCGAGGCCTGCGAGAAGACCTCGACTTCGGCCAGATGGCGCAGCGGTTCGAGCAGGGCTTCCGAGTAATCGGCGATCCCGCTGCGCTCCGGAGGCAGCGGCGAGAAGAAGGCCACGCGCATCGTCAGCGCACCAGGTCCAGCGAAAAGACTCCCAGCGGCAGGGGAATGCGGATGCTCAGCGGCGTGCGCGCGGCGTCGCGTGCGAAAAGCATGTCGCAATGAAAATCCGACCTCGGTCCCTTCACCGTAGCTTCGACGCGATCCGCCACCACCTGCTTCCCGCCCGAGGTGACGTTCTCCACGCCCGTGTACTCGAGGTTCACCGAATAGGCCGAGCCGAAATACACCTGCTGCGGGGCGGCCACCCGGCCTTGCCCCAGCTCGACGCGCGCGTAATAGGCGAACGCCAGGGCATCGCGGGCGCAGTTCGGGATGCTGAAGTCGCTCCTGCCGCCGCCGGCCGGGAACACTGTGGTGCGCGTCGCGCTGCCCGCCCTCTGGTCGAAGCTGGTTTTGTCGTCGGTCCGCTTGCCGCCGTGCGTCAGGTCGCGCTCGAATTCCTGCGAGCAGAGCCCCTGGTCGACGGCAGAATGCAGTTGGTCGGACAGCGAAAAACCGGGCACGCCCGCGCTCAGCGTCGCATCCAGGTTCCAGCCCACGGCGGAGCGGTGCGCGGTCAGGGTGGCATCGCCCAGGCTGGTGCCGCCCTGCCAGCTCAGGTTATATCGCAGCGATTCGTCGGTGAAGGGAAAGCCGGGTTGGGCGGAGGCCGCCAGGAGCGGGAACAAAGCCGCGGCTGTGAATAAAAGAAGCCGGCTCACCGGCTGACGCGCATCCGCTCCCTTACGGTCGCGGCTCCGAAACGTGGTGGCGCAAAAATGCGCCCGCAAGCGGGCGTTGGCAGGCTGAAGCCGGCCCCGCCAGGTGTTTGAGAGAAGCCGGTTCATCGGTGCGCCAGGCTGCGGGAGCCCACCAGCGCGGTGTGCCGGCTTTGATGGGCCACTTCGCGAAACACGTCCAGGATGGAGTTGGCGGTTTTCTGCCAACTGAAGTGGGCGGCGCGCTGCAGCCCCAACCGCTCCATGCGCACTCGCAATTCGGCGTCCACCAACAGGTCTTTGAGCGCGCGCACCATCTCGTCGGTGCGGTAGGGATCGAAGAGAATCGCGGCGCTGTCCACCACCTCCGGCAGCGCGCTGGCGTTCGAACAGGCCACCGCGCGGCCGCACGCCATGGCTTCCAGCGCCGGCAATCCGAAGCCTTCGTAGAAGGATGGAAACACGAACAGGTCGCACGCGTTATAGAGCTGGAGCAGGTCGGTATCGGATACGAAGCCCAGCATGCGGATGCGGTCGCCGACGCCCGACTCGCGCGCCGCGGCCTGCACGTGAGCCGCAAACCAAGTGGGTTTCCCCGCCAGCACCAGGTCGTGGCGAAGCTGCGGGCAGGCGCGCACCAGTTCGGCGAACGCGCGGATCAGGCCGATCTGGTTCTTGCGGGGCTGCAGGTCACCCACCGAAAGAAGGAAGGGCCGGTCGAGCGAAAAACGTTCGCGGACCGCCGCCAGCGCCGCCTGCCGCGACACCGGGCGGAATTCCGCGCCCGCGGCATTGTGCGCCACCACCACTTTGTCCTCGTCCAGGTGGCCATAAACCCGCAGGATGGCGCGCCGCGAAAACTCGCTCACCGTCAGAATCCGCGCCGCGCGGTCCACCGTCCGCCGCACCGTCCAGCGCAACTGCCGCGCGCGGCCTCCGGTGAAATACTCAGGATGCTCCAGATAGCTGACGTCGTGGACGCTCACCACCACCGGCACGCTGCACGCCACGGGCGCGGTGTACTGCACGTGCAGCAGATCCGGCCGGTCGCGCTGCAGCTTCATGCTCAACTCGCATCCCAAACGCAGGAACGGGTTGGCGGAGATGGACCTGGTTCGAATGCAGGCGGGCAACCAGCCGCAGGCTTCTTCGGAAGAGACGTAAGCCAGGAGCTCGCATTCCCGATCCTTAGCGGCGGCGAACTCCTTCAGGAGGCTTCGAACGTAGACCTCATTGCCTGTGAGGTGACGGCCGATGGCATGTGCATCAACGGCAATCCGCATGAACGGTACCAGTATAACGGAGCAATGTGTCACCCGGCTGTGTCAAAAATCCAGAGTTGACCAAGCTGATACCCACGTAAATTCCTTTTCCAGCAACAACCTGCCCGAGTTTCCAAGGGTTAAACGAAGATCCTTGCACGTTAACAGCCGTGAAACCGCGCCGGCGAAGGCCGCCGGAGTATCGGCCAGCACCAAATGCTCGCCGTCCCGCGCCGGAAGGCCTTCGGCGCCGATGGTGGTGGAAACCACCGGCAACGCCGCCGCCCAAGCTTCCAGGATCTTGAACCGCGTGCCGCTGCCGGCCAGCAAAGGGACCACCGCGATTTGCGCCCGCGCCAGCTCAGCGACAGCATCTTCCACCGGCCCTTGTAACTCAATACGCGGGTCACCCGCTACAAGTTTCGCCACCGCGCCAGGTTCCTTGCCCACCAGACGCCACACCAGTTGCGGCCAGCGGTCGCGGAGCCTGGGCCAGACCTCGCGCGCGAAGAAACGCACGGCGGAGAGATTGGGATGGTACTCCAGGTTGCCGGAAAAAACAATCACCTGCTCTTCTGTTTTGGGCGGCACGGGCGTCCAGGGAATCGCGTTGGGATAGACCCGCACTCGCGCGCCGGGCGCCAGGAATGCGAGGGAACGGGCGTCCGCTGCCGAAGGCGCCAGCACTTCGCCGAACCGCGGCAGCCAGTCCGCCTCGAAGCGGGCCGAGGCCTCTGCGAAAATGCGGTGCGCCAGCCCCACGGCGCCGCCCTCCGCCTGGGCGCAGCGCGCGTGCAGGACGGATTCGACGTTGTGCAGGTCGAGCACCGTGCGGCGGCAGACGCCGGCAATCTGCTCCAGGTAGGGCGCGCACCAGGAGTGTTCGATGACGCCGATATCATAGGTGCGCCCCGCCACGGCTTCCTCGACTTGGTGGCCGAAGCCGGCGAACCGGTCCACCAGTGGCGGAACGCCGCGGGCCAAGCGAACGGCATTGCGAACGGCGCGGGCCACCGGGCCGCGCCGGCTGGCGGGAAGCGGGATCGCCGTCACCTGGCGCACCAGCCCGGCGGGCAGGAGCGCGGCCGGGTCCGCCGCCCCCGGCTGGCGGAAAACGATCAGATCGAGCGCATAGTGCCGCCCCAAGTACTCGACCAGCGAGGCGGTGCGCAGCGAGCCGCCGCCGGAAAGCGGATAAGGCGCTTCCGGCGCCAGCAAAAGAGCCGCGGCTCGAGCGTCATTTGCCAAAGCGCCGGCGGGCCTCCTGGTACACTTCGTAAGTCCGGAGCGCGGTGCGCTGCCAGGAGAACTCAGCGGCGCGGGCGCGTCCGCGCGCCGCCCATTCGGCCCTCCAGGCGGGGCGCTCCAACGCATCGAGCATGGCCTGCGCCAGTTCGCGCGCGTTCCCGGCATACACGGCCGCGTCGCCGGCCGTCTCGCGCAGCGCCGGAGAGGCGATCACGCACGAGCCGCACTGCATCGCCTCGACCACCGGCAAGCCGAATCCTTCGTAGAGCGAAGGGTAGACGAAGGCGGTGGCTCCGGAGTACAGGCCGGGCAGTTGCTCATCGGGCACCTCGCCCAGCAGGCGCAAGCCCGGTTCCTCCGCAATCGCGGGCGCATCCGAGCGCCGGCGGCCGGCAATCACCAGACCGGCCGTGGGCGCGCGCTTGCGGACTTCGCGCCAGGCTTCCACCAGCAGCGGCAGGTTCTTTCGCGGCTCGATGGTTCCGACGAACAGGAAATAGGGCGACTCCGGCGGCGTTTCCACGGGCGTGCACCATTCGGGGGCAGCTTCCGGCACGGCCACCACGCGGTCCGGGTTGAGCTGAAAGCGCGCGATCACCTCCTGGCGCACATGCTCGCCGGGAGTGATCACCATGGTGGCAAGGCCCATCTTCAACAGCAGCGGTGTGCGGCGCATCACGCGGCCGGCGCCATCGTGCCAGGCCGGGTCGAGCCAAGGCGAAAGGTCGTGGAGCGTCATCACGCTGGGCCGGCGCGCCAGGTAGGGAACGGCGAAGTCCGGCCCGTGCACCACGTCGGCGCCGATGCGATTCAATTCGCGCGCCATGCCCCACAGCCACCAGCGCCGCTCGATTGCGTTACGCGGCGCGGCGCCGCGCTTCAGGTTCGGCGGAGCGCCCGCGGGCATCGAGAAAGGCTGGTCGGAGATCAGGTAGAACTCGTCGTCCGCGCGCCAGCGCGCCAGCGCCAGGCTGAGCTGGCTGGTGTAACGCGCCAGGCCGCCGCTTGTAAGACTCAAGCTTGCCGCTTCAATCGCTACCCGCATGAGAATCGAGTCGAGACCCGCCGTGGCGCGGGCAGTCCTGCCTGCTGTGTCGAGATTGATCTCGACATTATCTTAATGCCCACCAGACTCAGCCGTTGCCAAGAAGCGTCGCCACGACTGGCGACGCTGCAGGCGCCACCAATGCGCTCAGACACGGTTCGCGTAGTTGCGCTCGTAATAGTTCCGATACTCCCCGCTGCGCACGCGCGCCACCCATGGAGCGTTGGCGCGGTACCACTCGATGGTGCGCGCCAGGCCGGTTTCGAAATCCACCCGCGGACGCCAGCCAGTTTCGCGGAGGACTTTTTCGCTCGAAAGGGCATAGCGGCGGTCGTGTCCCGGCCGGTCCTTCACATATTGAATCAGGCTCTCCGGCTTGCCGGCGAGCGCCAGCAGCTTGCGGACCACTTCCAGGTTGGGCAGCGAGCGGTTGCCGCCGATGTTGTAGACCTCACCCGCGCGCCCTTTGTCGAGCACCGCCAGTATACCGCGGCAATGATCGTCCACATACAGCCAGTCGCGCACCTGCATGCCGTCGCCGTAAACCGGCAGCGGCCGGTCTTCGAAGGCGTTGGCGATCATCAGCGGAATCAGCTTTTCGGGGAACTGGTAGGGGCCGTAATTGTTGGAGGCGCGCGTCACCACCACCGGCAGGCGAAAGGTGACGAAGTACGAAAGCGCCAGCATATCCGAGCCGGCCTTGGACGCCGAATACGGGCTGCTGGGCTGCAGCGGAAACTTCTCGGTGGCTTCTTCCGGCGCCGGCAGGCTGCCGTACACTTCATCGGTGGAGACGTGCAGGAAGCGCGGAACGTGGTTCAGGCGCGCCGCCTCGAGGAGCCGGAAGGTGCCCAGCAGGTTGGTGCGGATCACCGGCTCGGGGGAAAGAATGCTGCGGTCGACGTGCGACTCGGCGGCAAAATGCACGATGGCGTCGGGCTTGGCTTCGGCGACCAGCGCATCCACCGCCGCAGACTCCGCGATATCGCCGTGCACGAACCGATAACGGTCGCTCGCTTCCACTGCGGCCAGGTTCTCCAGGTTGCCGGCATAAGTCAACTTATCCAGGTTGATAACTTCCCAGGCTGTCTCGGCTACCACCAGCCGCACGAATGCCGAGCCGATGAAACCCGCGCCGCCGGTAACCAGGATCTTCATCGGCGGCTTACTTTCTCTGGGTCTCCCAATCGTAGTGGATGCCAGCGTCGTCGAAGGCGATGCGGCCTTCGTCGCTCGGATCGTAGAAGCGATCGGTCATATAGATCAGCATGGCGCTCTCTTCCCCGATCACCTTATACCCGTGGCCGACGCCGGGCGGGATGAGAATCTGCCAGGGGCGCAGCGGGCCGACATACATAGTGTTGCGTTTGCCGAAGGTGGGCGAGCCGAGCCGGAAGTCGACCAGCGCCACCTGGAACAGACCTTTGGCCGGCGTCCAGCAATCGGTCTGCCGCAGGTGATAGTGAAACGCCTTGATGGCGCCCGCGTAACTGAGCGCCGTCGAGACCTGGCTGGTGTCGGGCGGAAAGGCGCGCGCCAGCCCTTCACCGATGCGCTGCACTTCGAGAAAGTAACCGCGATCGTCCGGGTGCACGGCCAACGGCGCGATTTCAACGCCCGCGATGCGCTCCGCCGAATCGACGGCGCCGATCAGTGCGCCGATTCCCTTGGGACATTGCGGGACCGACAGTTCCAAGCCAGCGAGCGAAGCCAGAGGCCGCGCCGGCGCCACCATTTCTCCAGCCATCAGATTCTGACGGCTCCTTCCTCGCGTTCCGCAACCGCCGAGCCGCGCGTGACCGACTCCTTCACCAGGTTGGCGGCGCGCAGCAGGGAATCGAAGGTACCGGCATCGGTCCACCAGCCGGAGAGGAACGAAAAGGTGAGCGAGCCTTCGCGCACGTACGCGTTGTTGACGTCGGTGATTTCGAGTTCGCCGCGGCCGGAAGGCACCAGAGTCTTGATCTTATCGAAGACGCTGGCATCGTACATGTAAATGCCGGTGACGGCGTAATTCGATTTCGGATGCGCCGGTTTCTCCTCGATGCCGACGATGCGGTCGCCGGAGACTTCCGCCACGCCGAAGCGCTCGGCGTCGGCGACCTCTTTGAGCAGGATGTGCGCGCCCTGCGGCTGCCGGCGAAAGCGATCGGCCGCGGCGCGAATGTTGTCCTGGATGATGTTGTCGCCCAGGATGACACAGATTTGGTGGCCGTCGGCGAAGTGCTCGGCCAGCGCCAGCGCATCGGCGATGCCGCCCTCGCCTTCCTGGTAGGTGTAGTGGATGTGCTTCAGTCCGAACTCTTTCCCGTTGGCCAGCAAGCGCAGAAAATCGCCCGAGTTGCGCCCACCGGTAACGACCATGATGTCCTCGATCCCGGCGTCGACCAACGTCTGGATGGGGTAGTAAATCATCGGCCGGTTGTAGATCGGCAACAAGTGCTTGTTGGTGATCTTGGTGAGTGGAAAGAGCCGGCTCCCGGTGCCTCCGGCAAGTACGATGCCTTTCATCAGCATTCATCATAGCAGGGGCGAGGTTCGATGCAAGCTGGGAGTGGGCGTGACCGGAACAGCACGGGCCGGGCATGCCCGGCCCCTACGGCGTCGGGATGAGTTTGTGATCGCAAACCCGGAGGAGTTTATGTCAGAATTGAATCAGGCCGGTGTCGCCGGGGGAGAGCGCTATGAGCGAGACACGCGAGCACGTCCACGAACTGATTGAACGCCTGCCGCCGGCGCAACTCAGTGCTGTCGCTCGTCTGCTGGAGGCCATGCTGGATGCTTCCGCGTCCGCACCCGTCGACGACGAACCGATCACCGATGAGGACCGTCGCCGTGTGCGCGAGGGCCGTGCGTGGTTCGCTCAGTGCGGCGGCAGGGGCATTCCGATGGAGGATGTTCTTTCCGATTTCGGCCTGACGCTCGAAGATTTCCCGGCCGGCAAGTAGCGCCGTCCGCAACCCGAGTTTATCCTGAGCCTAACCTCTTCAAAACACACCTCGCGTTTTTTCTGTAACAGCCGCGCTCCAGTGGTCTAGACTGGGTCAGTCGGCATAATGACCTCCCCAAACGCAATCAAGATCGAATGGCTCGACGAAGCTAGAGCCGATGTGCGACGACTCGACCGCTCCACCGCGATGCACATCTTCGAGAGCGTGCTGCGCTGCGCCCGCATGGGCGGCGGCGACGTGATACCGCTCCACGGCGACATGGCCGGTTACTTTCGGCTCCGTATTGGCGACTACCGCGTCCTGTTTGCGCTCGAAGGGGGCACAATGCGCATCTTCGGAGTTCGCCACCGCAGCGAAGCCTACCGGTGAGCAACGAGCCGGGGAATTTATGGGCGCGAGGAGAGGATTTGGGCGCCGGTGACGGCGGCTCCGACGGGATTCAAGCTGCGATAGATGACGACACCGTTGAGGGTGTAGCCGATCAGTCGATCGTACCAGCGGGGCCGGGTGAGGCGGTTCATGTTGGCGACGAAGCCATCGGTCTGGACGCCGATATCCTGCCAGGTTTTGAGATAGGCCGGCCAGTCGCGGCGAAAATCGCGGCTCATGCCGGAGACGTCGGTGGCGGCGGTTTCGATGCTGCGGGAGGCGCCGACGTAGCGGTTGAAGACGCAATCGGGGTTGTGGTCGCAATCGAGGAACATGGGGAGGGAGTCGTCGATCTGGGCGGCGATGGCGGCGGAATGGCGGAGGGTGGGACGGATCTCGCGTTCGAGCGAGGTTGCGGTGGCGAGGGCGGAATCGATTTGCGAGAGCGTACCGCCGATCTGGCGGCCGGTGGTGTCCGTGAAATCGGCGGTTTGCGCCAGAATGCCGGTGCGGAACGCAGTAGCCTGGCGGTCGGAAAGCGTCAACGCGGCGATGCGCGCCGCGGCAATTTGATGTGTGAGATCCTGGCGCGCCGCGTCGGCCTCGCGAAGGAGCGCGGCGCGCGTCAGGCGGATTTCGGCCGGAACCGCCGCAACCGTGGCGGTGGCGGCCCGCACGAAAACCGTGGCTGCAACCGCGAGCGCGGTGAGCGCCGCCAGCAGGCCGCAGATGAGCAGTTGCTGAACCGTCTTCATGGGAACTTCCCGCTCCGCACGGGACATACACTTTGGGCTTCAGAAATTCCGTTGCGGGTGGCCGGGCTTCGGACTTATCGCCGTGCGTACGGCCACCCAATGGTTCGAGTAGAAACTACGTTGATGTGAGCCCGCTGTATGGCGGACAATATCAGGTCGATTCGTTCCTTACCCTCTGCTATCCGGCGGGCGGCAATCATAGCTATCCGTATACCGCCGGCGGTGATGGATTCCAGAATCCAAAGTCTTCCGTCGGGAGTCCTACCCGTAGGGGACCCCGCATGCCTTTAAGGGGCGCCGGAAGTTCAGTACCACCTAAGTGCAACGTTCCCCGGCCGGGGAGAAAGCTGTTGCGGCAGCGCGGAGTGGGCC
>Ga0187876_1000455_pt1 | contig 42316 bp, 40 predicted proteins | sample June2016WEW_17_4_FD_133000 | JGI IMG/M metagenome (GOLD analysis project Ga0187876, IMG submission 133000) | Peatland microbial communities from SPRUCE experiment site at the Marcell Experimental Forest, Minnesota, USA - June2016WEW_17_40 | ecosystem: Environmental > Terrestrial > Soil >...
AACTTGGCGAGGTCCTCTTCCAGTCGGCTTGGCCGGGGTCAAAGGCCCAACATCCGACTCAATGAGACCAAGGCCGGCAAAGGGTAAAGACTTGGAAACCTTATCTCCGACGGGCTCCTAGTTTGTCGCCACCAAGGCAAAAAACAATCCGGTAATGATTGCCAGCGAGATCAACCCTTACGTAAACGACAGGTCCGAATACACGTCGCACCCTGGTGATAGAGTCCAGGGGAAATGATCTCCACGCGAAAAGACGGCAATAACTGAACTGGCCCCTGAGTATCTGGATATCGCACACGCTTGAGAAAATCACACTACCCAAGACCCACAGGAACAGGTGGAAGGGGATATCGCCGATCGAAAACGGCTTCACGGCCCCCGACGGCATTAGCGACCTTGCAAAAACTATCGTGGACGTCACTATCGGCCCTATTCCGATGGACCGAAGTCCATAGGTTGCTGCCATTGTAGTGTGGAACTCGAACTCTTCGGGAATCTTCTCGACAGCCATGACCCGTCACCAAGTGCTCGGAGATTGGCGGTGGGGGATCGCTCCGCCGATGAAAAACATCGCCCCAAAGCCGATGAAACCGCCGCTGCCGCCGAAGCGGGTAGCCCCGGTCAGTGAATTGCTGACCGTGGGCTTTTCACCAAGATACAAACTCATGGTCAATTCAAGTACGTCTGATCATCACCCCCGCTCGTGGATTCACATGATCAGGGGCATCGCTGAAATACACGGGCAAGCTGACCGGCCTTCTTTAGATCACCTGTTCTTAGCGCCTCACGCACTTCATCCAGTTTCTGCGCGTCTTCCACCGACAAATAGGGTGACCACCCCGTGTCGAACTCAACCCACTCAATGTCAACCGCCGCAGCGTATTGTCCCTGATGGATGAACTTCGTGTGATGCCTTTTATTCATAACTTTCTCCTGAGAAAGCCCTCTGCCCATCTGCTTACGACCCGTACTTCTTCACCACGTAGTTGGCCACTTCGTCCTCGAAGGCGGCGTAGCTCATCCGCGTCTCGTCTTGCAGCACGGTACTTAGATCAGAGGAAGGCATGAGTCTCAAAATGCGGCGGACTTCCCCCATCCCGAAGACGTCACGAAGGTATTCGAGCGCGGCCAACGACTTGGCATAAGCCAAGGTCACTTGATCGGGGGGCAAACTCACAAAAGATCCTTCGAGCGAGGCAAAAGTGGGGAGCTTGCCGGCGACGAAGGCACGCGCCAACTGGCTTCCCAGCGCAGCGGTGGTCGAGCCTTCCTCAAGCTGAGCCAAACCTTCGTTGAACCAGGTGGGACAATGGCCCAGGGTAATCTGGCGGACAAAAGAATGAGTCAGTTCGTGCTTCAGCACGCGTGCCAAATCCGGCGTCATTTGCGTCAGGCCGGAAACGGGAACGCGAACCTTCCCGTCATTTAATGCGCCCACCCAGGAAGGGGTCCGGGTGATGTCGCGGAAGGCCTGATTGGGATAGAGGAGAACGACAATCGTCTCGGTGGGGGAATAATCAAGTTCCAGCACGAGGTCCTGAAAGGAGCCGTCCAGGCTGTTCAATATCTCGCCACTTAGCTTCTCATTCTCCTGGCCATCATAGCGAAGCAGAAAATGCTCACTGTGCAACTCCGAATAGGAGCCGGATACATCCTGCTCACGCTGCGCCCTCTCGACCGCTGCGCGCAGTTGAGGATTATCGTGAACCGCGAGCGCTTTGTTCCACTCGGTGATCGCCTGATCGAGATTCTCCATCCCGTAGTAGGCCGATCCCAAGAGCACACGAAAGTCTGCTGACTGGGGGTACCGGTCTGCCTCTGGCGACAACAAATCGACGGCTTCCAAATAATGCTCCTGCTTCCACAATAAATAACCGAGCGCCAACGTTAGGGCTTGGTCGTGAGGCAAATACTTGAGTGCATCGTGATACTTGAGGATGGCGCCCTCGGGATCACCCTTGCGGGTCAGAAAAACCGCCGCTGCCTGGAAGCCCTGTTTGAGCTTGCGAAGGTTCTCGGGTGTGGCATTATGGAGGGCGTCGTCGGTCAGTTGACTGAGGTAGGCTTCGTCCACGGCGCCGTCGCGAATGGCCGCCGACCCTTCCCCGAGCGAGGCATCCACGGGTGGCGTGAGCGGCAAGGGGACATCGCGATTGGGCCGCGGAGATCCCTGCGCCGCGGCCGCTGGGGATTCGGACTTTTCCACGTGGTCCACCAGGTTCTTCGAAATCGCGAATTCACCGCCGTTGGCTTCATAGTAGACTTGTTTCTCATCCTCTTTCGTGACCTGGCCGGAAATCTTTTGACCGTTCTTGAGGTAGATCACATCGGCAAGAAGCAAGGAAGGGAACAGGAGGAGGGCACACATCAAGCCCCAGCCCCACGCCGCTTTCCCGTGAGGTACAGCGGGCTTGCGAATATCGATGGGCCCTGCCATTCTGTTTGCATCATACAACAGGCCCTTCACTCCGTCGAGTTGAGGGCGGCCAATTTCCGCGCTACAGTAAGCCGGGGGATCTAAATGAGACACGCCACGGTGTCGGCGAAATTTTCGCCAGGGCAGATTTGCCGGATGGGTCGTAACTTTGCACTACTCGCGTTCTGGCTGGTGGCTTGTTCTCTTCAAACTGTCCTCGGGGCCGCGCCCCAACCCCCCGATCCGCTCGAATTGCTGAAGCAGTTGAACAGCACCACGTTGGATCCCACCCAAGTCTACGTGATCCGCGATGCCCATATCACACGCGGCCGGATGACCTTGTATCTTAATCGCGGCTTCATCGCTTTCTTGACCCCGGTGATGGGCGAGGTCACCGGAGCCGTTTTCTCGGGAGAAGGCGAAGTGCTGTTGATCCCGCCCAACCGAGCGGAGAAGCGGAACCTTGCCCAGTTCACGCGGGCCCCCATCCTGGAGGAGAAAGTCGATTCTGTTTACATGCGTTTTACGGACCAGACTGCCCAGGAATTGCTGGCGGCGTCGCGTCGGCCTGACCCGGACGATCCTGAGCAACCGGGCCCCTTTTTGGGAAATTGGGCTCCCGTGGCGCAGGCTCTGAATTCTGAAACCTCCCTGCGCATCCTCGCCGACCTGCTCGGTGATCGTAACCACCCCTACTATTACGCCAGTCTAAAGGGGGAAACCCTGGGAATGTTCGAGATGGCTGACGACGAGCGCCTGGAAGAGCCCTTCAGATTAGGCGCAGTGCGCAAGGTGGGGTCCCAGATCTACACCGATATCTGGTGTTCCTTCCCCACGCACAGGTCGCAGGACGGATCGCCTCCCTCCTTGGATGTTACGCCCAGGGCACTGGCATACAACCTGGACATTCGTATCCATCCCGACCACAGTCTGGACGGCCGGGCGGAGGTTCAGATCGAATCCCGATCAGCGCAAGACCGCGTCATTGCCTTCGGACTGTCACGCGGGCTCGCGGTCACGGGAGTCGAGGACGATCAAGGGCGCAAAATCACCGTGCTCGGGGATCAACCGACGGAGGGAGACACCCCGGGGGAACGCGCTGACGATTACGTCGAAGTGGCGCTTCCCCATCCCTACCCGGTCGGCGAGCGCTTCCGCTTGATTTTCAAGTATCACGGCAACGTTATCGCCAATGTCGGGAACGGAGTGCTATACGTCGGTGCGCGGGGAAGCTGGTATCCCAACATCGATATCCACGCTCCCAGTCAATATGACATGACCTTTCACTACCCGCGAAAGCTGGTGCTCGTGGCCACGGGCGACCGCATCGAGGAGAAAACGTCCGAGGATCAGACGGAGAGCCATTGGCAATCGGACGGCGTTTTCCGCGTGGCAGGCTTTAATCTGGGTCCCTACACCTCGGTTGCGCGGCGGGTGGGGAAGACGAGCGTCACGATTTATGCCACCCCGGAGGCGGAAAGCGCACTGGAAAAAAGGCATGATGCGGAAACCCGGCAGCGCATGGTCATTGGCGGACCCCACCCGACGGTGGTGGATCCGATCCAGATTGAGCGAGCACCTCTCTCGCCTTCCGCCCTGCTCGATAACGTCGCTGACGTCGCTTCGCAGGCGATGCAATATTATTCCAGCATATTTGGCCCCTACCCTTATCCACGCCTGGCTATCTCGCAGGTTCCCGGAAGCTTTGGCCAAGGGTGGCCTGAACTGCTGTATCTGCCCACCCTTTCCTTCCTCCCTAAAACCGACCGGTACGAGCTGGGATCGACCCGGGGAGGGAGTGACCCGCTGGGACCGGGAATGATCGCGCATGAAATTGCTCATCAGTGGTGGGGAAATCTTCTGGGTTGGCAGACCTACCACGACCAGTGGCTATCGGAAGGGCTGGCCACTTACGCGGCGGCTCTTTTTCTGGCGCACGGTAAGGACGGCAACCGCCAGTTCCGCGACCTGCTGCGTGTCTACAAGGGCGATTTGCTGGCCAAAACCACCGAGGGCGCAACCGTTGAATCGGGAGGTCCCATTTGGCTCGGCCAGAGGCTTTCCTCCTCTTTGGATCCGCAGGGATACTCCACGATCGTTTACAAGAAGGCCTGCTGGGTTCTTCATATGCTGCGGGAATCAATGACCGATCCCAAGACCGACTCGGACGCCCGCTTCTTCCGCATGCTGCGCGACTTCGTCTCCCAATTTCAAGGTCAGTCCGTCTCCACCGAAGATTTCATTCATCACGCGGAAAAGTACATGACCCCGTCGAGTGACCTGGAAAGAAACCATAAGCTCGATTGGTTCTTTGACGAGTGGGTCTACGACACGGGGATTCCCACATACACTCTCAAGACGGACGTTCGCCCCCTCCCCACCGGCAAGTACGTTATCCAAGGAACTATCACGCAGAGTGATGTTCCGGAGGATTTTGAGATGCCCGTTCGTCTGGTCGCATTCTATGGTCGGGACAAGCGGGTCACGCTGGGACAGGTCGTGGTAGGTTCGAGCGGAAGCCAGTTCAAGTTCATTGCGCCGCAAAAACCCCAGCGCGTGATGATTGATGAGGAGAATTCGCTGGCCGTGGTGCACTAGCCTGCTTCAAGTTAGCGATTTTCGAGGCTGCGTAGAAAAGTTCGCACACTATCGGTGTCCCATGTCGCCGCGCCAATGTGTTGGAAGACGACTGCGCCCTGCCGATCCAGGAAGTAGGTGGCAGGGATGGCGACAGCGGGCATGTCCGGCGCGCCTCCGCTCGTCAGGTAGATGGGAAGATCGACGGGGTGCTTGCGGAGGAATTCCCGAACATGCGGCTCGTCATCCCGGGCGGCCAGCAGGAAGGCAACGTTCTCGTTTCTGAGTGAGTCGGCCAGACGCTTGACGCTGGCCAGCTCATTCACACAAGGGCCGCAGTATGATGCCCAGAAATCGAGAAACACCACCTTCCCCCTGAGGTTACCGAGCGTCACGGGCTTTCCATCAAGGCTCTTCATCTGCCAGCCTTCGTGCGGCGCGCTGCTGACCCCGGGTAACCACGGCTCCGGCAGGTGCGCAGCATATTGTGGATTCACGATGTCGTCCAAATGCGACTGGAGAAAAGGCTGGAGTAGCCGCGGCTGCGCGTTTAGGAAGTTTTCGTTCGCGTAATGCCCGCCCCAGACATTCAGAACGAGCAGCGTCAACGCCACGCCTACCCCGAGACCTAATAAGAAGGTCTTAGTAGAGAAGCGCATAGAACCCTCCTTGTATAAAGGCACGCTGATGAGCAATTCTATGACTTCCGGGTCACGCATCCAAACATTTTCTTGGGTGCCAACTTTCATCTTCGCATTGACGAATCCGGGCTTGGAAAGAGCAGGAGGAGTGATTATCCCGGCGGCCAGTGAAGCGGCCGGCCCCCGAGCAGGTGAACGTGCAGGTGGAACACCGATTGCCCCGCCCCGGCGCCCGTGTTGATCACGGTGCGATAACCCCGCGAATCCAGTCCCCTCTCACGCGCCTGTTGGGCCGCCAAAAGGAAGAGATGGCCGAGCAACGCCTCGTCTTCGGCCTGGGATTCCTCGAGCGAGGGGATGTGCCTTCGCGGAATCACCAGCAGGTGGACCGGCGCTTGCGGGTGAATGTCGACAATCACCACGGCACGGTCGTCCTGATGAACGATCTTGGCGGGGGTCTTGCCGTCGATGATCCGGCAGAAGAGGCAATTCTCCATCAGTTCACCCTGACGACAAAAGTCTCGGTCGCCAAATTCGCGCTGCGAAGCTTTCCCGCCAACTCGTAGGCCGCACCCTCGGAACTCTCGTTGCCCACCCGCACGCGGTAGAAGAGGCCGTCCCCGCCGTCGAAAGTGAGGATCACCACCGGCCCAAAGCTTGCCTCAATCAGAGCTTTCAAGCGGCCGGCGTTGGCGGGATCGCGAAATGCGCCCACTTGCACGGCAAAGGCCGCGGGCTCAGAAGTAGATCCGACTCCCAGGATTTCCAGCCGCACGTGGGCAATGCCCAACATTCCCATGGCCTGCGCCGCGCCATAGGAGAGATCGATGATGCGGCCCTCCACAAACGGTCCACGGTCATTGATCCGCACCTCCACGTCGCGGCCGTTCTCGAGGTCGTGGACGCGCACCTGGGTGCCAAAGGGCAAGGTGCGATGCGCCGCCGTCATTGCGTACATGTCGTAAATTTCACCGCTCGCGGCGTGACGCCCGTGAAAGGGATTGCCGTACCAGGAGGCAACGCCCTCTTCCCCCTGAACGATGGGCGCGGGCGGCACCTCAGTTTTGGGCGCGCCCGGCGGAGGTATGTTTCGACCGGAAGGTGCGGGGGCGTGTTGGTGATGCAGACAGCCCGTGGCGCAGAGAAGCACCGCCATCGCGATGCCCATCCTGGCAGCGAGGGAAGGTCCTCTTCCGAGCGATCCTGCTTCCGTAACGTGACTCAGCACGGGGTCAGGATTTTGCCTCTTCCTTTTCCAATCGCTCTGCCATTTTCTTCAGGCGCTCTGCGGACTTTCTGAGGAAATCCGCCGTCTCCTTCTTTGTTTCGGGACGGACTTCGTTATCAAAATACTTCCGCAGCTTTTCGAATTCGCGATCTATGGCGCGTCCTGCATCCTCGAAGTTCATGACCCTTCTCCAATCCAATGTAGGTTATTCTAGCCAAGCTGCGGGCGCGCGACAAATGAAATTCCGGAAAAGACAGTCCGGGGGCCGAGGCCCGAAGTGCGGGGTCAAAAACAAGGTCCGCGCGGGCGCAATTGCCGGCAAGAGGCCTGCGACGCTGTCAACCGACAGTTTCCGCAGTTTTCCACCACGGTGTCAGATATAATCAAGGTGGGTATTCGGTCAAGATAAGGATGAAAATCACAATGCGTCTGAATTTGCAGTTCCAGCTTGGACTTCGGACTTCGCACCCCGGACTTCGGACTTAAGCATGTCCCTACCTCCAAAATTCTGGTTCCAGTGGCAGCGGCTCAAGAAAGTATTCTCGGAATCCTTAGGCGCGCAGGAAAGCACATCCACCAGTACGGTCCGCATGTGTCCGCACTGCCGGGCCCTGATTGACCGCAGTGCCAAGGTGTGCCCCCTCTGCGGCGAGGCCACCGGCCCCGTGCGCGCCCGTGGTAGCGCCGGCACGCCCGGCCGTATCATGGGGGTCATCCCGATTCCCACCACCGCAAGCTCCGTGATGGTCGTCGTCAATCTCGCCCTCTACGTCATATCCTGGTATATGACGCAGAATAGCGAGGCCGCGCAGTTGTACGGAGCGCCCTCCATGGGGGGCATCGACGGACATGTGCTGATGCGGCTGGGCGCCAAGGCCCCGTACATCCTGGCCGGTCAATGGTGGCGGTTGGTGACGGCCATGTTCCTGCACGCCGGGCTACTCCACATCGGGATGAATATGTGGTGCCTGGTGGATTTGGGGCCGGAAGTGGAATCGCTTTTCAACACCACTAAATTCATCGTGCTCTACCTGGTGACAGGGGTATTGGGATTCGTGCTGAGCCTTTGGTGGTCCCCCTTTGGGATGTCGGTGGGAGCTTCCGGCGCCATCACGGGACTGATTGGTGTTCTAATTGGGGCGAGCTTTCATCACGGACATCTCGGGAAGGAATATCGCAGCCAGCTTTGGCGTTGGTTGATCTACATTGCGATTTTTGGAATCTTCTTTCAGGCGGACAACGCCGCGCATTTCGGTGGGTTGGCAAGCGGCCTCGCGCTCGGCTACTTTATTCCAGAAGGTGAACCCACGACACGCCCGGGTGAAAATCTCTGGAATACCCTCGCAGTGCTTTCCGTGTTGATTATTGCCGGCTCATTCGTGATGATGACCTTGCAACTCGGCGTGCCCCTCCGGTAACCCGCAGCCGGCGTAGCGCGGACCTACAAAACAGGTCCGCGCTACGTTTTTTATTTCGCCGCAGGCGTGATAAACGGCAGTGCCGCAACTTCCGCCGCGACGCCGGAAGCGAAGGTGAGTTTAGCGCCCGGTTCGGTGAACTCGCGGCGCACGTAGGCGAGGGCGATTGGTTTGCCGAGCGTGGGCGATATGCAGGAACTGGTGACCTCCGCCACTTCCCTTCCTTCCGCCGCCGCCTTCTCGCCGGGCTGAAGTGGCTGCTCCGCATTCACAATCAAACCCATCAGTTTCCAGTTCACGTGGCCCCGGCTGCGGGCGCGCTCCACAATTTCCTGCCCGATGTAGCATCCCTTGTTGAAGCTGAGCGCGTTCAATAAGCCCGCTTCGAGGGGAATCACGTCTTCACCCAATTCCTGCCCGTAGCGCGGAATCCCGGCCTCGATGCGCAGACTTTCCAGCGCCTGCCAGCCGCAGGGAAGCATGTCGTAGGTCGGCGCCTGGCCGCACGCCGCGCCCCAAACGGCTTCTATGCCCGCTGCATTCACCCACACTTCGTAGCCTTCCTCACCGGTGCTCGTGGCGCGAACCACGCGGATGAGGAATCCCGCGTAGTTCGAGGCAAAGTGATCAAACTCCTGCATCGCCGGCAGATCGATGTGGAGCGTCTTCTCCAGCAGTCCGCGCGCCCGAGGCCCCTGAAACGCCAACGCATAAAGATCGACCGGCTCGATTTCCACCTGGTCGGCAATAATGTACCGGCGAAAACTCTGGATGGATTTCTCGCGCAAGTCCGCGTCGGTATCGACCAGAAAACCGTCCTCGGCACAATACAAGCGCAAATCCACCACGATATGCCCTTGGGCATTGAGGAGAGTGGCGTACGTGCCTTGACCCGGCGCGAGCTTTTTGACGTCGTTGCTCACCAGCCGCTGGAGCAGACGCGCATGGTCCCGGCCTATCATTCGGAATTTGGCGCGGAAGGAAAAATCAAAGAGCCCGCAGGCAGTACGCACCGCGCGGTTCTCCGCCGCGGGATCGGTGAAACGCGAGGGAACCATCGCCCCGTGATATTCCGCAAGCGTGGCGCCCTGCGCGATATGATATTCATTGAGTGGCGATTGAAAGGTTTCCATTTTAGATTTTGGATTTTAGATTTTGGATTCACAGACCAAAGCATCCGAGCTCAGGGAACGAACCGCATCGCGATGCTCCAATCCAAGATCCAAAATCTAAAATCCAAAATCAGAAGAATCCCAGTTGCAGCTTGGCGGCTTCCGACATCATGTCTTTATCCCAGGTCGGTTCCCACACCACATCCACTTTGACTTTCTTAACCCCGGGAATCACGACGATCTTGTCTTCCACCTCGCCGGGCAGCGTGCCGGCGGCGGGACAGCCGGGTGACGTCAAAGTCATCTTCACGTAAACGTCTGCCGTGGGTTCCACCTTCACCTCGTAGATCAAGCCAAGGTCGTAGATATTTACGGGGATTTCCGGGTCGTAGACAGTACGCATTTTCTCAATGATTTTGTCGTTGAGCGCCACGATTTCGGAAACATTCAGTGTGGCCTCCGAAGTTGCCGCAGTCGTTGAAGTTTGTTCAGGCATAGTGTGTTTCCTTAAGACGAAATTCGAAACTGGAAACTGGAAAATCGAAAATGGAAAATCGAAACTCGAAGATCGAAACTCGCCTCGATTTCCGAGTTTCGATTTTCCAGTTTCTAGTTTCTACTCCTACTCCGAGCTGGCAACCGCCGGGGTGCCCTCCAGCGCGCTGCGCAGCGTGTGCCAGGCAAGTGACGCGCACTTGACGCGGACGGGGAATTCGCAGACTCCGGAAAAAACCGCCAGCTTGCCGAGGGTGGGCCCGCCCGAAGATTTCACCGGCTGGCCGGTCACCAGGCTGTGAAATTCCTCGAAAATAGCTTCGGCCTCCTTTCGGGTTTTGCCCTTCAGCGTTTCCGTCAGGATCGACGCGGAGGCCGTGGAGATGGCGCAGCCGGAACCCTGAAAGCTGATGTCCGTAATGCGGTCGTCCACAAGCGTCAGATAAATGGTGACCTTATCGCCGCACAGAGGATTGTAGCCGTTGGCGTGATGGTCAGCATTTTCGATCGGGTGGAAATTCCGCGGCCGCTTGGCGTGATCGAGAATGACTTCTTGATAAAGATTCGTTAGTTCCGACATAAGCTCCTTGGAATTGCCGATTGCCGATTTTCGATTGCCGATTGGTGATTTGCGATTTGTGATTGGTGATTGCTGATTAACGAATTCCAATCGGCCATCCCTTCAATCACGCACCGCTCCTCGCCCATCGTAAATCGGCAATCATCCATCTTTTTAAGCACCAATCGGCAATCGAAAATCCGCAATGCCTTCAATCATCGATCCCTTCCATCGACAATCATCAATGCGCGGTCCTTTCAATCGACAATCGGCAATCGGCAATTCCCTCAGGCAAACATCGCCTTAACGTGCTCCAGCCCTGCTGCCAGGGCGTTGATCTCCTGCTTGGTATTGTAGAACGTCAGGGAGGCTCGCACCGTGGCGGGCACACCGAAGCGCTCCATCACCGGCTGCGCGCAGTGGTGGCCCGTGCGCACGGCAATGCCTTCCTGGTCGAGCACCGTGCCGACATCGTGCGGGTGGATTCCCTCCAGCATAAAGGAGATTACTCCGGCTTTCTCCCGCGCCGTGCCGATCAGGCGAACACCGGGAACCTGACCAATCGCTTCCATGGCGTAAGTGAGCAAGGCATGTTCGTAGGAAGCGATGTTCTCCATCCCAATCCGCGTGAGGTAGTCGAGAGCAGCGCCCCACCCGATTGCCCCCGCGATGTTGGGCGTTCCGGCCTCAAATTTATTCGGGATGTGGTTGTAGATCGTCTTCTCGAAAGTGACGGAGAGAATCATGTCGCCGCCGCCCTGGTAGGGAGGCATGGATTCAAGCAGACTGGCCTTGCCATACAGGGCGCCGATGCCCGTCGGCCCGAAGAGCTTGTGTCCGGAAATCGCGTAAAAATCGCACCCCAGCGCGCGGACGTCGATTTTCAGGTGGGGCGCCGCCTGGGCGCCGTCGATGAGCACCGGGATGTTCCGGGCATGCGCCATTTCCACGATCTGCTTTACCGGATTGATGGTGCCCAGCGCATTGGAAACGTGGGCGACGCTCACCAAACGCGTCCGAGGGTTGATGAGTTTTTCAAACTCATCCATCATCAGTTCGCCGCGATCGTTGATGGGGCCAACGCGCAGGCGGCAGCCCTTTTCCTCGCAAAGCATCTGCCACGGCACAATGTTCGAGTGATGTTCCATGGCCGTGATCAGAATCTCGTCGCCGGCGCCGATGTGCTGGCGGCCGTAAGTCTGCGCCACCAGATTGATGCCTTCCGTCGAGCCGCGCACGTAAACGATTTCGCGCGACTCAGCCGCATTCATGAACCTTTGCAGCTTAACCCGTGCATCCTCGTAAGCCTGCGTGGAGCGCTCGCTGAGCAGGTAAACGCCCCGGTGGATGTTGGAGCAATCAACCAGGTAATAGTGCAGCATGGCGTCAATGACCGCCTGCGGCTTCTGGCTGGTGGCGGCGTTATCCAGATAAACCAGCGGCTTGCCGTGCATCTTTTGCTTGAGGATGGGAAAATCCTCGCGGATTTTCCGCACATCGAAACCGGGCGCCGGCGCCTCGCGCGGTGGAGCCTGGACTAAATTACGTATTGTTGCCATCGAGTCTCCTGCTCTTGTCGATCATCCCTTGTACATCCCTTGTAGCGCCGCCCTTCAGGGCGGCAGTTGTAGCGCGGGCGTCTCGCCCGCTGGGGCGTGGGCATCCTGCCCGCGCCATTTTCCGTCTCGCGGGAGCGGGGCGCTCCCGCAACAGCGGGCGGGACGCCCGCGCTACATAACATGCCGGCTGGAAGCCGGCGGCAATCGTCAATCGGCAATTCTTTCTGCCAGCCGCGCATAGAGCCGCTCCGCGAGCCGTTCGCGCAGAGGCTGGAACTTGATGCGTTCCATAACGTCGTTGGCGAAAGCGAAGGTGAGCAGCTTTTTCGCTTCTGCCGCGGCAATGCCTCGGGAGCGCAGATAGAAAACCGCCTCGGGATCAATTTGGCCGACCGTGGCGCCGTGCGTGCATTTCACATCGTCGGCAAAAATCTCCAGTTGCGGTTTGGTGTTCACAATCGCGTCCTCGGAAAGCAGCAGGTTCTTGTTGCTCTGCTTGGAGTCGGTTTTTTGCGCGTCGGGGCGAACGATGATTTTGCCGTTAAAGACTCCCTGCGACTTGCCGTCGAGCACGCCCTTGTAAATCTCGCGGCTGGAGCAGTGCGCCTTGGCGTGGTCGATGATGGTGTGGTTGTCCACGTGCTGCCGCCCGGTAATCACATAGAGCCCGTGCAATAGAGACTCCGCCCCTTCGCCGCCCAGCACCGTCTGGACTTCCTCGCGCATAAGCAGGCTGCCAAGTTGGATGGAGTGCGTTGCGACGCTCGATGAGCGCGCCTGGTGCACCTGGATGCGCGCGTAGTGAAACGCTTCGTCGCTTTCCTGCTGCACCTTGCAATAGTCCACCAGCGCGCCCTCACCGGCCACAATTTCCGTGACTGTGTTGGTGAAGGTCGTGTCTTCCTCCAGGCTGAGGAAGGTTTCGATAATGCTTGCCTGGCCGGTGTCACCGACGAGAATCAAATTGCGCGGGTGCGAGACGGTGGCCCGGCCGCCGCCATGGGAAATCTGCAAGATGTGCAAAGGTTTCTGGAGCACGGCGCCCTTGGGCACTTCGATAAATGAGCCATCTTCAAAAAATGCGGCGTTGAGCGCGACGAAGGCGTGGGTCTTCGCGTCCGCGTAACGCCCCAAATGCCGCTCGAGCAGCGCGCCGTGGTTTTTCCAAGCGGACGCCAGACTGCCTGCCCTAAGTCCCTGGGGAACCTCCCGCAATTTCGAGAGTTCCGGAACGTAGCAACCATTAAAAAAGGTCAGGCGGCTGCAACCCAAATCGGCCAGCGGCAGACTCTCAATCCTTTGGCGAAGTTCTGCCGTCAGCTTCACGCGTGCCGGTGCGAAGGGCGTGGAGGCCAGCGCCGAGACGTTCGTGTACATCCACTCCTCGTCGTGAGTTGTGGGGAATCCAAGCTCGGCAAAACTCTCAATGGCCGCATGGCGAAGCTTGGCGAGCCAAGCCGGCGCATGCTCATGGAGAGCCTTCTCAACGTGCGTGAAGCTTGCGAGGTACAGTCCTTCTTGCTCTTTAACGGTGGTCATCAAATCTTGTATCCCTTTCCAATGTCGAGACCCTTTCGTTTGGCACAAACAAGTCAAAAGTCAAAACGCAAAAGTCAAAAGGCAAAAGGGAAAACCCAAACCAGGACTGGCGTCTGTCCGCTGTAGGGGTGTCACCCCGGCTATACCTTTTGCCTCGTTCTTCACTTTTGCACTTTGCCTTTTGCATCTTGACTTGTTCTTCCATCACCACAAGCTCAATCCCCAATGGCGAGGAAAAGCCGCGGACCTACAGAACAGGTCCGCGCTACACCTTCTCCGTCTGTCCTCCGTGATCTCCGTGCCTCTGTGGTGGAGTTTTGCTTCGTTCTTTACTTTTGCCTTTTGCATTTTGCCTTTTGACTTGTTCTTAAATCATTGAACCGGAACGCCGTCCTCAACGGCTTCGTCAAGCCATCCATAGCCTTTTTCTTCGAGCTCAAAGGCAAGTTCCTTACCGCCGGACTTGACGATGCGCCCATTCGAGAGCACGTGGACAAAGTCCGGAACGATGTAGTTGAGCAGGCGCTGGTAGTGCGTCACCACGATGGTGGCGCGGTCGGGAGCGCGCAGGGCGTTGACGCCGGTGGCCACCACCCGGAGCGCATCAATGTCCAGGCCGGAATCGGTCTCGTCCAGAATGGAGAGCTTGGGTTCAAGCACCGCCATCTGGAAAATCTCATTGCGCTTCTTTTCGCCGCCGGAGAATCCTTCATTCACAGAGCGCGACATCAGGCTCTCATCCATTTCCAGCAACTTCATCTTCCCGCGCACCAGGGTGAGGAAGTCCATGGCATCGTACTCATCCAGGCCACGATGCTTGCGGACGGCGTTCACCGCGGCCCGCAGAAAATAGGTGTTCGAAACACCCGGAATTTCCACCGGGTACTGGAAGGCGAGGAAAATGCCTTCCCGCGCGCGCTCTTCCGGCGACATCTCGAGCAGATCTCTGCCTTCGAACGTCACCTCGCCTCCGGTAACCGCGTAAAGTTCGCGGCCCGCGAGGACCTGCGCGAGTGTGGATTTGCCGGAGCCGTTCGGCCCCATGATGGCATGCACCTCACCCGCGTTCACTTGCAGGTCAATCCCGCGCAGGATTTCTTTGTCTCCCACATTCGCTTGCAGATTCTTGATCGTTAGCATTCATTGCTCCCTTGTGGAAACTGGAAAATCGAATTACCGCGTGCTTGAGTCTGGCTCGCCGATGCCATGGTGCGTTGCGAGTTTCTAGTTTCCAATTTCCAGTTTCTGGTTTCCATTTTCCAGTTTCCAGTTTCTCTACGTAATTCAGCATTCATAATTCAGAATTCATAATTCAAGCTTTTCCGCGCATTCCGTCGACGCTAATCCTGCCTGCGCCGCGCACGGCCAAGTATAGGTAAAAGAAGCAGTAAAGCACTGCCGGCTCGCCGTGATTCATGATGGGCCAAAAGCCCCCCGGAAAGTGCGCCTTGAAATAAGCCACGGCCATCTCACCGCACAGGACAAAAGCCACGGGTCGAGTGAAGAATCCTAAGCCGATCAACACTCCGCCGCCCAACTCAAGAATTCCCGCAGCGAGCATCCAATGATCGTGGAGCATCGGATGACCGCCAAAAGCCCCAAAGAGCTTCATCGCCCCGTGGCAGGCGAACAGGAGTGCAAACACAACTCGCGTCAAAGCGAAAACGAAATCCTGGAGTTTAGACATAGTCCTTTCCTCTTTTCTAGCTTTCAGCTTGCCCGAACAGGCTCGAGACCTTGACGGAAAAGCCTGGAAGCAACTCGGGGTCGTCCAAGGTGTCATCACCGCGACGGCAAACGACGCCGGCCAGGCCATGCACGTACACTTCCCGGTACTCGGGATAGACCACCCAAGCGCGCGTTGAGCCGGCGGCAAAAAAATCGCTTATCCGTTGATTCATCTCGCGCAGCGTATTCGTGGGCGAAATCACTTCGATCGCCAGGTCCGGCGCGCCCTCCGGCAGTTTATCCGGGGGCAGCGTCCTGCCGCTGCGAACAAATGCCACATCCGGGAATCGCACGGTATTTCCAAATAGGTGGAAAAGCTGCCCTGATACCACAGTGCCGAGCCGGTGTGCCTCAGCAAACGTCTTGAGAAGGATCAGCAGATTGTCCCGCACCTCATTGTGGAGAAACATTTCCGGAGATACAGTAATCAGTTCTCCTTCCACGAGTTCATAGAAACAGTCGAGCGGCTCGGGCAGCCGGAGGAATTCATCAACCGTTAAGAGCGTTTTCGTGGCCATGGTTTTACCCCGGTCAAGCCGGCGCCCCTGCTGCGACTCTCTGAAAGGAGAAGTCGGGAAGCTCGGCACGTTCCCGTGCGTGTTCAATAGTCATGGCTACCAGACCGCCCTTAGCGTCAAATTCAATCAGCGTGTTTTCGTCCAAATCCCTGGTTTCAGCGACGGCACTATTTTTCAAAACGATGTAAAGCGTATCCGTGTCCTCGAAATATTGGATGGTCATTATTCATCATTCATAATTCAGAATTCATAATTCCGAATTAGCCAACGCTGCCTTCCAAACTCACTCCCAGCAACTTCTGCGCTTCGACGGCGAACTCCATGGGCAACTCGCGGAACACCTGCTTGCAGAAGCCGTTGACGATGATGCCAACCGCATCTTCGGTGGAAATCCCGCGCTGACGACAGTAAAAGATCTGGTCTTCGCCGATCTTCGAGGTCGATGCTTCGTGCTCAACCGTCGCCGTGGAATTCTTCACTTCCAGGTACGGAAACGTGTGCGCGCCGCACTTGTCGCCAATCAGCAAGGAATCGCACTGGGAGTAATTGCGAGCGTTGGTGGCGCCCTTCAGGATGCGCACCGCGCCGCGATAGCTGTTTTGGCCGCGGCCGGCGCTGATTCCTTTCGAAACAATCGTGCTCTTGGTGTTCTTGCCAATGTGAATCATCTTGGTGCCGGTGTCAGCCTGTTGGAAGTTGTTGACCACGGCGACGGAATAGAACTCGCCCACGGAATTGTCTCCCTGGAGGATGCAGCTTGGATACTTCCAGGTGATGGCCGAGCCGGTCTCCACCTGCGTCCAGGAAATCTTGGAATTCACTCCCGCGCACTTGCCGCGCTTGGTCACAAAGTTGTAAATCCCGCCCTTGCCGTTCTTGTCGCCGGGATACCAGTTCTGCACGGTGGAATACTTTACGGTGGCATTGCCCAGGGCCACGAGTTCCACCACCGCGGCGTGAAGCTGGTTCTCATCGCGCATGGGGGCCGTGCAGCCCTCGAGGTAGCTGACGTAGGCGCCCTCGTCCGCGACAATCAGGGTGCGCTCAAACTGGCCGGTGTCCTTGGCGTTGATGCGGAAGTAGGTGGAAAGCTCCATCGGGCAGCGCACGCCCTTGGGCACATAGGCGAATGAACCATCACTGAACACAGCAGAGTTCAGCGTGGCGTAAAAGTTGTCGGTGTAAGGAACCACCGAGCCCAGATACTTGCGCACCAGCTCGGGGTGATCTTGTACGGCCTCGGAGAACGAACAGAAAATGATGCCCAGCTCGGCAAGCTTCGCCTTGAAAGTGGTGCCGACGGACACGCTGTCAAACACCGCGTCCACCGCCACGCCCGCCAGCAGCTCGCGCTCCCTGAGGGGAATGCCGAGCTTGTCATAGGTCTTCAGCAACTCGGGGTCGATGTCATCAAGACTCTTCGGGCCTGCGCCCTGCTTCTTCGGGGCGGAGTAATAGCGGATGGCCTGGTAGTCGATGGGAGGGAACTTCACGTTCGCCCAAGTCGGCTCCTGCATTTTCAGCCAGTGGCGATAGGCCTTCAGGCGCCAATCCAGCAGCCATTCGGGCTCGCGCTTCTTGGCGGAGATCAAACGAATGACGTCCTCGTTCAACCCCGGCGCCACAGTCTCCTGCTCAATGTCCGTTACGAATCCGTATTTGTATTCCTGTGTCGCCAGAAATTCGACGTCGGTTTGCGGTGTAGCCATTAAGAATCCTCCTAAGTCAAGAACCAAGAGCGAAGTCAAAAGGCAAGGTGCAAAATGCAAAAGTCAAAGCCGGTGGCACCATTGGCCATTCCCTTTTCACCTTCCGTTCTTTCGCGCTTTGTGTTCTGTCCTTCACTTTTGCCTTTTGCGTTTTGCCTTTTGACTTGTTCTTTCTCCTCACGCTGCTGCCGTTCCCCCCATACTCCGTAGTCGCTTCACGGTGTCAACGACGCGCGTTAGGCAGTATTCGATTTCCTCTTCCGTGTTGAAGCGGCCCAGACCGAACCGTAGCGGAGTGCTGGCCAACTCTGCGGAAACGCCCAGGGCCTGCAAAACATAAGAGGGTTCGGGCGTCCCGGAGTTGCACGCCGAGCCCGACGACAGCGCGATGTCGTTCAATGCCGCCAGCAGGGTTGCGATATCGATTCCGGGAAAGCTGACATTCAGATTGTTCGGCAGCCGATGCTCGAGGCTGCCGTTAATGTGAATGTCGTCGAGCCCCGTCAGCAGTCCATCTTTAAGCCGGTCGCGCAACCCGGCGAGGCGCGGCGCTTCTTCCGCCATCACCTGGCGGCAGATTTCGCAAGCTTTGCCCAGGCCCACAATCCCCGGCACGTTCAGCGTTCCGGAGCGCATTCCGCCCTCGTGGCCGCCACCATCCAGGATCGGCACAAGGTCCACCGGCGTCCCGCGCCGGCGCACGTAAAGCGCGCCCACACCCTTCGGAGCATACATTTTGTGGCCGGCGATCGAGAGCAGGTCGATCTGCATCGCCTCGACGTCGAGTTTGATTTTGCCTGTGGCCTGCGCGGCGTCGGTGTGAAACAGCACGCCCCGCTCGTGGCACAGGCGGCCGATTTCCTCGAGCGGCGGCAAGACTCCAATCTCGTTGTTCGCCGCCATGATGCTGACGAGTAAGGTCTTTTCGGTGATGGCCTGCTTCAGATCCGCCAGGTCCACCAAGCCGTCGGGCTGCACGCGCGCGTAGGTTACGCGAAAGCCTTCCTGTGCAAGGCGCTTGGCGGAATCGAGGACGGCCTTGTGCTCGGTGGCCAAGGTAATGATATGGTCGCCGCGATCACGATAGCGGTGCGCCACACCCTTGAGGGCCAGATTGTCCGACTCGCTTGCCCCCGAGGTGAAGATGATCTCCTTGGCGCTGGCGTTGATCAGCTTGGCTACCTGCTTGCGCGCGTTGTCCACCGCCGTGGCCGCCGCCCATCCAAACTTGTGGTTCCGGCTGGCAGGGTTGCCGAAGGACTCGGTGAAAAACGGCAGCATCGCTTCCAGAACCCGGGGGTCGACGGGGGTCGTGGCGTGGTAATCGAGGTAAATGGGAAGCTTCACAATAAGCCTCCCTCGATCTGCACCAAGCCGGGGGCGTCGCTCGCAAGACTTGACATGGTGACGGCGCTCAAGGCCTTCACCAGCGTCTCATTCACCTTTTTCAGGGGCTCGCGGACCGTGCAGCGGGTCATCTGGCCGCACTCGCGCTTGTCGGTCACACAACTGGTGATGAACAAGGGCCCCTCGATGGCGCGGATCACCTCGAACGCGGAAATCTCCTTGGCAGGGCGCGCCAAGGCGTATCCGCCGTTCGTCCCGTGCTGGGAGACGAGCAGGCCATTCTTGGCGAGCTTCTGAAGTATCTTGGCGAGCAATTCGGTCGGAATTCCGTAAGCGCGGGCGATTTCCTTGGCACTGCATGCCGCAGACAGAGGCTGCTCAGCTAAATGCCTTACGGCTATTAACCCGTAATCGGCCTTCTTGGAGAGTTTCAGCATAAGCTATATCCGACAATAAGAGTCGGATATAGAATGCCCTGTCGGGTGAGGGTTGTCAAGTATTTCCTAAGGGTGGGGGGTGGATTATTGATATAACTATTTTTGAATCATTATGATACATGGATGGATGAGTTGTGGGGTATTCGGGTTAATCCGGTTATTTCTGGGCATTGGTGGACTATCCACAATGATGATACGGCCCTCTCCCATTCGACAATAAATTGGGACCCATCAAGTCCGCACCTTCACCCCGGCGAATTCTTCCAAGAGTGTGACAATGGCGGCGTAGTCCTGCTCACCTTTGCCCTGAGCTTTGGCGGCCATGTAGACTTCTTTCACCGCGGCCAACACCGGCATGGGAACGCCTTGGGCATAGCCCGCTTCGGCCGCCAATTCGAGATCCTTATGCATCAGCTTCAGGGGAAAGTAGGGAGTGAAGTCGCCCTTGAAAATGAACGGGGCTTTGAAGTCGGTAATGCCGGCGCGCGCCATGCTGGACTGGATGATCTCGAGCATCGTCTCCGGCCGAACGCCGGCCTTGGTGGCGAGCACGAAGCCCTCGCAGAAAACTTCGACCATAGTCGCCTGGATGGTGTTCTGCGTGAGCTTGGCGGAAAGGCCGAGCCCGTGCAGACCGCAGTAGATGTGCTTTTTACCGAGCAACTGAAGAACGGGCATGGCGCGGTCGAAGGTCTCGCGGTCGCCGCCGATCATGTAGGTTAGTTCGCCTTTTTCCGCGCCATGCTTTGAACCGGTAACAGGGGCATCGAGCCAACTCGCTCCCTTGCCCGCCGCATGACAGGCCATCTTGCGGCTGACGGCGGGGCTGATGGTGCTGGAATCGATGACAATCGCCCCGGAGCGCAGCGTCTCAAGAATGCCGTCCTTCCCCGTCACCACACTTTCCACCGCGGCCGAGTCGCTTACAATAATAATGACGATGTTGGCATCGCGTACGGCGTCCGCGGGCGATGTGGCCACGCGCGCGCCTGCCGCTTCAAGGGCAGCGGTTTTCCCGGGAGTGCGATTGTAGGCTGCCAGCTTATGGCCTGCTTTCGCGAGGTTCAGCGCCATAGGCTGGCCCATAATTCCGAGTCCGATGAATCCAATTGATTCCGGCATGGTTCCTCCTGAGAAAGGCGGTCAGCTATCAGCACTCAGCCGTCAGCTCATGCATTAGCTGAATGCTGAGCGCTGATGGCCGATAGCTTCATGTCATATACCATCCGCCGTCCACGTTGATTGTCTGCCCGGTGATGTAGCCGTTTCCCGCCAGCATGACGGCCACATCGGCGACTTCTTCGACTTGGCCGAAGCGCCCCACAGGTATAAGGTCCGCCCGGGCGCGCGGATTCGCCGCGACCATCTGGGTATAAATCAGAGCGGGGGCAATGGCATTCACGGTAATGCCCTCACGCACTAGGATGTTTGCGTAGGAGTGCGTCAACCCCAACATACCCGCTTTGGACGCAGCGTAGTGCGGCCCCACCACCCCTCCCGTATGCGCAGCCACGGAGGAGAGGTTAATGATCCGCCCCCAATGGCGCGCGCGCATTCCCGGCACCACCTCCTGTGTGACCAGGAAGGCGGACTTGAGATTCACGGTGATGAGTTCATCCCAATCATCTTCTCGAATTTCCTCCAACGGCTGCGGGCGCGTGACCCCCGAATTGTTGACCAGGATATCAATCGGTCCTAGGCCCTCTGCGACGGTTTTCACCAAGCGCGAAACCTCGGCGGATTTCGAAACGTCCGCCTGCACGGCGAGCGCCCGCCGCCCCGACCGCCGGATGCATCCGCACGCCTCATCGGCCTCCGCCTGGTGCTGAAAGTAATTGACGGCCACATCTACGCCGGCTTTGGCGAAAGCCTCGGCGATGGCCCGGCCGATCCCCAGACTCGCGCCTGTTACGAGAGCAACTTTTCCAGTGAGGATGTCCATGGTGATGGTCTCGAAGCTCACGCCCCAAAGTCGAGCCATATGCGCACGTCGCGAACATTGTTGTCTGTGAACCCAGTATCGAGAGTGTCGCCCAAGGTGCGGAAGAACGAGTATGCGTCGCTGCCCGCGAGGTAGGCGGCCGGGTCCAGACCTCGGCCCTGGGCGCGCGAAACCGTTTGGCCGTCGGCCACGGCTCCGCTGGTGGGACTATTCCCGTCGCGGCCATCGGTGCCGGCGCTCAGCACCACACGGCGCTGACCCGAAATCTGCTGCGCTGCGTAAAGTGCGAAGGCCTGGTTACGCCCACCCATGCCGGGGCCCGTGACCGGACATGTCACTTCGCCGCCCACGACGAGGCAGACCGCTTGCCCCTTGTGCGCCCGTGATAAGACGTCGAGAGCGGCAACGTTTGAGTGCACGACCTGTTGATAGTCAGCGTCCCATGTGCCACGGTCAATTTCGGCTGCGAAGCCCAGCTTTTCCGCTGCCGCCAAGGCCGCCGCTACGGCGTCACGATTGGACAGCAGGGAGAAATAATGCGAATTCGCAAATCGCGGGTCACCCGGCTTGGGAGTCTCGGGTAGCTCCCGGCGCTCAAAGAATCCCCGGATAGTCGCAGGGAAGTGCGCGGCCAGGTTGTTCTGTTTCGCGAGTTCGTAAGCCTGCTCGACGGTCGACTCATCGGGCATGGTCGGGCCTGAGGCTACCATCGAGGGCAGATCGTCGGGCACATCGGAAATGAAGATCGTGAGTTGTCGCGCGGGGTAGGCGCACTCGGCGAGCCGCCCACCTTTTACCGCGGAAACGTGCTTGCGCAGGACATTAATCTGTTCAATAGGAAGGTGCGAGGTCACGAGCGCGCGGTTGAACTCCTTCAGATCGGCGACCGTAATGCTCGGGTCCATCGGTTGCGCAAGGATGGCAGAGCCGCCACCCGAGACCAGGAAGATAACCGTGTCTTCGGGTGTTAGATGGGAGACGAGTTCCAGTGAGGCTCGCGCGCCCTCCAGGCTGGCAGCGTTCGGGTATGGATGGCCGCCGACAAAATAGTGGAAGTTCGGGAGCTTCTGTTGCGTTTCGGCCGGCGCCACCGAGACTCCGGCTTCAATCTTTCCCCCCAGGATTTCGTGCAGCACGGAGGCCATGCGATTTGCCGCCTTGCCAAAAGCCACCACGCGTGGGGGACGGACAAAGGGATGGGCCTCTTTCCCGGCGGTGAGCGCACTTCCCTCGAATTTCAGTTTCGTCAGCATGGCATGGCGCACGTCGATGGCCGCCATGGTGTCACGAAAAATCTGCTCAGCCAATTGCTTGCCGCGGGAATAGTCCAGCCTCTTCATCGCCGTGGATTGGGCCGTCGTGGTCATTCGGAGAACCTCGCGAGTGCGTCCACTCCGGCCTGACCCACCAGAACGTCTTCCGCCTCGGGGCCGCCGCTTACGCCGATGCCGCCCACGCATTGGCCGTCAACCATCAATGGCAGCCCGCCGCGAAGGCAGGTTAGTTTGGCGTCGCTGGCCAAGGCGAGACCGAGGGAGTTCATGATGCTCGGCTCGTTTGCGGGTGAAGGTCCTGTGGGCGTGCGGCGCAGAGCGGCAGACCGGGCCTTAGTCAAGGCAATTTCCACAGCGGAAAGCTTGGCGCCGTCCATGCGGGCAAAGAGCAGCAAGTGCGCGCCCTCATCCACGATGGCAATGTTTTGCGGAACCTTAATCTCTCGCGCCTTGGCCTCTGCCGCCGCCAGAATGGCTCGCGCCCCTTCCAGCGTCAAGCGAACGTTGTTGCGTGTCAGCATGCCTCTATTATTGGGAAGCGGGAAGGGAAACGCAAGGGAGTTCGAACTTCGGGATTAGGGATTCGGGGTTAGGGATTAGGGGTCGGAGCCCGGCGCAGGGCCGAACTGCAATAGGCCGAAGACCCTGGGAAAGTCATTGAGGACTTCGCCCGGGCCGTGTAGGCTTCAAGGTTCACAGCCATGAGCCCCGAGCCCATTCCGCCATCACTCACGATCACTCCTGCGCAGGAACCTGAGTTCGAATGGTGCGCGCAGTTGATGGCGGGAACCGACCCCTGGATCACCCTGCACCGCGAGATCAAGCAGTGCCGCGCCACCCTTCGCCGCCCTGGAAGAGAATTGTTTGTGGCCCGCGAGGCCAGTCAGCCTGTGGGATTCATCCTTATCCATCCTTATGGCTGTGCCGGTTCCCCTTACATCGCCTCCGTCGCCGTTGCCGAAAGCGCCAGGGGAAAAGGCATTGGAGCGCAACTGCTCGCTTTTGCCGAGAGGCAGGCGGTAGGCAGACGGTTCATTTTCCTCTGCGTATCCTCTTTCAATCGCCGCGCCCAAGAACTTTACTATCGCCTTGGATACAAGCAGGTCGGCGAGCTTCCCAATTACGTCGTCGAAGGCCACTCCGAATTGCTGCTTTCGAAGAGGCTGGCATGAATCCTCTGCTTAATGCCACGCCCAAGCCGGCGTTGTCTGCGGCTGACCCCGCCGCCCGTCGCTTGGTCCTTATGCTCATGATGGTGGCATCGGTGGGGTACTTGTGCCGGGTCGATATCACGGTGGTCGCGCCCCACCTGATGGCCGAGTTGCATTTCTCTCAGCCGGAGATGGGAAGGGTGTTCGGCGCCTTTCTGCTGGGTTATACGCTCTTCCAAATTCCCTCCGGCTGGCTCGCTGGGCGGATGACCACCCAGGCTCTGTTTCTTGCTCTGGCAGTGGGTTGGTCGGCCCTCACCTTCGCCACGGCGCTCGTAGGACGGCCCTACTTTGGATTGGCGCTGGGTGCGCTGCCGGCGCTCCTGGTTTTGAGATTCTTATTGGGAATTGTGGCCGCTCCCACCTACCCGGCGGCGGGCCGCGCTATTTCGCTCTCTGTCCCTCCTGTGATGCATGGCCGGGCGAATGGGCTGGTACTGAGTAGCGTCGGCATCGGCTCGGCCGTGGCGCCACCGCTGCTGGGGTTTGTGACCGTGCATTGGGGCTGGCGCCCAGCTCTGGTGGGAGCTGCCTTGCTGGCGGGGGCGGCTGCCGTGGCGTGGCGGTTTATAGTCCCCTCACCGCGAACCGCCACCGCCGCGAGGTGGCAGGAAGTGCGCTCGGCAGCTCACGATGGCGCCTCGCCTCTGCTGCGGCCGAACTTCTGGTTCCTGACCGCGAGCTATACCCTGCAAGGGTATGTGGGATACATCTTCATATTCTGGTTTTTCCTTTACCTCGTGCAGGTGCGCAAATTCGAATTGTTACAAGCCGCCTGGTTGACGACTCTTCCCTGGATTCTGAGCCTGATCGTGATCCCGCTGGGAGGAGTCGTCTCCGATTGGGCCGTCAAGCGATGGGGCTCGACGTGGGGCCGCAGAATCGTGCCCGTGCCGGCTTTGGCGCTCGCGGGGGGCTTGATCCTGTTTGGTGCGCACACCCGCAGCGCGATAGTGGCCGCAGCCAGCCTGACCATTTCCACGGCGCTCGTCCTCGTTACGGAAGGTCCCTATTGGGCTTCGATGACTCAAATCTCCGGCCCTCACAGCGGAACCGGAGGCGGGGTCATGAACTTTGGGTGCAATCTGGGCGGCATGATCTCTCCGGTCATCACTCCCTGGCTGGCGGCAAGAGTGGGATGGGAGATGGCACTCGCCCTGGCTGCTGTTCTGGCCTTCGTTGGGGCCGTGCTTTGGCTGGGCATCAACATCGACCCGGTTGTCCCCGAGTGACCCCCTTCATGGAAGAGAACTGATACCTGTCTGTCTTGAGTCTCGGCTGGAGCTAATTTAGACAACCGCCGCTGCACGGCAAAGCGCAAGAACCCAGGTCGCTCTGCATTACCATAGCTGCGTGTAGTACACTCCGCGACTCTTGAATTCTGGCGTCCAACGGGAGGTACGCGTTTGGAAGATCAGGTTCTGACCATGCTTCGCGGCCAAGTCGTCGGCATCATGCTGGGCACCGTTTTTCTATTCATCGGTTTGGCAGCCTGCGGCATCGCCGTAATTCGTGGCGGCGGCAGGGTTCGCATCCTTGTATGGTTTGGAATCTTCACTGCCTTATACGGCGCCCGCCTACTGGCGGAGGTGCCCGCAGGGTTTAGTGTATTGCCGCGATCAATCTGGGCCAGTCGCCCTTACGTTATTTGGATTATCACGTACCTGATCCTTATTCCGGCGTTACTTTTCTGGCTGGAGCTAAGCCTGGGAAGGCTACGTCGTTTCGTGCAGATCACGGTTATTGGGGCAGCAGTGGTCGCCATTGCCGGTGTTTGCTCAAGCCTCATCACCGGATCGCCCGACTGGTTCATGCCCTATAACAGTCTATTGGCGATCTGGTGCCTTCTGGCACTTGCGATCGTAAACGCTGTTCCAAGCTTGGCGAAGAGATTCCTGGTCATCCAAAGCCGGATTTCCGTGATAGGTACACTGGTCTTGGCGGTTGCTGTGCTCTACGCCAATTTGGCGGTCCTTTTCCACCTTCCGTCCTACCCTTTCTTCGAGCCGCTGGCGTTTGCGGTGTTTGTTTTCTCACTGGGATACGTAGCCGCAGAGAGGATCTTCGCCGACGAGCGCCGCCTGCTCTCCATTGAAAACGAGCTCGAGATCGCCCGCGAGATCCAGAGTTCGATTCTTCCGAGTTGCATTCCCGAACTCAAGAGTCTGCGCATCAATGCCGCTTATCATCCTATGACTGCCGTCGCAGGCGATTTCTACGAGTTCATTCCCGTCGACGAGTATCGGGTGGGCTTCCTCGTGGCGGATGTCTCGGGTCACGGCGTCCCCGCAGCACTCATCGCGGCGATGGTCAAGGTGGCGATGCAATCGGTGGTGTCCTCCGCATCTGACCCGGCAGAAGTGCTGCGCGGGTTGAATCGTGTCCTCTCCGGCCAACTGCGGAGCCAATTCGTTTCCGCTGCCTATTTGTGGCTCGATACGGAGGCCGGCAAGGCGTTGTACTCGGCCGCTGGACATCCACCGCTTCTGTGCTGGCGGGAGGGTAATATCGAGCGGATCGAAAGCAACGGCCTGCTGATTGGAGTCAGACCGGATTCCGATTATCCCGTTTGTGAGATTCCGCTCAACGCAGGCGACCGCTTCCTGCTTTATACCGACGGCATCATTGAACCCGAGAATGCCGCCGGCGATCCCTTCGGCGATCAAAAGCTTGAACAAGTCGTCCGCGACAATAGCTTGCGCCCGCCTTCTGAACTGTCGGAGCAGTTGCTTCGGGAGATTCGCCTCTGGCAACCTGCTTCCGTAACCCAGCAGGATGACATCACGCTCATTGTCATCGACGTCGTTTAGTCACACAGGCCTACGGCTGGACGCACGTCGTGTGGAAATCTATAATTACTCCTGCTACCTTCAGGGGGGGTACCCATGAGTCATAGCCAACAGACCTTCGGGTTCACGACTTACAGAACTGCAAAACAGGCGCTTGCTCTCGGATTAATGAGCGCACTGCTGGCGGTGGGCGGATTTGTTGGGCTGCCCAGCTCGAGGTTGAATGCGCGCCCACAGGCTTCGCTCCAGGCCGTCACCGACCAAATCACTTACAATGTCGGCGAGGAGGTGCGGCTCAGGATCATTTCCCCTCCGCCGCAGGAACAGAGCGCGCAGATTCGCTACCACTTCACCGTGCGTTATGCGGGTGATGCCAAACCGGTAGCAGATGGGTTGGTTCTCGGAAGTGCGGAAGGGCCTTCCCCGAGCTATCGTTTGCTCTGGAAAGTGCCTCTCGACGCACGGGCGGGGAAATACGAAATCGACATGCAAGGGCAGGACTCGGGATCGCCATCGACAATTTCCGGGATCTGTTCCTTTGTGGTTCATCGCCAGGTAATTCAGATCGTGTCCGCCGAGGTCGCCCATCCGTATTACCCATCCGGAGATGCCATCGGCTGCGCCGTGAAGATCGAAAACCTTAGCGGCCAGATGCTCTCCGGGCTTCGCCTCGAGTTCTCCGAACGTTACTGGCCGTGGATTGCCCAACAGTCTCAGAAGGTCGGAACCGGTATCACGACGTTGCAAAGTGAATTCAACCTCAAACCGCATGAACGAACATCAGTCAGTTCCCCCAACTGCGCCGAGGCCAAAGGTGGGAACCAGGAGACGATCAAGCAATATGGGGCTGTGGTTTGGGACCACGCCCGAAAAAGCGTTTACGCCATTGGTTTCAGCCCGCTAGTCTTCGTCAATCCACCGGGAGTGGTTGGGCCCCGGCCTTACCCTCCGCCATACGTCTTCCCCAGCCTGGAGGCGGAAGCGGCAAAAATTACAAGCTACCGGCTTTTTCATCCTGAGCCCTACGGAGCGGACACTATTCAATTTGATACCCACCACACGCTGTTCCCTTCGGGCGCCGAAGCCACGGTAAGATTCTCGCTGACCAATCCGTCGGAAACCGCGTGGCGCCAGGTAACGGTGCGGGCTAGGCTGCTGGGTCCGGACGAAAAGGAGTTGGCGAATAAAGTGGTGGCGGAGCGGGTTGACTTGAATCCGCACGGCGCCAAACTGACGCAGGAAGTGAAGTTCCAGCTCCCGCCAGAGGTGAGCGGACTTTTCCACGCCTGGGTGGAAGTATCGGATACCTCGGGCGGGATTATTGCCTCGAGCGTGCTGGAACTCGGTGTCAATCCTCTTCCCAAATCTGCGCTGGTGTTCTGCGCGCACGAGGACGACGATTCAACCCAGATGGGTTTCATTCGCGCTCTGGTGGAGAATCAGATTCCGCTCCACATCGTTTATTTCACCAGCGGCGACGCGGGCTCTTGTGACCGGTACTTTCAGCATACCTGCGGACCGGCCGAGGCGTTGAACTTTGGCGCCATCCGCATGCAGGAATCACGCGCGGCCATGGGCCACCTGGGCGTTCGGCCGGAAGACATTCTCTTTCTGGGATTGCCCGATGGTGGCACCGGCAAAATCTGGTATGACCACTTACACGTGAGCGATCCCTACCTAGCCGTGCTTTTAGCCAGCGACCATTCCCCCTACGAAGGCCTCTTCCGGCCCAATCTGCCCTTCACGCGCGATGACGTGGTGGGGGCCACGAAAGAGATCATCAAGAAATTTCAACCGGATGTCATCTTCACCGTGCACCCCCCGGCGGAAGGCCACATCGATCACATCGTGAACAACTTTTTCGTGGTGAAAGCGCTCCAGGAGCTGCTGCGCGTGGGCGCGATCTCACCCGACCTGGAAGTGCGCGTGGACCGCATCTTCGACCCAAAGGAGCATCCCGCCACTCCTTATCATTATGAGGATCACGAGTTCTATGTCTCGGGCGAAGCCATGGCGCTGGCGCAAGAGGCCGGATGGTTTTACCAGTCGCAGGGAGGTGACAGCGGGCAAGGAAATTTGCGCACCTGGGATCAACTGCGGCGCAGCGAAGGTTACCGCAAGGTGTTAGACTGGAAAGATCACGAAGGCTGGAACGAGAAAGAGTGAAGGATGGAAACACCGAGCGAGTGGGCAAAGAGATTCAACCAAAGGACGGCCGAACACGCGGAGGTGCCCAACCCGCAATCCGAGACTGTCGATAGCCCTGCTGCCGTGGCGGAATTCCCCAGTGAGCCATTTCAGTGTCCAGATTGCGGCCAGTTGCTTGCCCCCGCTTGCCGGGTTTGCGTGGCCTGCAAACGCACCATTGATCCAGCGGAGATTGCCCGGCCGCGAGAGGGGGCGTCGCCGGGGGTAAGCACAGGACCCAGGGCAGAGCCTGTGCGCTACCCCTGGAGGATTTTCTTTGCATTCTTGGGCATCATCCTCATTTTTGGGGAAATCCTTCTGGCTCTCTTGGGGAAACAAAATGGGCCCTTGGTGCTTCAATCCGTGCCGATTCTTGCGGGCATCTGGGTGTTTTTCGATGCTCTCCGGCGCCGAATCCCTCGGCCGTTGCGCTGGGCACTGGGCACTATGTTGTTGCTTGCCGTCATCTTCCCCTGGTACCTGGCCCGCAGAAAAACCCCCCAATCGCCGGTGCCGTTTGTAGAAGCGGAGGCGGGGCCCGTCACTCGTTTCCTCCTTTTTGCTTTGCTGGTACTTATCCTGGCGAGTTTGATTTTCTACATCGTGGAAGGTCCGCCGCCCGCCACCCGCCCAGCGCCCTCAATAAAGGAGCACAAAAGCGGCGACGGTTCCCAACCCAGGATTGCGAGCCTTCCTTCGAGGAATGATGGCAGCAGAGGGTAGGCGCTAGCCCCGATACTGTTCACTTCGCATTGAGCGCTCAGACAGACACGAGCGCCCCATCCGATGCCTGGCAGACGTAAATCTCGCCCTTGAAGCCGAGCGCTTCTTTGTAACCCTTGGCCACAGCTTGGGCAAAAGCTTCCGCAGCGTCAGCACGCACCAGATTGACGGTGCATCCGCCAAAGCCTGCTCCCGTCATGCGAGCGCCCAGAACTCCGGGTTGCTGACGTGCCAGTTCCACCAGCGTGTCCAGTTCCTTCGAGCTCACTTCGTAATCATCCCGCAAGCTTTCATGCGATTGATTCATTAATTCACCGAACCGCTCCAGGTTGCCGCCTTGCAGGACCTTGACGGCTTCAAGCGTGCGCGCGTTTTCCGAAACCACGTGGTGGGCGCGCCGCCAAAGCAGGTTGTCCATCGTGCCCCGCGCGGCAGCGAGATCGGAGAGTTGCACGTCACGGAGCGACTTCACGGCGCGGCCGGTGGCGGCAATCTTTACCACGGCCTCGCGGCACTGCTTCAGCCGAACCTCGTACTCCGATTGCGCGAGCGCGCGCTTCACGCCGGAGTTGCAGACCACGATCTTCACGTCGGCCCGAAGCGGCACATGGCGATAGGTGAGATCGCGGCAGTCGAGAAAGAGCGCGTGGTCCCGGCGACCGAGCGCCGAAATGAACTGATCCATGATTCCACAAGGCACGCCCACAAATTCGTTTTCGGTGCGCCGCGAGAGCTTGACAGCGTAAACAGGATCCAATCCCAAACCCAGGAGTTTGTTCCAAAACGCCGTCGCTCCCACCTCCACCGCCGCGGACGAACTCAACCCTGCCTCACGCGGGACGTTGCCCCCAAAGGCGATGTCAGCGCCCGTCAGGCGATGGCCATCTGCCTCGAGAAATTTCGAAACACCTCGGAGGAAATTGCTCCAGGTGTTTTCGCCGGCTTTTTGAATGTCGTCCAGGTCAAAATCGACGGTGGCTTTGAAGTCCTCGGAGTAAACGCGTACGCGCCGGTCGGCACGGCGGCGCCCGGCATAAGTTACTGCCCGGTCGATGGCAGCAGGAAGCACGAAGCCATCGTTGTAATCGGTGTGCTCGCCAATCAGATTGACGCGCCCTGGAGCGCGAACAACGACTTCTGGCGGCGAACCGAAGACTTGTTGGAACGCTTCTTCAATCATCACTATACCCCTCTAGTAGGCAGTAGCCGGTAAGCAGTAAGCAGAAGGCTGTTCTCTGCCCCCACTTGAGCAGCCGGCGCGGGCCTCTCGGGATGGTCTATCATGCCGTTCGACTTCGCGCGAATTTGGTATAGTGGCGGTTCGCGAACCGCCCCTACTTTTCATTGTCCCGATCCGTAGGTCTGACCGCCATGTCCTCTGCTTGAGGTCGCAATGTGCGACCTCAAGCCTTCAGTCTCTTCAGGACTAAACCGAAACTCGCGCATCTTTTTCTGCCTACTGCCCACTGCCTTCTGCCAACTCCTCCCGCCGCACCGGCCGGACGGCTCGCAGCTCCGCGGCCTTTTCCTCCGCCAGTGAATCGTTAAGGAAGCTTCCCCCGCCGGTTTCCACTCCCGCCAAGTACTTGAGCTTTTCTTTGCTGCGGTGAGGCGGGTAGAACTCAATGTGGAAATGGAAATAGGGATAGTGCCCGTACGTGGGCGCCTGGTGCAACAGCATCATATACGGAAAAGACATATCATATAGGTTGTCATACTTTAAGGTAACCCACTTCAGGATTTCTGCCAGCCCATGCTCTTCCGAGGGCCGGAAGGCCTCCAGCGACCCCAGGTGGCGGCGTGAGAAGATGTGGACCTCAAACGGCCAGCGGGCGTAAAAGGGAACGAGCGCGGTAAAAGTATCGTTCTCCGCGATGATGCGCCTGCCGTCACGACGCTCCTTTTTCAGGATGTCGCAATACAGGCAGCGCCCCTGCCGGCGCTGGTGCACGCGGGCGGCCGACAGCTCTCTTTCGAGGCGTGGGGGGATGAAGGGAAACGAGTAGATTTGCCCGTGCGGATGCGGCATGGTGACCCCGATCACCGCGCCCTTGTTTTCAAAAATCAGAACATAGCGGATTCCCGGCGTGGCCTTGAGCTCCAGGAAGCGGCTTCGCCACAGGCGCACCAGCTTGACCAGATGATCCACCGGAAGCTGCGGCAGGGAGGCGTGATGATCAGGGCTGTAAAGCACTACGTCGCACTTGCCGTGGGAAGGCCGAACCTTGTAAAAGTTATCGCCCTTGATCGCGGGCGCCGGGGGAGGGATGGTGAAGGCTGGGAAATCGTTGGGGTAGATGAGGACGTCGTATTGGTCGGCCACGCGTCCGGAGCCGGGACAAAAAGGGCACCAGTCCTCGGGCATCTGGGGGCGCCCCTGGCGATGCGAGGCGGTTGAAACCCATTCGCGGACTGTGGGATTCCAGCGGAGCTCCGTCATGGTTCAGTACGCCGCGAAGCGCGGAAAGCCAATGCTCCCATGAAGGCCCCAAAAACCAACATCGCCACTCCCCACCACAAATCGATGTTCACTCCCAGAGATTTCTCCTGGAAGATGGAAGCGTCGGCAACCAATCCATAAATGATCAGGATGACGCCATATATCGTGAAGATAATTCCAATCGGCAAACGAATATCTAATCCCATTGATTCCCGCCTGAAGTTGATAGTCCGTAGCTGAAAGTCGAAAAGTTGAAGAGTCGAAAAGTCGAAGGTCCAGTTCTTCAACTTTTCAACTCTTCAACTAGTCGACTCTGAACTTTCACTCCTACCAAAAAATCACGTTCAAAACTGCGCAGAGCGCCAGAATTCCAATCGCCCAAACTGACGGCCGTTCATACCAGGGAAGTTCTGAAGTCTTGGGCTTGGGGGTCAGAGAATATACCAAGCCCACCAGTTCCGCTTCCTTGCGCGGTTCGGTAAACAAGGTTACCACCACGGTGACGCAGAAGCACACGGCAAAAGCCCAAATGGCCTGGTAGAAGTTTGCCGCCATGTCGCTGGGATAGTGGATGTAATGAAAATGATAAAGCGTGTAGTGGGCGGCGGCAGCCAGGATGCCGCACAGCAATCCCCAGAATCCCGAGTGCGCGCTCGTGCGCTTCCAGAACATTCCCAGCAGGAACGTACCGAAGAGCGGCGCATTGAAAAATGCGAAGAGGAGCTGGAGATAGTCCATCAGGTTGTTGAATTGCAGAACAATGAAAGCGGTGCCAATGCCCACGACCACGGCAAATATCGTGGCGACGCGGCCCATGGCGAGGTAGTGGCGGTCTTCCTTACCGGGGTTGATGTGTGTCTGGTAGATGTCGAAGGTCCACACCGTATTGAATGCGGTGACATTGCCAGCCATCCCCGACATGAAGCTGGCTAAGAGCGCCGTCAAGCCCAGACCCAGCAACCCGGAAGGATAAAGGCTGCCCAGCATTGTCGGCAGAGTTTGATTGTAGTTGTAGACACCCCGGGCCGGATCCCACAGAAGCTGCCGGACGGGCGTGTAGGCGATCGCCACGAGGCCCGGCAGGATGACCAGGAGAGGGAAAAACATCTTCGGCACGGCGGCAATCAAAGGCGTGCGTTGCGCTGAGGCCATGTCCTTGGCGGCCAACCCACGCTGCACCACCAGGAAGTCCGTGCACCAATATCCGAAGGAGAGTACAAACCCCAGGCCGAAGATCGTAGCCACCCAGTTGACGCCCATGGGATTGTCCGCAGCATGCCAGATGTTCGCCCAGGTGTGCGCATAACCGGGATTGGGAAGACTGGCCTTGAGCCCCGCAAATCCTCCCACGGCCTTCAAGCCCAGAATCGCGAGGGGCAGGAATCCGAAAACAATCAGGAAGAATTGCAGCACCTCGTTGTAAATCGAAGAGGTGAGACCGCCCAAGTAAATGTATATGGCGACGACCACTGCCGAGGCAACGACGCTCGCCCAAAACGGCCAATTGAGCAGGCGCTGGAAGAGAATCGCCATGGCGTAGAGGTCCACGCCCGAAACCAGCAGCGCCATGAAGGCGAAGCAGAGGGCGTTCAGCGTGCGCGTCTTCTCATCGTAGCGCTTGCGGAGGAATTCCGGCACGCTGCGGACTTTGCTGCCGTAATAGAACGGCATCATGAAGACGCCGACAAAGCACATGGCGGGCATGGCCGCCAGCCAGTAAAAGTGGTTCACGTACATGCCATACTTGGCGGCGTTGGCGGCGTGGCCCATCACTTCCAGGGCGCCGAGGTTCGCCGACATGAACGCCAAGCCGGTGATCCAACCCGGGATCGAGCGCCCCGAGAGGAAGAAATCTTCGCTGGTTTTCATCCGCCCGCGAAGGGCGAAGCCGATTCCCAACACGAAGACAAAATAGATAGCAATAATCGCGTAATCAACAAAATGAGGATGCATAGTCTCCCACCAGTCCGTGAATACTTATCACATGGCATCTGAAAAGTAAACTTGAGACTGCACGGGGATACGGCAGCTTTACACTCGCCGCTCAATTGCGGTACACTCGCAGCCTTTCCAACAGAGTGAATTCCGCACTGGCAATGCCGCTCGCCCGACTTCGCGGGCATTCGGTCGAGGCGTTGGCGCCAGTACAAGGGAACAGAAGGCAGGGGGGATGTCCATGACAAACAATCTGACGCGGCGAAGGTTTCTGCGGGCGGGTGTTGCGCAGAGTGCGCTTTTGGCCGGCGCTTGGCCGGCGCGCGCGGGGAGCATTCACGGGTTGAGTGAGGCGGCCGCTGAACCGGCGAAGGCCTATCCTGCCGCCGACCAGATTGGTCTGGCCCTGATTGGCGCCGGCGGCCGGGGACAGGATGACACGCAAACCGCTCTCCAGGTTCCGGGCGTCAGGCTGGTGGCTGCCGCCGATTGCTACGACGGGCGGCTGACCCATTGCAAGGAACGGTGGGGCACGGGCGTCTTCACCACCCGCGATTATCGCGAGATTCTGGCTCGGTCCGACGTGGACGCAGTTCTGATTGCCACCTCCGATCACTGGCACAAGCAGGCCGCCATCGATGCCATGCAAGCTGGCAAGGACGTGTACCTCGAAAAGCCGATGATCCACCTCTACAGCGATGGCCCCGAAATCGTCGGGGCCGCTCGCCGCACCGGACGCATTCTTCAGGTGGGCAGCCAGCGGGTGAGTTCCGTTGTCTACAAGCAGGCCAAGCAATTGCTGGAGTCGGGGGCCATCGGGAAAATCAACGTGGTCAATGCATGGTGGGACCGTACCCCTAACAACCCCGTGTTAGCGTTCAACTCCACCATTCCCACCGATGCTTCGCCCGAGACGATCGATTGGCAACGCTTTGTTGGAAGCGCGCCGCCCGAGCCCTTTAACGCCGAACATTTCTTCCAATGGAGAAAATGGAAGGCTTATGGCAGCGGCGTCGCCGGAGATTTATTCGTGCATCTCTTCAGCGGCACGCACTTCATTACCGGCTCCCACGGCCCCACCCGCGCGGTCGCCCTGGGCGGGATTCGCTATTGGAACGATGGCCGCGACGAACCCGATGTCCTCCTGGGGCTCTTCGATTACCCCGAGGGATTCAACCTGCATCTCCGGGTGAATTTCGTCAATGGGGGACCCGAGAACGAAGGATTCACTTTCGTCGGTTCGGAGGGGACGCTTCAGATCGGGGGAGGGGCGGTGACCGTCACCCGCGCACCTCGCCAACCCGTTCCCGATTACAGCATTGACTCCTGGGCCAATGCTACTCAGCAGAAGTTTTTGAGCGAGTTCCAAAAGAAATACCCCGTTGCCCACGCCGATGGCAAACCGGATCTCGCCCTTGAGAGTTACGCGGCGCCCCCCGACTATGACGACACCTACGATCATTTCAAGACTTTTTTCGAAGCCGTGCGGACACGCAGCGTGGTGGTGGAGGATCCCGTGTTCGGATTCCGCGCCGCCGGCGCCGCCTTGCTGGCAAATCTCAGTTTCGAACGGCGCAGCGTGGTGCAATGGGATCCCGAAGAGATGAAGCTTGTTGGCTAATGACATTAGACCTCTTCAAGGTTCCCCCTTGGCGAGCTATAGCGACGATCTCTGATCACCCCCGGGGGGGGGGGTGCGATCACACCGCCCCCACAGCAAATCTGGCCCGCACAGGCTGAAGTATATGCGCTGGAGTCCCACAGACAAGCAGGGGGATTGGAGCTGCGGAGCTTTGGCGGGATCCGCTCCCGCCCAGGGCCGGCGATTAATTATCAGGCTGTGGAAAAACGCATAGGCGCCTTCAATCTCTCATCCCCGAAGGGGGTACATTTAATAGCCGGGGGCAACGCACCCGGCAGGCGCGACAGTCGTTTCCTGACCCCAAGGGGTCGCACCACCCTGGCACCTCTCCAGAAACTTCTTTTCCCCGGTAGGTCTAGGGGATTGTTTTAGGCAGTAAACACGAGTTTCATCCCGAAGTCTCGGGCCTTGCGCTGGAGCGTCGCGAACTCGAGTTGTTGTCTTTGGCGCTCGAATTCCGCGGTGCCCCGGTCCACCCAGGCGTGGCCACGGGCAGGCGCACAGGTTCGTTGCGGTGGCGGTCAAAGTCTGCCGCCGCTTCCGGGCCCCACGAGGTCAGCGTCGCGGCGCCGTATTTGTCCTGGTTCCAGCGCCAGTGCATATCCAGCAAATCTTCGGTGAACTGCAAGCTGCCCTCGCGTTCCGGCTTGGTCACAATGTTCTTTGCCACGCGCGCGGCGCCGGCCTTTATCGCCGAGCATAGACCCAGTATTGGAAACATCCAGAGAGATGTATACAAGATAAATACATTCCGAAAAATGCGATGCATGGGACCTCCTGCGCCCTCAAAGGGCGAACCTCGGGCGACATTCTAACAGCCCGGCGGCTATGATGCGCATAAACCTTATGGCTGGGGCGTAGTGTCGACTCGCTGGGGGGGCGACTGACTGAAGAAGATGAGGTTTACTATTTAGCCCTGCAATAGGTCCTTTCCTTTCATCAACATATCCTGACAGCCTGAACTGGGTGGATTTCGAGCACATCAAGTCATTTATTTTCAGTAACTTCACGGCATGGCAGCGATTTGCGGAGAGTTGTCGCGTTTCGCGGGAGAAAACCGTCTTATCTCGTTCGTTTTCAATAACTCATCGGGAATCTTAGATAAGCCTTTTGTTTTCATATACTCATTGGGAGCAATCCAGTCTGTGAACGTAGCCTGCCTTTGTTTTCAATAACGTTCCGGCTTTGAACGTACTAAAGAAGAATTCCTCTTGCCGATCGTAGGGGTGACCTGCTTTCGGCCCGGTTTCTAATCCGCATTCGGTCCCGAAACCCGACCGGGTATTGGCGGCAGTTCGCGAACTCAACCCCTCCACCACTGCGGATTCTGCTTCGCCAAACACGTCGACTCGTTCGGCGAATAGCACGGTCACGCCCGCGGCTTGCTGAGCGCTTCCGCCCACGGCAGCGAGGCAAACAGGGTCGGGTGCGGGAATCTTACCAAAGGGCATAAGGGCGCCAATGTTGACCTCCATCTACTGTATACCACAACGATACTGTTGTCAAGAGATTTAGCGAGTGCTAGAGCCTACACTTTGTCGCTGAGGAAAAGCAAGCGTTGTTCATCCTCAGCCCTAGAGGCTTTCGGGCAGGTCTGGTTACCCATAGCGGGCGATTTCGGTACCTACTTGAGTCAACCATCGACTCCCCCGGTCCCTTGGGGGGAGTCGCAGGCCTCAGGGAACGGGGGGGCTGCACCAGCCGGCCGACGGTCAAAACCGCCCGGATCCTGGCTACCTCCTGAAAAACCCGCCGACAGTCACCCGCGATTAGCCGGGTGGTTTCACCTTACCCAGAGCAACCAACGCGGCATAGGCAGCAGCACTTATCTCGGGGTCGCTCGATTGTGAGGCTGCGACAAACGCGTTGACGGCATCGGGCGTGTTCAATCGCGCCAGTGAATCAATCATCATTGAGGAAAAAAACTTCTGCTTCATCGCCTGTGCCAGAAAGGGAACCGCAACCGGATCGTCGATCTTCGAGAGTGCATCCGCGGCAACGTCAGCGTCTGAGGCCGATTTCCAATTCTCCACTCGGGTAACCAAACCCGCACAGGCTGATGCAAGCGCGTCTTGGTCGCGCGGAACAACACTCAGGGTCAGAGGAGTTTCGGGGACTTGCAGGTCAGCGGGAGACGAGTCTTTTGAGGGAGGGACTGCCACATCGATTCGGTATTTTCCGAGTTTGTTGAAGGTGAACCAGTCGTCAAGCACAACAGAGCCAACGCTTGTTGTGTACGGTTCTGCTAGGATGGCTTCCCTGAATTGCGCTCCAAATCGAGGAGCAGGTCGCGGTTTTGGCCACACCCGCCCATCCGGGTCCGTCACATTCACCTTGATATTGGCTTTTTCTTCGCCGTAACCGAGTTCAAAATCAGCCTGCTTCGATGAAGAGTTGCTGAGGGTGAACCTGAGTAACACTGGCTCGTGTTGCGTTACGACTGTTTTCTCCAGTGCCACCGCAACGGTGGCGGCTGGAATGAGTTGCGCGCCAGCGTTGCGGGAGGCCATGAGCACACACCCCCCGATGAAAACCACTATCATTGTCTGCTGCAATATTCTGGTCATCGCTTTACCATCCTGCGGGCGCTTTATGATCCCTATCAACTCATTGCCCTGGTATTACATATGTTGAAGTCTGAGAGACATCGCTTCTGGAAACCGTCACAGCCCACTTGCCCTGCGAGTTTTTAAACATTGAATACTTTATAGTCGCAGGCCCGTAGAAGTTGGTCCAAGTGGTGCCGCTGTTGCACGAGTACTGTAGGTATTGAGTCCCGGAGAAGGAGCTCGTCGAGTACGGCTGCACAAACCCCAATTGGGTCATAACATCATTGTCGGTCAAACCGCCACCGCCGAGGTTGCCTGGCGTAGGACTCGTCGGATTTGGAAATCCACTGCCGCTGGCACTCCAACTCGGCCACGGCGGGCTGGGCGGGTAGTAACAGTTCTGTCCGCTGGGGCAGGCTGCGTTATAGTCATTTGGGCCATTCGGAAATGTGACATATTCGCGGCCCTTGCAACTCGACAGGTCGTTGATGTATCCGGTGCTCGATTGCCATGTGATGGTCGCGATGAGGAAGGGTAGCGCGCCCTGTCCCTCGTCGACTGCAGAGACTTTGACATTTTTCGGGACGGCTCCCTTCGCTTGGCCCGGGGCAGAATACGCTGGTTCTCCCGGGGCGCCCGGGGGGGGGAGCGAAGCCATTTCCGTTGTACCCGGTTGAGGTTACGACGATGGACGCCGTGTTACCTGGGTCATTCGCGTCAACCGTTACGCTGAATACGATTTGCGTGTCACTGTGGCTGATGATGGCGGGTTGGCCGTCGAGCATTATGCCCGTCACGGAAAGTCCTGGGGTATTCGTCCCGAAATACTCACCGCCCAGGGTGACCGTGGTCGTCGCGCCGCCGTCCCATACATTCGGGCTGACGGAGAGGATCACCGGCGTGCTATCCCCCACGCTAGCCGTGGTCCCACCCTCGACGGGAACGCACGCGCAGGGGTTGCAAACGCCTGTGCAGCACATGTACTGCTCCCAACAGCTCCCAGTGGCGACAATATTGGTTGTGCCGCTTGAGTTTTTTGCGGTGAGCAGTCCCGTTGGGGCGTTGACCGTCGCAATATTCGTCGCGCTGGAACTCCAGGTGACCAATGAAGTCCAGTTCGAATAATAGTACACGCCATTACAATCCATAGTCGAAAGCGTCGCCGCGAACTGAAGCGTGGCGCCCGGCTCTAGGATGGGGGATTGTGGCGTCAGGGATAGCCCCTGGTAGTTCGCCGGGCAGCAGCAACTGCCCGACTGCTCCGGCGTCACCAGTTCGCCGTTGGTCACCACGTCCAAGGTCCCCGTGACCGGGAGGTTTTTCAGGCGCGCCCATAGCACGCTGCCGTCGGTGGCGGCGGCGGGAATCTTGTGGCCCTTAAAATCCGGCTTCTGGGCGTCGCGCAGTTGCCGCAGGCTGATCGCCCGCGTCTCGTGGGCCTTCAGACGCAAGTCTGTGACATGGTAAGTAACGCCGTTCGCTTGCACGCGCAGGCCAATAGGACACTCCTGGTTCCCCAGGTTGCTGAGGTAGAGAATCGACTCGGTTTGAGCGTTCAGGTGCCAGGCATGGGCGCCCGAGCCGGCAAAGTTGTTGCCTGCATTCACCGCGTTACTGCCTACTACACGCACCCCATTTTGTTCGATGCTCGCCACCTCGGCGATGACCGATCCCGGCGCGCCGCTGTACTGAATGCCAATCGAAGCGTATGGAACGGGCGTCGGCGGGCTGGCGCAGGCGGTTGCTTCTTTGATTTGCGATCTGGACTCTCTTCCCGCGAGGTTTTGGGGCGGGTATGGTTTCCGGCAGCGCACGATTCCGCAGGCTGACCGAGGTCAGCCGTCAGCTCCCGTAGCTCACTTCGGAGAATCGCAGACGCAAAAAAGCGACCATGTGCGTCGGCTGCAGGGATTGCATCGGCCCAGACTAATCCCCTCGGCGCGGGATCGCTCTGCATTGCAAGGTCGTAAACTCTTGTTTTCTTAACAAGCTTTTTCCCGACTGCCTTACGAAAGGCGCATAAATAGAGGCATTGGACGGATCAATTGGTCACCCAAGAGAGTTTGGGTTCGGTTGCGGCTCGGCCGCCCTGCGCTTCCCAACCTGCGCCGCCCCGGCAGCCACCTTGGCGGCACCACAAAGCTTACCGACATGGTGTGCGTACTCATTCCGTGAAATGAAAATCAAACGTATTTGGGGTGCCGCAGCGTCGCTCGCGGTAGATCCAAACTCCACGCTTGTTTAAGCGCACAAGCGCGTTCAGGGCACCCTGGATGGTGACGTTTTTCAGGAGAACACTAAGAGGCTTCTCCGGGGGAGAAGGGCCTGGAGGTACGCTATAGAGTGCGCCTCCGGCAAAGACCTGCGTGAGGCCGAGCTTCGCTGCTCCTTTTCGTACCTCGGGCAGGCCGAACAGGTACGCTTCAGCGGTTTGGGTGGAAGCAGCGTCTTTGGAGTCGAACACATCGATGCGAACCCGCAACAGGGCCGGCAGGCCTCCCGCAGGCGCGAGGTTCACCACGCCCTCGTGCACTTCCCACCGGTAGCGGGGATCGGCGGTTGTGATGCTGTCTAAGGCCTCCCTCAGTGTAGGCCCTAGGATGCGAATCGATTTCTTGGGCACTTCCGCGCAGCCCTCTACCCTTGCTTCACCTCCCGGGACGCCCGCTCCCAGCATAGCAACTTGGAAGGCCACGTCGCCCGGCTCTGGAGAGGAACTGAGATTGCTGACCGTTCGCGTCAGCACATCACTCGCCGCCGGAGGTCTTTGGACCGCCTCCTCGGCGAGAGCCACCACGGCTGCGGCAACAACTGTGAGTAACACGGCAAACCAATCTTTTCTCATGACATTCTCCCGTAATCTTAGCCAACTACGGCGTGGTTATGAGAACGTTATCCTTTAACGTCCCGTTAAAGCTTCCCATGCTTATGGAGACTACCGTCGAAAGGGGATATTGGGTTCCGCCAACCGTCACCGTAAACGTCTGGTTTTCAGAGATGTTCTGGTTGGAGCCAAGACAGTTAGGATACGTGAACCCTAAGAACTGGGTGTCGCTCGTTAGCCCCCCCGCCGCAACATTCACATTTACAGCTTGAGGCTGCTTAAATCCCGAATACGTCGTGCTGAAGTTGGAGAAGGACTCCTGTATATTGTAAGCCGGCTGGAACGCCGCTCCGGTGGTGTCCACGAGTTGGTACATGAGGTTTCTCCTGACGCCACAAAAGCTGGTTGCATGTGTATTACCTGAGCAGTCGACTACAGGTCCGTTTGTAATGATCTGTAAAGCCCCCACTCCTCCGGGCGCGCAAGGCGGGTCGTTGTAGTGCACGAGCCGCGCGGGAACCGCCACGCTAAGTGTGGTCCCTCCTTCAACGGGAACGTTCGCGCAGGGGTTGCAAACGAATCCGCAACACATGTACTGCTCCCAGCCTCCCCCATTGGCGACGATGTTGGTGGTGCCGCCTGAGACTCCGCTGGCCACTCCCGTTGTGGCGTTGACCGTCGCAACCCATGTCGCGCTGGAACTCCAGGTCACGTCGTCTGTCCAGTCGAAGTCATAATAATTGCCATTACAGTCCATCAGCACAAGCGTCGCCTTGAATGGAAGCTGTGTACCCACCTGCATGGAGGGGCTTGCAGGCGTTACCGACAAGCCCTGGTAATTCGGCGAGCAGCAGCAACTGCCCGACGCCTCTGGCGTCACCAATTCGCCGTTGCTTACCACGTCTAACTGTCCCGTGAGCGGGGCATTCGTCAGGCGGGTCCACAGCACGCTGCCGTCGGTGGCGTCAGCGGGAATCTTGTGGCCCTGAAAATCTGCCTTCTGCGCGTCGCGCAGTTGCCGAAGGCTGATCGCCCGCGTCTCATGGGCCTTCAGACGCAAGTCTGTGACATGGTAAGTAACGCCGTTCGCTTGCACGCGCAGGCCAATGGGACACTCCTGGTTCCCCAGGTTGCTGAGGTAGAGAATGGACTCGGTTTGGGCGTCCAGGTGCTAGGCATGGGCGCCCGAGCCGGCAAAGTTGTTGCCTACGTTCTGCACGTAACTGCTCACCGCAAGTTCCCCCCTCTGTTCGATGCTCGCCACCTCGGCGATGACGGAGCCCGGCGCACCGGTGTATTGAATGCCAATCGCAGCGTGCGGAACCGGCGTACTAACGAGCGCCAGGGCGGCGCCCAGCGGAATGTCCATTGTCGCGTAGGGTGACAACGTCAAGGCCGCGAGGGTTGATTGCGCCGGTCCATTTGCGCCGGGATATTCCAGCGTGGGCACGATGCTTTGGGGTGAGCCTGTCAGGTTGCGCGCGATGATGTGCGGGGTATATGTGCCCGTCCCGGCA
>Ga0187876_1000462_pt1 | contig 41870 bp, 34 predicted proteins | sample June2016WEW_17_4_FD_133000 | JGI IMG/M metagenome (GOLD analysis project Ga0187876, IMG submission 133000) | Peatland microbial communities from SPRUCE experiment site at the Marcell Experimental Forest, Minnesota, USA - June2016WEW_17_40 | ecosystem: Environmental > Terrestrial > Soil >...
AATCATGTCAATCGACAGGTTGCGTTTGCGATTCAGCACTTCGGCGACGCGAGTCCGCGTGCCGATCAGTGGTTCCAGATCCTTACGGGTGAGCCCTTCCTGCTCCATGCGGAATCTGATGGCCTCGATCGGATCCGGCGGATCCATGGGATAGTGGCGTGCCTCGTAGGCGTCGATGAGCGTTGCCAGCACGTCGAGGCGATCTCCGTCCGGCGTGCCCAGCGCCGCTCCCCAGAGGCGCGCCACTTCGGCGAGTGCCGCTACGTGGTCCGTTTCCGAGCGGATCGGTCTCAGGTCAGTCATGGTGCTCCACCTCCATCACGTCGATGCGGTCGTACTGCTCGTGCGTGCCAATCCACTTGATCCAGATGATGCTCTTCTCGAAATCCACCGCGGCAACGAGCCGGTACGCGTTCCCTTTGATATTGAAGACGATGCGCTGAGCCGAGACAATGCTGGCGGGGGCATACCGCCTCTTGATGTCCACGGTGCTTGTCCAGCAAGCCTTGTGCGCTTCATCGAACCAGGCGTCCAGGGCAGCCTTCACTGCCGGCTGATCTTTGTGCCCGGCAAGCGAGTCCACGAAGTGTCGCAGAGTACTGCGGGCAATGATTCTCATGCACCTCAGCATAACCTGCACCCAAAATGGGCGCAAGGCCCGGCCGGCTGGTGGTCACTGGCCTGTCTCGGCTGCATGCTGGGCTAGTGCATGTTCGGGCGGCCTCGTTTGATGCCCGGCTCCGCGGCAGCATCGGCGGCGTTTGGTACCATGTCTCTGCGCGGGCGGGCAAGGTGCGGATGACGCAGGGTATGGGGTACGGGAGGCAGGGGTGCGCGTCTTTGTGACCGTGGACATCGAGGGCATCGCGGGCGTGGTGCATGGCGCCGAGTGCGAGCCGGGAAACGCGGAATACGAGCGGGCTCGCAGGCTGATGACCGAAGAAGCGAATGCCGTGGTGGCCGGCATCTATGACGCGGATCCGGCCGCGCGGGTCACCGTCGCGGATGTGCACGGTCCCTACCGGAACATGCTGCCCGAGCAGCTTGACGAACGGGCGATCTCGAGCCGGGGCAAGCCCAAGCTCTACGGCATGGTCGACGGTCTCGACGACGGCTACGACCAGGCGATGTTCATTGGCGTGCATGGTCGCGCGGGTACGGGCACGGGGGTGCTGAGCCACACGCTGACCAGCCAAATCCTCGGCATCTCCGTGAACGGGGAGCCGTTTGGTGAGCTTGGGTTGAATGCCGCCATGGCCGGGGCGTGGGGCGTGCCGGTGACGCTGGTGGCAGGCGATCAGGCGGCGGCGCGCGAGGCGCGCGAGCTGCTGGGCAGCGACGTGGTCACCGTGGAGGTGAAGCAGAGCCGGGCTCACCAGGCGGCCGAGAGCTTGCACCCGGCAGTGGCACGCGCCAAGCTGCGGGAGGGAGCAGCCCGTGCAGTGCGCGTGCAGGCGCCGGTACGACCGCTCCTCCTAGAGACACCGATCACCGTGGAGGTCGGCTTTACCAGTCCCGTGTACGCCGACCTTGCAGAGCTGATCGAGGACGTGGAGCGCGTCACCGGCAACACGATTCGGTACACGCGCCTGGACATGCCGCGCGTCTACCGCGTGCTGCGGCTGATTACCGTGCTGTGCAGCACACCGCTGTAGGGGCGATGCGGCGGCAGATCCGGGGGCGAGCACGATGCCCGCGGTCCCGGGAGCGTGCCGCTGCTGGAGATCCCGCGGTTTCAGTCTCGTTGGCCGTTGGTCAGGCCGAGCGTCTTGGGGGAGGCGCGAGGAGATGTCGACCAGGCAGGAGGCGAGTGGGCTCAATCGACCGGTTCGCGGCGGTCTTCCATCTCCCAGGCGTGGTCCAGCACGTGCCAGGCGATGCGGCGGATGGCGTAGCGCGGCGGCCAGCGCGTGTCCGGGAGCTGCGCTTGGGCATCGGGTGCCTCCAGTGCTGCCACCATGGCCTGGTGCAACGCGGCGATGGCAGCTGGGTCGTCGCGTGCCGGCTGCTGCTGTCGGACCGCGAGCTTGCGCGCGTAGGCCGTCTCGGCTGCCAGTACGTGGTCGATCAGCGCGTCCCGATCGCGGCCACCGCCGCGGGGACCTTTGCGCAGATTGGCCGGCGTCGCCGCGGCCACGTGGTCGAAGACGACCCAGGCCGCCTCGAGGAGCGCGATGTGCCGGGCAATCACCTCGGCCGGGCATGGCTGCCGGTCGCTGGCGGCAATCGATGCCGGAACGCCGAAGTCGGTGGCGCCTGCTGAGCCGGCAAGCTGCTCCACAACCTGGATGTCGTCGCGCTGTGCTTGGGGGAACGCGAGCGCGGCCTTTCGGGCGACGGCCGCGTAGCGCGCGGCGTAGACTAGGAGCGCATCGAGCGCTTGATCTATGGTCTTGCCGGAGCGGCACCAGCCCGGCCAGTCCAGGGCGCAGGCAAACACGCGCTTGGAGCCTAGCTCCAGGTAGACCGCGGTGGGATGAGGTGTAGTCGTCAAGAAAAGCCTTTCGCCATGCTCAAACGTGAATGACTTGCTATCTACTATTACCTTATCGAGATGCGCGGTTTGAGGGCGTGCGAATCTGGTTGGATCTCTAGCGCAGCCACGATGGCAGGCGCACGCCACGTCTTGGCAATAGAGCCGCTAGCCGGCGCGGCCAGGGCACGCGAGGACGCGTGCGCTCCCGGATTGCCCAGCGGCACCCTATGTGCGGCTCCTCGTACACTGACACCGAGGACGCAGGAGAGCACGCTGGACTGGAATCGCGATGAAACCCATCATTATCCTCTCAGGCCCGGTCGGCGCAGGCAAGACCACGGTGGCCCGCGAACTCGTGGCGGCCTCGCCCGGGCCGATGGCCTACATTGAAGGCGACGTCTTCTGGTCGTTCATTGCCAAAGATGGCGGCAGGGGTCGCCACAGGAGCTTTCGGATGATCATGACGGCGATGACTGCCGCTGCCGTGCCGTACGCGGTCGCGGACTACGAGGCGCTCGTGGATTTCTCGATTCCGCCGTGGTACCTCGACGCTGTGCGCAAAGTGGCCAAGGTGAGGGACGTGCCGGTCGACTATGTGGTCCTGCAGCCCAGCGAGACGGTGTGCGCGGCGCGGGCCGCGGGCCGATCCGAGGGCAAGATTGCGGACTACGGACCGTATCGCGACCTCTACGCGGACTTTGCGGCAGCCGAAGGTCACGTCGTGCACGATGATGAGAGCTCGGCGGCGGTGGTCAGCGCGAGAATTCGGGAGGGTCTCGACGCCGGGCAGTTTCGCCTCGGGTAGGGGGCAGTCCGAGCCAGTGCGCACGCCGGCGATCACAGAATCCAGGTCTGCCCAGCGGCCAGCGGTGTGACTACCGTGGCCCCATGCGGGGCCTATGGAATGCCTGGGCAAGCGAGGTCTTCCGTATGGATCTAGCTCCGTCAATAGACCAAAGGTGTACTTGGTAAACCCTTGCCGCCAGGTTAGGGTGGAGGAGCAGGGCAGGCCTGGCAACCACAGGGTGCATGCCCCAGCGAGAAGCCGGCCCATTCACCACAGCATTCCACGCCTACAGAAAGCACGCCCGCTCCCATGACACACCGGTCTTCGGCTTCCTCATCTGGGCAGTCAGTCTGGCTGCGCGTGCATCTCTCCTTGCAGCGCTGGAGGTCACGCCAGAGACCCGACACCAATCCCCCTTTGCCCCACGCACTTTGGCAACCCCATTCGGAATGCGGCGGCAATGTACCCGTGGATGAGCAGCGCCCGCTGAGTCGTGTCTGGCGCACGCTACGCGCCTGGATCGCGCTTGCGCCGCGGCATGGCTGGCGCCCGCTGCTGATCTGGGCCGTCATCGTTGTCGCCTCGGGCATCGCGGTGGCGCAGAGCAACGCTCGCGACCAGAAGGCCCAGGACGACCAGTTCACGCTGCGCACCACGATCGCCGGACACGTCCTTGCCGGGTACCTGCAGAATCAGGAGATGCTGATGCGCGTGCGCGCCGAGGACCTGCTGGCCGGACCGGTCGTCACGGCCCAGCAGCTCGCGCTCGTCGTCTCGGGGCTGGGCTACGCGGGCGGCGGCGTGCTGGACGGTAGCGGCCGCGCGCTGATGAACGCACCCTACACTCCCGCCCTCATCGGCCACAACTACACGAGCACGCTCGAGCACGTGCGGACCGCGGTTCGGACCCGCCGGCCCGCCGTCTCACAGGTCATCGACTCGCTCTCGCTGCACGCGCCGGTGGTCGCCCTCGCGGTGCCCTACGCCGTGCCGAGCGGCTGGCGGATCTTCACTGCTTCCTTGCGGGTCGACGGCGGTACGCTGACGAGCCTGCTGCAGTCCTCCGTCGGCATCCAGACCAGCGCGATCTACCTGGTCGATCGGGACAACCATCTGATCGCCGATAGCACGCCCATGCAGGCGGCCGTCACCCCGCTCGCCGGCAAGGCCCCCGATCTGGCCGCCGCCCTATCTCGCCGTCAGAGTGGTACCGTTTCGGTCGGCCATAGGAGCAGCTTCTTCGCTTCTGCCCCGGTGGCCGACGCGGATTGGCGGCTCATCACCGTGGTGGGCACGGCGGCACTCTACGCGTCGCTGGCGTCGGGTGCGACCTCACTCTGGCTGCTAGCAGGCACACTCTGGATTGCCGTGCTGCTGGCGGCTACCTGGTATGGCGTGAGCGCGCACCGGCGGCAACGCGTGCGTGAGATGCTGGTGCGCGAGCGCGAGACGGCCCAGGCACATGCCCGGCTGCAGCAGATCATCGAGCTGCTGCCGGCAGGACTGGTCCTCTACGATGCCGAGGCGAACCGCACGCAGATGAACGCGGTGGCCACGCGCCTGCTAGGCCCAGACCTTGCCGGAACCCCGCTTCGGGCCGACTACCACGCGCTGCGGCATGCCGACGGCACGCTCTACACCTACGAGGAGCTGCCGGTCGTCCGTGCCCTGCGCTCGGGAGCGGTGGTCGCCGACCAGGCGCTCCTCACGAACCTGACGACGGGCGTGGAGACGCCGGTCATCGTGGGCAGCGGCCCCCTGCGGGCAGCGGACGGTTCGATCCAGGGCGTCATGGCGGTGATGCAGGATATCTCCGCCCTGGTAGCGCTGGAGCGCCAGCGGGACCGGATGCTCGCGACCGTGGCGCACGACCTGCGCAATCCGCTCACGAGCATCGCCGGGATGAGCCAGCTGCTCCAGCTGCGCATGAGTCGCGTGGAAGAGCCAGCGCGGGAGAAGTTCGCACACAGCCTGCGGACGATCGAGAGTGCAGCGCGGCGCATGACCGCGCAGATCAGCGAGCTGCTCGACTTCGCGCAGGCACAGACCGGCAAGCAGATCGGCCTGGCACTGGAGTCGACCGACGTCGTCGCGCTGCTGCGTGGGATCCTGTCGGAGCACCAGCAGTCGACCGACGAGCACAGGCTGGAACTGCGGGCGGAGGAGGAGTCGATCGTGGCTGAGGTGGATGCGCAGCGCCTGGAGCGCGCGGTCGCCAACCTCCTCGTCAACGCCATCAAGTACAGCCCGCAAGGGGGCCCGATCGTGGTTTCCGTCGCCCGGGCCGTGGGGCCAGACGGGCGTTGGCTGAGCATCGACGTGGCCGATAGCGGGCTGGGCATCCCGGCAGCCGATTTGCCGCACATGTTCGAGCAGTACTACCGGGCCAGCAACGTGGCCAACACCATCCCGGGTACCGGCATCGGGCTGGCGGGCGTACGCCACATGGTGGAGCGGCACGGCGGCACGGCGGCACGGTCAGCATCGACAGCACCGAAGGCGTGGGCACGACGGTGAGCGTGCATCTGCCGCTGCGCGACGGTACCTGCGGGGTCATGTAGCTTTCCGCGACGAGGGGTGATCCGGGAGCGCGGGCGTCTCGCCTGCCCCTCGTAGAGTGCGCTCCCGGTATCGCCGTGCCAAACAGAACACTGCATGGCCCTGGGCTACCTGCGAAGGGCCATGCAGCGTTCCGCGACGAGGGGTGTCGCGTGCTGCGGGGGCGCTGGAGGCTGGCGGCCCTGCGCCTGGGCTTGGCGGGCAGGCAGCGCTTTACGGGGGGCAGGCAAGATGCCTGCGCTCCCGGTGGTGCCTGCGCTCCCGGTGGTGCCCTGCGCTCCCGGTATCGCCGTGCTGCAACAAACACTACGGTGAAGCCACAGTGGGGCCTGCATGCCGCGTCGTGGCGATGGAGTTTTGGGGTCGGCGCGACCAGGGGCGATTACGATGCTCGCGGTCCCATGAGCTTGCACGGCGATGTTGATGCCGTCGTGGTTTCACTTTACATGGCCCTGGACTACGCCAGATGACTGTCGACACGACGGGAGGAATCCGTACGGGTCATCGACACGGCTCGCGAGACGCCCTATTCTAGCTGCATTCAGCCGCGCCGGGCGGACTGAGTAGGTCGTGCAGGTGGCTGAACATGGCGGTTCGAGCCCACGTGCACGTTGCTCCCGTGTACAGAGTCAGGCGGCAGCTCGTTCGTGTGAGGGGTACTATGTACGGCGATCCTATGGAGTTGATGGGCGATGAGTCTCCGTTGAGACATCCTCGCACGCTGGGCTGGTTCGGCACGGCATCACTGGGCTTGGGTGGAAGCAACCTTAGCCTATTCTTGATCGCCGGGATCCTCGTCAGCCAGGGCAGCGCTACGGTGCCCTTGCTGATCCTGGGTCTGGGACTGAGTCTGGTGGCGATGCCCGGCTGGCTGGAGCTGGTCATGATGTCGCCCAATCGGGTGGGCGGTATCGCCGCGAGCTGCTCCGACGCATTCCGGCCTTACAATCCCCTCCTGTCGAATCTCACCGGCGTTTGCTACTGGTGGGGCTGGGTGCCGGTAGCCAGCACCAGTGCCCTGCTCATGGGCGGGATGATCAACAACTGGTGGCTGCCCGGCGTCCCCGCGTGGGCCGTAGGTTCAGGCCTGATCCTGGTGGCGACGGCGGTATGCCTGTGCGGCGTGAAATGGATCGCGCGCTTTGCCATGCCCATCGCCACCGGCGCCGCCGTGCTGGCCTTCCTGTCGGGGATCATTCCCGTGTTTTCCGGCGACGTCGACTGGCAACAAGCCACCAGCTTCCACCTGATCACGCCCTTCTCAGGATTCTTTGGCGGCCTGACCAGCGTGATGGCGGGGCTCTACCTGATCGGCTACGCAGCGCCCGCCTTCGAGGCTGCCGTGTGCCATGCCGGCGAGACCGTCGATCCGGCACGCAATGTGCCACGCGCGATGCTCGCCAGCGGGGGCATGGCGGTGATCTTCTTCGTGCTGCTCCCGCTCATCTGGCTTGGCGGGCTGGGCTCCGCACCGCTGACCGGCGACCTCTCCCAGACGCTTGGACCGACGTTTGCTCCCCTATTCGGCAGCGCCGCCAAGTCAATCGCGACGTGGTTCATGGTCTTCAATATCCTGATCGGCTTTGGGCAGCCGCTGGCGGGGGCCTCTCGCACGCTCTCGCAGTTGGCCGACGATGGGTTGCTGCCTCGCGTATTCGGCCTGCGCTCAGGCTATGACGTGCCCTGGGCTGCCACGTTGATCACGGCAGCCACGGCCATCGCCTTGCTGGCCACCAATCTCCCGATCTGGGTGGTGGCGGCTGCCAATCTCAGCTACGTGATCGGCATTAGCTTGCCGAGCGTGGCCGTCTGGCTGCTGCGCAAGGACGCGCCGGAACGCGAGCGTCTCTACCGGGCGCCGGCCGGCATGATTGGCCTGGGCTTGGTGGCTGCCGCGGTGTGGGCTGCAGCGACGGTGCTGGGCTTCGAGCAATTCGGCCTGAGGACCGTGCTGATCGGCCTGGGCATGGCCTACTCAGGTGCCGTGCTCTACATGCTGCGTCGCGCCGGCGATGGCCGCCAGACAGGGCAGGGCGTGATGGTGGGCTCGATCTCGGTGAAGTTGAGCGGCGCCATGCTGGGCGTGCTGCTGCTCCTGTCGGTCGGCTACTTGCTCGCGGTCACCAATGTGGACCAGACGCACCTGTCGCTGATCGCGGCCTTGACCGATATCTTCGTGCTGGCCGCCTTGCTCACGATGGCAGCCGGCCTGGTGCTTCCCGGTGTCATCAGCCAGGCTGTCGGCCAAATGACCCGCGCCGCGCAACGCCTGGCGGTGGGTGAGACGCAGGTGGAAGCCATGCTGCCAAAGCGCTCCCGCGATGAGGTCGGCCAGCTTGGCGACGCCTTTCGGGTGATGATCGCCTACCAGCGTGAGATGAGCGAGGTCGCTGGAGCGATCGCCACGGGCGACCTGACGCACACGGTGCAGCCCAAAGGGGCGGGCGATCTGCAGGGTCAGGCTTTCGCCACCATGGTCGGCAATCTGCGGGAACTCATCGGGCAGGTAGCCAGCTCGGCGGAGCAGGTGAACAGTGGTGCGACCCAGCTGGCGCAGGCCACGCAGCAGGTAGGGCAGGCCAGCGCACAGGTGGCGCGGTCCATCGAAGAGGTGGCCCGCGGCACGGGGCAGCAGAGCCAGGACAGCGCCGCGGCCATCGAGCAGATGACGGCGCTGAATGCGGCGGTGCAGCAGGTTGCCGGCGGCGCGGAGGCTCAGCGCGCCGCGGTGGGGCGGGCGAACGAGGCCATTGCCTCGCTGCAAGAGGCGCTGGGGGACACGACGCAGAACGTGGGCGCGGTCAGCAGCGCGGCGGGGCGGGCGGCGGCGACGGCCAAGGACGGCGGGGCGGCGGTAGCGCAGACCATCGGCAGCATCGAGAGCGTGCGCACGGCGGTAGCCAAGAGCGCCGGGCATGTAGCGACGCTGGGTGCCCGCAGCCAGGAGGTTGGCCAGATCGTGGATGCCATCGACGACATCGCCTCCCAGACCAACCTCTTGGCACTGAACGCGGCGATTGAGGCGGCGCGCGCCGGCGAGCACGGGCGGGGGTTCACGGTGGTGGCGGCGGAGGTGCGCAAGCTGGCGGAGCGAGCCAGCAGCGAGACCAAGGAGATCACCCAGCGCATCGCGGCCATCCAGCAGCAGGTGGCGGAGGTGGTGCAGGCCATGGCGGTGGGCAGCAGCGAGGTAGAGAAGAGCGCGACGCTGGGCCGGCAGGCGCGCGCAGCGCTGGAGAGCATTCTGGGGGTGGTGGAAGAGACCCATACGCAGGCGGCAGCGATCACGAGCGCGGTGGGCAAGATGACGGCGGGGGTGGCCGCGGTGCGGGCGGCCTCTGAGCACGTGGCGAGCATCGCGGCGGAGACCGCGCAGGCAGCGGGGCAGATGCGGCAAGGCGCGCTACGGGTGCAGGGGTCGGTAGAGAGCATCGCCGCGGTGGGCGAGCAGAGCGCGGCGGGGGCGGAAGAGGTGAGCGCCTCCACGGAGGAGCAGAGTGCGAGCGCCGAGCAGATGAGCGCGGGGGCGCAGGAGCTGGCGGCGCTGGCCGCAGGGCTCACGGAGCTGGTGGGCCGCTTCACGCTGTAGGGGCCCGGCGCACCTGGGTCGTCGCCAACACCTGGGCGCCGAGCTGGCAACCAAGTCAATAGGCCTTTGGTACACTGGCCAGCCCCGGGTGGCATCGCTATGGTGAGGAAGGCAAGGTAGGTCTCGCGTTTGCTGCGTAGGCGTCTCGGTCCGCGAGACGTCCATTCGCTGTTGCGCTTCGACAGTAGGTGCCTGTGCACACCATGCGTCTTCGCGACTTCGTCCGCTCTGCTGGCGGCACAGATCTACCCGGCCTGCATGCTGAGCAGCGGCTGTTCGTTCGCGTGCTGCACGGTTCCGCTGGAGGCAGCTTCCGAGGACAGCCACCGCACCTGACGACCCTTCGCGCCCGGCGCGGGCACGAGCCCTGGATAGGCGCCAACACCTGGGGATGGCGCCGCAGGGGCAAGCCGGCGAGGTTTCGTATTGGAGCCGTAGCGGGCTGGAAGGGGGTGTTCGCGTGATGCCCGAGGCTGCAGCCTACCAGGCATTCTTCCACGAGTCGCTGTCGCCGATGCTGATCATCGATCCCGACACGGGCCAGATCGTGGACGCCAACGCGGCCGCAGCCGGTTTCTACGGCTATACTGCCGAGGAGCTTGCCGCCATGGGCATCACCGACATCAACTGCCTGGATGCGGCCGCGGTCGCAGAGGAGATGCAGCGGGCGCGGCGCCGGCATACCAACTGCTTTCGCTTCCGGCACCGCCTGGCGTCGGGCGCAATCCGCGACGTCGACGTGTACTCGAGCCCTATCGTGGTCGGGGAGCGCCACCTGCTCGCCTCGGTCATCCACGACGTCACCACGCAGCGCCAGACCGAGGAGGCACTCGCGCAGGCCGGCGCCACACTGCAGAGCTTGCTGGCGACGACGCTGGACGGGGTATGGCTGTTGAGCGCAGACGGGCGCGTGCTCGACGTCAACGAGCGCTACGCCGTGATGAGCAGCCATCCACGCCAGGCGCTCCTCCAGATGACGCTGGCGGAGCTGCAGTCACAGTTGGCTGCGGGGGCGGCTCGACTCGACGTTGGGACGGTACGCGCACGGGGCTACCAACGGCTGGAGACACGGCTGGCGGACAAAGACGGCGGCCTGGTGGACCTGGACGTCAGCGCGCTGTACGTACCGGCCTCTACCAGCGTGGTGGTGTTCCTGCGCGACATTACCGCGCGCAAGGGCAGCGAGCGGCGGTTGGCGGCAGAGCACGGCCGCCTGCAGCAGATCATCGAGGCCCTGCCGGAAGGCCTCGTGCTCTACGACCGAGCCGGCACCCGCGTCGGCCTGAATGCCGCCGCCAAGGCGCTCCTGGGAGCCGACCTGCTGGGCCAGATGCTGGAACCGGAGTACCGTGCCGCGCGGCGCCTGGACGGGACGCACTACACGCGCGACGAGCTGCCGGTGATGCGTTCCATGCGCACGGGCGAAGCGGTCGTGGGCGAGCACATGCTCCTGCGCAACCTCACCACGGGCGTGCAGACGCCCGTACTGCTCAACAGCGCGCCGTTGAGGGCTCCCGACGGCACGACTGACGGGGGCATGGCCGTGCTCCAGGACATTTCCGCACTGGTAGCGCTGGAGCGCCAGCGGGACCGCATGCTGGCCACGGTGGCGCACGACCTGCGCAATCCGCTCACGAGCATCGCCGGGATGAGCCAGTTGCTGCAGCTCCGCGCGCAAGATTTGCCGCAGCCGATGCGCGAGCGCTTCGTCCACAGTTTGCAGTCCATCGAGACTGCTGCTGGGCGCATGACGGCGCAGATAGGCGAACTGCTCGACTACGCGCAAGCACTAGCCGGCCGCCCGATCGACCTCAAGGTCGAGCCCACGGATGTCGTGGCGCTGCTGGAGCGGATCCTGGTCGAGCACCAGCACTCGACCGACCGCCATGCCCTGGAACTGCGCGCGGGGGCGGCGTCGATCGTGGCTGCGGTGGATGCGCGGCGCCTGGAGCGCGCGATTGCCAACCTCCTCGTCAACGCCATCAAGTACAGCCCGCAAGGCGGGCCGATCGTGGTGTCTGTCGCGCAGGCCGTGGGTCCGGACGACCAGTGGCTGAGCATCGAGGTGGCGGACAGCGGGCTTGGCATTCCAAGCACCGACTTGCCGCACATCTTCGAGCAGTACTATCGGGCCAGCAACGTCCCAGCCTCCATCCCGGGTACCGGGATTGGGCTCGCAGGCGTACGCCAGCTGATCGAGCGGCATGGCGGCAGCGTGAGCATCGACAGCACTGAAGGCGTGGGCACGACGGTGAGCGTGCGGCTGCCGCTGCGCGAGGCTGCCGGCGGGGTCATGTAGCTTTCCGCGACGAGGGGTACCGCGTGCTGCGGGGGCGCTGGAGGCTTGCGGCCCTGCGTCTGGACGTGGCGGGCAGGCAGCGCACTACGGGGGCAGGCAGGATGCCCGCGCTCCCGGGCGTGCGCCCGCTCATGTAGATCCCAATGGGGTCTCACTATAGGGCACGCGAGACGCGTGCGCTCCCGGAGGCGTGCGGCGGCTGGTGATCCCGTCGAGTGGTTTCACTTCAGGCGATCACCTGTGGCGGAGGCTCAGCCTGCCGCTCGGTTGGGGGTCGAGCGTCGTGTGTTTGCTACGCCTGGCACGGCGCGACGGTGAACCGCGCCACGCAGTCGTAGAGCGCGCCAAGATCGAACGGCTTGGACAGGAATGTATCCGCGGCAATTTGTGCCGCGCGATGCGCCGCGTCCTGTGCGGCGGTCATCACCACGATGGGCGCTTTCGGGCCGGCCTGGGCGCGATAGCGGCTGGCGAACTCCCAGCCGTCCATGCCCGGCATGCGCATGTCAAGCAGAATCACGTCCGGGTGCAGTGTTCCCGGTCCCAGGGCGGTCAGGGCAGCGCTGCCACTCGCGGCTTGCACCACCTCATATCCGGCGTCTTCCAGCGCCATGCCCACCAGCGAGCGAATCGTTGGGTCGTCATCGACTACCAGCACGCGAGCCATGCGCTAACCTCCACTACTTCACTATATGGCTGAGGTAGGCTAAGTTTCCAGCCGGGTTGTGCACAAACCGACTTTCGCGCAGCACGTTTGGGCCCGCGGAGCGGACTGCGAAGGACCGGCCCGGGGCAGAGGGGGCAGTCATCCCCCGGCCGCGCGCATGGGTTCGTGTCGAGGAGCGTCGCCTTCTTGGTGGCCTCGCAATGGCACCCGCACGCTGTGTCGTGGCGCTGGAGCTGCTAGCCGGCAGATCCAGGGGGCGAGCACGATGCTCGCGGTCCCAGTGGCGTGCGGCTCGCTGCGGGCTCCGCCGTGGCTGCGGTTCAGCCGTTCGGGCTGGCCTCGACATTGGGCGCCGGCTGCAGCAGCGGCAGGCGCACGGTGACGGTGGTGCCTTTGCCTTCCACACTCTCGATGGCGACGCTGCCACCGTGCCGCTCGACGATGTGGCGCACACCAGCGAGCCCAATGCCGGTGCCTGGGATTGTCGAGGCCACGTTGCTGGCGCGGTAGTACTGCTCGAAGATGCGGGGCAGGTCGGCAGACGGGATGCCCAGGCCGCGGTCGGCCACGTCGATGCTCAGCCAGGGCCTGTCGGGTCCGGCCGTGCGCGCTGCGGTCACGACGATTGGGCCGCCCTTGGGGCTGTACTTGATCGCGTTGACCACCAGGTTCGCGATCGCGCGCTCCAGGCGTCGCGGATCGACCTCGGCGACTATCGGTTCCTCCTGGGCACGCAGCTCCAGGGTGTGGTCATCGGTCGACTGCTGGTGCTCGGCGAGCACGCGCCGCAGGAGCGCCACGATGTCGGAGGGCTCGAAGGTGAGGTCGATCTGGCGCCCTGTCTGGGCTTGAGCGTAGTCGAGCAGCTCGCTTATCTGCACAGTCATGTTTCGCGCGGCTGTCTCAATGGTCTGCAGGCTGTGCACGAAGCGTTCGCGCACCGACGCCTCCAGGCGTGCGCTACGCAGCTGCAGCAACTGGCTCATGCCGGCGATGCTGGTGAGTGGGTTGCGCAGGTCGTGCGCCACCGCGGCCAGCACCCGGTCTCGCTGCCGCTCCACGGCCTTGATGACAGAGATGTCCTGAAACACCGCTACCACGCCGGTGATGACGCCCGCAGCATCTGGGAGCGGCGCGCCTCCGGCCAGGACCGGAAAGTCCTCCCCCGTCGCGGCATTGCGCATGATTGCCTGCAATCCGCGTACGGTCTTGCCGGTGTGCAGCGCGCGCACCGAAGGAAACTCGGCCCAGGGGAGGCGCGTGCCGTCTATCCGCTTCGCGCCCAAGTCGAAGTCCGCCCGCTGCCCGCCCAGCATGCTGACGCCGAGGAGCGCCTCCGCAGCCTGGTTCATCCCGACCACTCGCAAGGCGGCATCGAGAATCACGACACCCTCCGGCAGCACATCGAGGATCCGCTGCAGCCGCGCACGTTCCGAAGCCAGGTCTTCGCGGGCGCGCTGCTCCGCGGCGAGCAACCGCTCGCGCGCTTGCTGGTGTTCGTGCTGCTCGGTGATGTCGGCGAACGTGTTCACCGCGCCGACGATCTCCCCGGCAGCGGTGCGGATAGGGGCGGCAGAGATCAGCACCCAGGTCTGGGCGCCCGTACTGGGCTGACGCGTCCCCATGATCACGTCGCGCACCGTCTCGCCGCGCAGGGCCCTGGCGGTGGCGGTGGCCTCCGGGGGAATGGGCGTGCCATCCTCCGCCACAGTCTGCAAAATGGCGGCCCGGTCCGCGGGCGTCGTGCCACGCGCGGCGCTGGCGGGGCCGAGCAGCCGTGTGGCCTCCGCGTTCATGTAGGTGGCCTGGCCCTGGGCGTCGCTGACGACCACGGCGTGCGGGCTGGCGCTCAGGGTCGCCTGCATTTGGGCGAGGAGCTGCTCGCGTTCCTGCTCGAGTGCGCGCAGTCGAGAGATGTCCTGGAATACGGCAATCCCGCCCCGCTGGGTGCCATCCTCTGCGCGCAACGGGGCGGTGCTCAGCAAGACCGGCGTTTGCGCGCCGGTGTCGGGGTTGCTGAACACCAACTGCTCGGCAATGACGACCTCCTGATGGAACACAGATCGGATGATTGGCAGCTCGGCGTAGGGCAGCGGCGCGCCGTCAAGGCACTTGATGGCGTGGTAGTCGGCGTCGATGGGACGGCTCACCACACCTGTGCCGAGGATGTCGACCGCCGTGCGGTTCATGCCCACGCGCTGGGCTTCTCCATCATAGAGGATCAGGCCCACGGGCAGGAATTCAATGATCTGCTGCAGGCGGTCGCGGGCCTCGGCAGTTTGCACCAGCAATTGCTCTCGCTCGTGCTCCACCGCCTTGAGGGGCGAGATGTCCTGCAGCGCGGTCACGATGCCCACGGTGCTGCCGGCAGCGTCCCGCAGCAGCGCCACACTCTGCAGCACCGGGATGTCGCTGCCGGTGGTGGCGTGGCGCAGGAGGAGCTGCACGTCCTGTGACGGCTCGCCAAGCTCGAGAGCCCGCACGGTAGGCAAGTCGTGCCAGGGCAGCGCCGTGCCATCCGGGCGCCTGGCGTCGAAGTTGAACTCCTCCCGTGCAAGACCGACGACATTCCTGCCCAGCAAGGCTCTTGCAGCCCGATTCAGCATGGTCACGTTCGAGCTGGCGTCCATGATCACGAGCCCGCTGGGTAGCACATCGAGGATTTGCTGCAACCGGTCTCGATCGGCCACGAGGTCGTCGTGCCGCCGTCGTTCTTCCTCGCGGAGGGCCTCCTCTGCCAGCTTGCGCTGCTGGATGTCCAGGGCCACGCCGAAGAAACCGTCGTACCCGCCCCGATCGTCGACCAGCGGCACCAGCGACACGTGTATCCAGTGGGCGCTGCCATCCTTGCGGCGCAGCGTGCGCTCATACTGCGCCTTGCGCAGATCGCCGCCGTGGCGGGCAGCACGCCGCTCCTGAGTGGCAGCGGCGTCATCCGGCATGTCCAGTATCTCGCCGGGCTGCCCGACCAGCTCGTCGCGCGTGTAGCCCGTCAGTTCTGCCATGCGCTCATTGACGAACACGAAGCGGTCATCGGCGGCGACCTGGAAGATGCCTTCCAGCGACGTCTCGACGATCTGCCGGTAGCGTTCCTCCTGCATTCGCGTAGCCAGCGCGGCGAGATACACGGCGACCTGGGAGGCGACTACCGACAGGAGCGCCAGATGCTCCTCGGTGAAGGCGTCGGGTGCGTCCTGGCCCACGGCCAGGAGCCCGACCACGCGATCTAGCCCGACCAGCGGCACGGCCAGATGGGAGCGCCAGCCCAGGGCGGCCGCAGAGGCCAGGGCGCTTGCTTTGTGATGGACCGCGGCATCCTGCAGGCTTACCAGAAGCCGCTGCAGCACTGAGCGCACTGCCGGCAGGCCTGCCTCGCTCGGGGCGGGGACCAGCAGCAACTCCGGTGCCGGGACTCCCTCGGCGCACAGCAGCGCGCAGTGCGTGTAGGGCACGAGGTCTCGGAGCAGATCGATGACCTTACGCAGGCGCTCATCTGGGCGCTGTGCAGACTCCAACACCTGCGCGATGTCGCACATGGTGCGCGTCGTCGACCTGGTCCGGGGTCCGTCGTGACGCGGCTGCCTTGTCATGATGCGAGTCCCCCCCGACCTGGCCGCGGCTGGTCTCGCAGCCTGGCTTTGGTCTATTCTACCGCACACAGCACCAGGTTCAAGCAGCGACACGCAGCGTGAGTCGTTCCGCGTGGGTCAACGCATATTCCGCACGCTCAGTTTCGGCCTACCGCGCCGGACCCACGTACTGTGCGATGCAGGCATACAACTGATCGAGGGCAAATGGTACCCGCACGTTGCGTCTTGGCGATGGAGTGGCGAGCCGGCGTGACGCGGGGGACGAGCGCGACCCAGGGGGTGCCCCGCGCGCTCCCGGTAGCGTGCGGCTCGATCGGTGGGGACGCCGCGGGGCTATGCCTGGGTGATCGGCGGGGCGATGTGGGTTTAGCGACCGGTGATGTAGCGTTCGAGCTGTTCGATGCGGACTTCTTGCTCGGAGAGGACTGCTTTCACCAGGTCGCCAATGGAGACGACGCCTACTGCCCGATCGTCCACGAGCACGGGCAGGTGGCGGATCCGCTTGGCCGTCATCAAGGCCATGCACTCCTCGACGCTCTGCTCGGGCTTGACGTAGTACACGGGAGCGCTCATGATGTCCCGCACGGGCGTGCTCTCCGCGGCGCGTCCCCGCAGGATGACCTTGCGGGCGTAGTCCCGTTCGGAGACGATGCCGGTGAGCTTGCCGGCATCGACGACCAGCAGGGCGCCCACTCCTTTGTCGGCCATCAGCTTGATTGCCTCGAACACCGACGCGTGCGATGGCACGGACCACACGTCGTGTCCTTTCGTCTGCAAGAGGCTCGCGACACCAGGCATTTCCCCCTCCCGCCGGGATACTTGGTGGTGGGAGCACCCGACCCACCGGCCGCCCGGCCGGCATCCTGTGCACTCATCGCTCACGATGTCTACAGTGGACAGTCTACGAGATGCGAGGATAAGGATCCTTGCCGGATCACGGGTTATGCCGGGCAGGTACACTGCCAGAGGGACCCACGGCAGCTTGGTCCATGTTTCTGCAGCGGAGGGAGTGTGATTGGAATGGCGCGCATCGAGTCGCTATTGGCAGCCCGGCTTTTTCTCACACCGCAGCTTGCCGGGGATCGGCTGTTCTTCCTCAGCAACCTGAGCGGGCGCATCAGCCTCTATGCCATGGAGGTGGGCGGCAGCGTGCCCGATCCGCTCTTGCCGCCGCAGATTGCGCTGCAGAATCCCAAGCTGATTGGGGGCCATGTCTTCTGGGTGTGCCCGGCGCTCGGGATCATTGTGGTGATGATCGATCGCGATGGGGACGAGAACTACCAGCCGATGGTGATCCCCATCGACGGCGGCATTCCTGAGCCCGCTTTCGGCAGCCAGTTCGACCAGTACCGCGTGCATTTGCTGCACTGCGACGACGCTGCCGGACTCGCCTACCTCGTAGCTGAAAGACGCGACGAGGCAATGGTCGAAGCCTACCAGGTCGATTTGCGGTCGCGCACCATCACGCTCCTGCAGGCCGGTCCCTGGCTTGGCGGCATTTCCGCGGTGGATGACGCGCACGCGCAGGCGCTGCTGGTTGATGGGTACACCGCGGGCGATACGGTGCTCTCCCTCTGGAGCCGGGCCGAACAGCAGACGCGTGTGCTCTACGGCATTCCCCTGGACGCGCGTGCCGAGGGCCAGGAGGTGCCCCTCACCGCCTTTGGATCCGGGGCCTTCCTCGAGGACGGCCAGGGTGTGCTGTGCTTGACCAGCATTTTCGAGGACACGTACGGCCTTGGCTACCTCCGGATCGATCGGCCCCAGGAGATGCGCCCCGTGACCATTGTGGGGAGCAGGCACACCGGCGTGGGCGAAATGGAGTCGTTTGAGCACCTGCGGGGCCGCCGCTACCTGGTGGGCTACAACATCGACGGCTGCTCGTGGCTGTACGAGGGTTCGTTCGACCAGGCATCGCTCACGCTCCAGCTCGATACGGTGATCTGCGGCGCCGGTGCCCTGCACGACGGGGTGCTGGAGGCGGTGCGGTACGATAAGGCGGGCGACCGCTATGCGCTGTCGTTTTCCACTGCCACCTCTCCGACGCAGCTCTACGTGGTGAGCGGCGCCGGCAGGGACACCGTGCTGCCGCAGACGCACGAGCGCGTGCTCGGCATTCCGGCGTCCCAGCTCTCGCTGGGAGAAGATGCCTCGTTCACCGCGCACGACGGCCTGCGCATCTCGGCGCGGCTCTACCTTCCTGCGGCGGAGCTTGGCTTCGGTGGGCCGCGGCCGCTCGTGTACTACGTGCATGGAGGTCCACAGGGGCAGGAGCGGCCGGACTTCGCCTGGTTCTCGATGCCCCTCATCCAGTTCCTCACGCTGCAGGGCTTCGGGGTGTTCGTGCCCAATGTCCGGGGCAGTACGGGGTATGGGCTGGCGTACATGAAGAAGGTGGACCGTGACTGGGGCGGGGACGACCGGCTGGACCACGTGCAGGCCATGAAGCTGCTACGGGAGGATCCGCGCGTGGATACGAGCCGCGCGGGCGTGATGGGCCGCTCCTACGGTGGCTACATGACGCTGACTCTGGCCGGGCGGCATCCGGAGCTGTGGAGCGCCGCCGTGGACATGTTCGGTCCCTACGACCTGGCGCTGTTCATGCAGAACCTCCCAGAGACCTGGAAGCCGTACTTTGCCCTGGCGATTGGCGACCCGGTCAAGGACCGCGACGTGCTCCTCGAGCGATCGCCGAGCACCTACCTGGGCAATCTCGCCTGCCCCATGCTGGTGATTCAGGGGCAGAACGATCCACGCGTCACCGCCGCGGAGTCGCGCGTGGTGGTGGAGCGCCTGCGGCAGGAAGGCAAGCAGGTGGAGTTCCTGCTCTTTGAGAACGAAGGCCATGACGTGCTGAAGTTCGAGAACCGGGTTGCCTGCTACAACGCCATCACCGAGTTCTTCCGGCAGCAGCTGCACCCGTAGTAGATTGTCAACGAGCGGTCGTTACGTAGGGGTCGGCCTGACATTGCGGATCATGGCTCGATTCAATCCGCAAGCGGGTGGCAGCGCAGGGGACACTGCGGTGTCGCGGGTAGGGGCGATGCTTTCTTGACGTTCCAGTAAGGCTGCGGATGGCACCAGCTGCTTCAGTCCGGGCGCTACGTGCCTCAGCCCGCCTGCCGGCGATCGGCTGCGCGCTTCTGCACGGCCAGGAGCAGCCAGAAGGCGCTGTTGACGGCGGCGGAGACCGCAGCGAACCAGAGCGACAGCGTGGCGTAGATGCAGCTGATCACCGCGGCCACCGTGCCGTTGAGCAGGCTGGTCGCCAGCGCCGGTTTGTCCCGGCTCATGATGGAGGGGAACAAGGCGATGGTGAAGGAGATCTGCGCCGCAGTCAGGACGGGATCCTGCCAGTGCATGACTTCCTTTCAGTAGCTCGGGTTGCCAACATCCTCCGTGGCCGAGAGCGAGTCCGACGAGAGGCCTACCGAGTAGGCGATGAAGCTGCCGGTGCTGCCGGAGGCCAGCTTGAACTCCGCTCCCAGCGGACCCGGCGGGATGCCATTCTGCGTGTCGTCCACCACGTTCACCGGCTGGATGCCGCCGGGCGCCACGGTGTACGCCGTCTGCATGGTAGCGCCATTGCCGCCGAAATAGGTTGCGGCTACCTGGATGACCGTAGCACCTGGATTGTACAGGTACACGGTGCGATCCAGCGCCTGGCTGTTGTCGGGCAGCGTGGTGGATAGGTCGGTGAAGTACACATCGGTGGCGGCGCCGGCCTGCGCGGGGAAGTCCACTCCAGGGTGCTCGCCGATGTTCGGTGACCCGCTGAAGTACTGGGCAGATTCTGCTTCGATGGGGCCGGTAGCCACGAGGGATACGCTGAAGGCAGGGACCTTGCCGGACCCCACGTAGTTGTTGGCGATAATCGTCTGCCGCGTACCCGGGCTCACCGTCGCCGTGGCCGGCGACCCGATGGATTTGCCTGTAGCGTCGGCGAACGTCGCGGTGACCTGCACCGGATTGCCCGTGGTGGCGGGGTTGAGCAGCGTGATGAACGCCTGGTCGCCGGTCGGTCCCTGTCCGCCCGAGGCGCCAAAGGCGAGGTGCAGCGTGGTCGACCCGGAGGCAATGCCGGTCGCGACGGTTGAGCCGAACTTACCCGAGCCTGAGCCATCGCCGAAGTAGATGACGCGCTCGGCCACGATGGGCTGACTGCTGGTGATGAGCATGCCGACCGACTTGGCGGAGCTGGTGAGGTTGAGGCTGCGGATGTTCTCCGTGATCCGGCTCAGCGCGGGGACCGTGAGGGTCAGGGTGCGTGCCCCGGCGGAGGTGGTCGCCTGTGGTGCCAGGAGCACCGTGACATCGGCCTGCGCGTTTCCCGGATTGAGCACGGTCAGGTACTCCTGGAAGGTGACGCCCGTGTAGCCTTCGGGGAATCCCCAGGACGTCGAGGGGGAGCGCACGGGGAGCGTGGTGCTGCTGTCGAGCCGCGCCCCACTCGGGGAGATGCGCGTGATCGTGCGCGTGACGTAGATACGCTCGGGTGAGGTCACGACCGCGGCGACCGACTTGTCCGCGCCCACGTCGGTGTTGACGGATTCGCGCAGCACGGTCGTGCGCGGCACACTCCGGCTGACCACGGTCGGCGCCGAGGCGCCCTGGACGTAGTAGGTGATCGTGACATTGGCCACGCTGGCGCTGGGATTGAGGATATTGAGCACTTCGGTGAAGGTGGCGCGACCGTTTGTGGCGGCAAGGCCGGTGAAGCCCTCGGCGAAGTAGTCGGCGGTGCCGCCCGGCACCACGATTGGCGTCGCGGTGGGCGTGGAGGTCGCCGTCGGCGTCGCGGTGGGCGTGAGCGTTGCCGTAGCGCTCGGTGCGTTGGTGGGCGTGAGCGTAGGTGTCGCCGTAGGCGTGAGCGTTGCCGTGGGCGTGTCCGTTGCCCTTGTGGTGAATGTGGACATCGGGGTGGCTGACGGCATCGAAGCAGGTGTAGGTGAGCCGCCGATCGCCGCGGCGCGCACGCCTGGGACGGCGGGCGACCAGCGCAGCGATGAGGTCAGCACGGCGAGCAAGGCCGCGAGTGTGGCAAAGCCGATGAGGGGTCTTCGCATGGAATTGTGTCCTTTGCTACTGGTGATGCCCGCGTGTCGTGGTCCGGCGTGGCCGATACTCGGCGCATCGCCTCGGCGGCGCAGCCACAAATGTGGCACATTCGCCAGGATAGCCCCTTGGGGATTATAGGGATGCAGGCAGGGGATCTCGGAGGGCGATCTTTAATACAAGGTGCCGCGGGCGACTTGATCATTACGATCGGCCGTCGTAGTGTGAGGCTTTAGGTGGGGCCTGGGCGCGGCTGGCGTATCTTATGCAGGCAAGCTCAGCGCTTACGGTTTGTCTCGCTAGCTCGAGGAGGGGAATGCCATGGTGCAGGGACTCGCCGAGGCGATCGGCACGTTTCGCGGGCAGTTTGCCGGGCGGCTCATCATGCCGGCAGACCAGGAGTACGATGCGGCACGATCGGTGTGGAACGGCGCGATCGACCGCCGGCCGGCGGTCGATCGCGCGGTGTTCGACTGCCGATGAGGTCGTGGCGGCGATCCACTTTGGGAGGAGCCAGGAGCTCGAGATCTCGGTCCGCGGTGGAGGCCATAACTTTGGCGGCTACGCGGTTTGTGACGACGGCTTGATGATCGACCTGAGCGCGATGCGAGAGGTACGCATCGATCCGGTGGCGCGCACGGCGGTGTGCGGCGGCGGTGCCACCTGGGCCGACCTGGACTCGGCGGCGCAGGCGCACGGACTGGCCGTGACGGGCGGCTTCATCAGCCACACCGGCATCGGCGGCCTGACGCTCGGCGGCGGGATTGGCTGGCTCTCACGGAAGATTGGGCTGAGCGTCGACAATCTGCTTGCCGCCGAAGTCGTGACGGCCGACGGCCGCGTTGTGCGGGCCTCGACGGATCAGAACGCGGACTTGTTCTGGGCGCTGCGGGGTGGGGGCGGCAACTTCGGCGTGGTAACGACATTCGAGTATCGTCTCCACGCAGTAGGTCCGCTGGTACATCTTGGCCTGTTCTTCTGGGGAGCCGACCAGGGCCGCGAGGCGCTCCGCCACATGCGCGAGTTCATCGGCACCGCGCCGGACGACATGGGCCTGTTCATCGCCGGCATGAGCGCCCCACCGGCGCCATTTGTGCCTGAGCAGCATCGCTTCGCCCCGGGATTCGCGCTCCTCGCAGTGGGCTTTGGGTCGGCCGAGGACCACGCGCGGGTCGTAGCGCCGCTTCGCGCTACAGTGCCGCCGCTGTTCGAGCTGGTCACGCCAATACCGTACACGCAGCTGCAGCAGATGTTCGACGAAAGCGCTCCCTGGGGCATATTGGGCTACGAGAAGGCGTTGCACTTGGAAGAGCTGTCCGACGGTGCGATCGACGTGATCGCCGAGCAGGTGCCCAGGAAGGGATCGCCGTTGTCGTTCGTGCCGATCTTCGTGCTGGGTGGTGCCTATGCACGCGTGGGCGAGCAGGAGACGGCATTCGGCGGCAGCCGTGCCGCGCGCTACGTGGTGAACATCGCGGCGGTCTGTCCGACGCCGGACCTGCTCGCCGCCGATCGGGCCTGGGTGCGCGGCTTCTGGGATGCGCTACGGCCACAGGCACGGGGTACAGGCAGCTACGTCAACTTCATGGCGGAGTACGAGGAGGACCGGGTGCGTGCCGCCTATGGCGAGGCCAAGTATGGGCGGCTTGCCCATATCAAAGCGCAGTACGACCCGTTCAATGTGTTCCACCGGAACGTGAACATCAAGCCGGAGCGTTGACACTTACGATTCGTGGATCGTTGAGAATAGCCCAGACATATGCAGGACCTTGCACGATGTCCCGAAGGGGTGCTGGTCCTGGAATCGGCATCATCTGCCAGGCACGGGCGAAATCACTCTTTCCGATCAGCCGCTCGGTGTGATTCGGCTTCACGCTGGTGCCGACAATACTGTAGGTGAACTGCTTGCCCGTCTTTGTGTTGAACGGCCGGCCCTTGTGCTGGACGATGCGGTCCCAGGTCTCGGTAGCGAGGGTAGGTATAGCGGGTTCTGGTGTGCACATGTCGTCTCTCCTCTTCGTCGATCCCAGCGATTCGGGGTCGGCAGTATCAATCCAGGGCTGCAACAGTGGCCGCACCCTCCCGATGAGGAAGCGGTGCCGATCGAATTCCAGCAGGCCGTCTGTGTGAAGACGGCCGAGCACAATATCGGGAGTACGAGCTTGGGCGGCTGCGAACCGCTTTACCGCATCTGCGCTGAATAGAGGTCTCGCCTCCGCGACAAAGGTAGCTAGTGCCCCGGCATCAAGGAGCCAGTCGCGCGCCATCTGATCCGCGTGGTGCTCATCAGGCGATTCGTGCATAGCCGTGGGCGCATCATCATCGAAGGTGTCAATGTGGATGCCCTGATGGCAGGCGACAACGTGTGCAATTCCATGCATCAAGGTCATCCAGAAGTTGTCGACGCGATCGTGTCTCAGAGTCAAGGCGATCACCGGCCGGTCGTCCCGCCAGAGCACAGCGCCGTCGACATAGGTGCGTTGGAGGTGCGGCACGATCACGAAGTGGACGCCTAGATCCTGTAGGGTTTGAGGCACACGCGGGATGTATGTGCTATGCGCCGCCATGTCCAACAGCCGAGGCACCCCGGCCTCCAGCGCGGAATAGCTGAACGGCGGCACTTTCTGTTGCCTAGCAATGGTCTCCACGCGGCGGAGCCAGGCTAGCAGTGCGCCCGGACTAGCCTCGCGCGCTTGGGCCTGCCGGAAGTTCACCGCCGGCATGGCCACGAAATGCAGCGATTCGACACCAAGAAAGCCGCGCACTTGTTGCTCGAGATCCTGTAGGTCCCGCGGCCTCGAAATCCAGCCGCGCCTGAGCAGTTCAGGGATCGGAACGAGGTTATGGATGGTGGCCATGCGAGCGATGGCCGCAGCCCGCTTCTCGTTGTCACGTGCCGCCAAAGCCAGGCGATAGGCAGTTTCCAGATTCATCCAGACCTCAGCTGAAGTGCCGAGGGCAGCCGCTAGTTCTTGGGCCGTTTCCGGCGTGATCTGCTTGTGACCTTGAAGAATCTCGGCGATGGCCTGCACGGGGCGATCGACAATTTCGGCGAGTTCCTTCTGGGTCCAGCCGCGTTCCTCGAGCTCTCGCCGGATCAGACGGCCGGGCGGGATCAGTCTTGCCGGAGTCAGTGTTCCCATAGTCTGTCCCTGCTAGTGATAATCTTCGATCGCGGCAATCTCGACGGTTGTGCCTTCGTCATCGGTCACCAGCACGACGATCAACCGCCATTGCTTGTTCAGGCGCACGGATCGTTGCGGCTCACGACCTAGCAGCTTTTCGTAATGCAACGACTTCATTGCGTATAAGTCGCGTTCGTCCTTCGCTGCCCGGATGTAGGCGACGACTTCGAAGAAGCTGTCGACGACGGCCTGCTGATAGTGACTCGCCCCTCTCTCGGACGTGTACAGACCTTCAAGGCGCTTCGATGTGAAGCGTACCCGCATCAGCAGCGTCCCTTCTACTATACACGTGGGTGGTGGTAATGTCTATGATGCTCATCATCCCTAGGGTGATATTTAGGGGTGGTAGCCCCCGACTCGCGCCGTGCTGCGCTGAGCAGTTCATCTAGCGATCATGGTGCAATCCCTACCTGCATGCCGATGTGAATTGTGTGCCTTGCTTGCCTCTGGTGTGGCATCTTCAGGGGTGCCCAGCGTCCATAGCCGCCGTGATTGTTCCTTGCAGGCACCTAATAGTCGAGAAGGCGGTTCTTCAGCAAGAGTATACGGCGAGCATGTAGCTCAGCGGAGGGGCAAGCGCCGATAACGCGGGTGCGCCAGGTCCAGATGCTATCAACGACATTGCTGCCGACTGCCGGGTCTACGCCGCCATCGGATCGCCGCATAGGCCAGAGCGGACGACACGATGACGGTGCCGGGGACGCTGTCGTCGGTGGATGCTACGTCTGGCGCCATGGCAGCAGGGCCAGGGACGGGGAGAGGCGCCCTGCAAGTCGGTGTGTAAAGTCTGGCGGGTGATCCTCGGCAGCGGGGAGCGTCGGCCTCATAGCACCTTGGCTTTCCGGAGAGCGATCCACTATGCTGCCAAGCGGAGCAGCGTGAAAGTTGTGCGTTGCGATGGTAGTATAAGGACACAAGTTCTACTCACGATGTGAGGGCCGATGGCCGCTTCCTCTGCTATTGCCTGGACCGACTCGACCTGGAATCCGGTACGCGGCTGCACTGAGGTGTCGCCGGGCTGTGCGCACTGCTACGCCAAGGCGTTTGCCGAGCGGTTCCGTGGGGTTGCAGGCCATCCTTTCGAGCAGGGATTCGACCTACGGCTCGTGCCCGAGAGCCTGTCGCTGCCGCTAAAGTGGCGACAGCCGCGTCTCATCTTCGTGAACTCAATGAGCGACCTGTACCACGAGGATGTGCCGCTGGAGTACATCCAGCGGGTGTTCGAGGTCATGGGTCAGGCGCGCCAGCACACGTTTCAGATCCTGACGAAGCGCCACGAGCGCCTGGCGGAGCTAGCGCCGCACCTGCCGTGGTCGCCGAACATCTGGCAGGGCGTGAGCGTGGAGAACAATCGCTGGGCCGTGCGGGCCGACGCGCTGCGCACGGTGCCAGCCGCGGTGCGATTTCTGTCGTGCGAGCCGTTGCTCGGTCCGCTCGACAAGCTCGATCTGCGGGACGTCGACTGGGTCATCGGCGGGGGCGAGAGCGGCCCGCGACATCGCCCGTTCAAGATTGAATGGGCGCGCGATCTCAGGGATCGCACCAAGGCCGCCGACTTGCCGTTCTTCTGGAAGCAAAACGGGGGCATTCACGCGAAGGCGGGTGGCAATGAGCTGGATGGGCGGGTGTGGCAGGAGTGGCCAGACAGTACCGGCGTGGTCCTTTCGCGGGCGGGCGCGTGAGGTCGGTTCGTGCCATTTCGCGGCACGGAACGCACGGCTGCAGTCTCAGGATCCTGCCATTGGGCGAGTGGTTGAGGCGCTGAGCGTTACGGGGTGTGCCCCTGGTAATCCGGCGCCGGCTGGGTCACGGCGGCGATTAGCGCCGCGATCTCGCGATAGCACTTGTCGAATGAATCGGCGGTGCGTGCTTGCTGGACATCAAAGAGCGCAGTCAGTGCAGGCTGATCAGCCGTCTCGCTGTACTTTCTTCCGTGGGGCAGATGCATACCAAGCCATTCTTTGGCGCCGCGTATGCTTTCGGGATCCGGTGGTGGTTGAAGGCCCGTTGGCAGGCCGCGCTTCCCGGCCAGCGATGCCGCCGCAGCCAGGAACCATGCTTCATATTCGCGCTTTGCAAGTACGACGCTGATCAAGCGGTCGGGCCGCACAGTTTTGGCGCGGCGACGTAGCTGCGGGCCGAGCCTTGCTGGGCAATCGTCATCAGCATCTATGAGTATGAGGATCGCATCACGCGCGCTTCCCATACGTGCAGTCTCTTCCACCACCCGCTCAATGCCGCCGGGCTTGACCAGCGAACTGCGAGGGACTCGCTTGGCGACGAATACGTTGACGTAGGCTGGCGGATCGCACTCTGCTGCGATGCGGCGCATCAAGACGGGGAGCGCCAATTCGTCCGCTTGGCCTTCGACGATGCAGCTGATGGTGGGCGTCGTCGCACGACTCTGGTTCACGCGGCTACGCCATCTGCTCGGCTTGCGCGGGTTGGAAGTTGCTGGTGCGCAGCAGCTCGCCGGCCGTGGCCAGGTGGTCCATGATGATTGATCGCTGGCCCTCGGCAAGCCGGTCAATGGTCGTCGCACCACCCTGCATCACCGCAGCAAGGATAGCATCCTCTGAAATGCCTTCGTCGTCCAGCAGGTCTGCGCTCTGGGTAGTAACGATCAGCTGTGATAGCGCGGCGATCTCGGAGAAGGCGTCACGCAAGACGGCACTGGCGGCCGGGTGTAGCGCCGTTTCCGGCTCTTCGATGCCAACCGCGGCCACTGCACGATCATCGCCGAAGCCGGCCTGGAACAGCGCCGTCAGTACGGCAAGCGCATGTAGCGTGCCGTCAGACATCGATTCAGCGGTAAATGGGCGCTCACTGGCACGGCTCAGATCGCCCTGATAGAACTGAAGCACGTCGTAGCCCCCAATGGGTGTGCCTCGCACTTGCAGCAAGTCGGGTACGATCGCCTGGAGGTACTCACCTATACGCTCCACGGCCTGGGGCTCGCGCGCGGCAAGGCGGAGCAGCACGCTGGCGCAATTGCTGCCATCCGGGAGTAGCAATGCGCCGTCGTCGTGGATATTAGGGCGTCGCATGTGCGTCGGCAGCGGACGGTAGAACGCCATGCGGGTGAGCACGTTGTACACCGGCCGAACGTAGTGCAAGGGTGAGATCGGCAGATACAGCCGGTCGGCCGGCATGGGACTCTCGACGATTGTGCCGGGGCCGAAAACGCCGTCTTTCACAGTGAAACCGGCCGGACTAGCGCCGGTATGCGGAAACTCGACGATGCACGTCTCCTCCGTGATGGCATAGCCGCCGAATTGTCTTGGCGCCAGGCGGAGGGTATAAGTGCCGATTTCGCTGTCGGGCAGGGCGAGCTCGAAACGCAGACCAATCGCGCTATCCGCGGCCGCGCTGCGGAAGCGCAGATCATCGACACTACCGTGGCCGCGCATCGCCTCGTCCAGCGAGGTACGCAAGGCGTCTGAAACAAAGCGCAGCGCGTCAAGGAAGTTGCTCTTGCCGGCGCCGTTCCGGCCAACCAGGAAACTGAGCGCACCGAGTCGCACATCGCACCGGGCGATACTCTTATAATTCTCTATGGCTACGCGAGTGACAAACGGCGGTGCAGCCATGGGATAGGCTCCTACCTGCTAGATTACGCCGGCCGTCGAGCCAGTCCTGGCAACTCCAGCGTAGGGCGAGTGTCCTGGCTTAGCCGGCGCGAAGGCGTGTCTGACACAGACAATCGTCATCATGATGTGACTACGAATCGATAGCGGCCCAGAGTTATTGCAAGTAGATTAGCACATGGTGCGCCGTAGCGTCGCGCCTCGCACCAACTGGCTCTGGAAATACCGAGGTCAGGGATCGGCTATGTCGTTTCGGGTGGGCTATGGCTTGTCGACCAATCTGGGCGGAAGGACGGGTTTGGGCTTCTCGCTGAGGTAGTTGGCGCTGGTGGTGACTTTCCTGCCTGATTTCGCCTCTAATTGGCGGTTGGCGTCGCCTGCCGACGGGCTGCAGCCGGAGGTCTGATTGCTCGCTCTACGCGATCAGCGTCTCGAGCTCGCCGGTGGCGCGGTCGAACTCGGCGAAGGCGGCGTCGAGCGAGGCGCTGGTGGTCATGTCGATGCCGGCCTCTTTGAGCAGGTCGATGGGGTAGGCGGAGGAGCCGGCCTGGAGCACGTGCAGGTAGCGATCGACGGCGGGGCGGCCTTCGGCCAGAATCTTGGCGGTGAGCGCTGCCGAGGCGGCGAAGCCGGTGGCGTACTGGAAGACGTAGAAGTCGTAGTAGAAATGGGGGATGATCGCCCATTCCCAGCAGCCTAGATCGTCTACCACCACGCCGCCCGCGCCGTAGTAGCGCTCGACGAGCGCGCGGTAGGCGGTGCCGAAGGCGTCCGCCGTCAGGGCCTTACCGGCCTCCGCCATGGCGTGAATCTCGAGATCGAACTCCGCGAAGAGGGTTTGCCGGAAGAGCGTTTGGCGGAAGTTCTCGAGGTACTGATTCACGATCGAGGCGCGCTGCTTGCGGTCGGTGGTGCGCTGCAGCAGGTAGTGCCGCAGCAGCGCCTCGTTGAGCGTGGAAGCGATCTCGGCCAGGAAGATGCCGTAGTTGCCGTAGTGGTAGGGTTGGGTGCGCCGGGCAAGGTACGAGTGCACGGAATGGCCCATCTCGTGGGCCAGGGTGAACATGTCGTCACGTCGCGACTGGTAGTTGAGCAGGATGAAGGGTGGCGTGGCGTAGACGCCGGCGCTGTAGGCGCCGGCGCGTTTGCCCCGGTTCTCCAGCACGTCGATCCAGCGCGAGCGAATACCTTTTTGCACCACCGCAAGATAGTCTTCTCCCAGAGGCGCCAGGGCTTTGACGACCTGGTTGCAGGCGTCGTGGTAGCCGATCTCCAGGTCGACGTCCGGCAGCAGCGGCGCGTAGAGGTCGTACATGTGCGATGGTTCTCCCAGCGCCAGCACGCGGCTGCGCAGGGCCAGGTAGCGATGCAGGCTGGGCAGGTTGCTGTGCACGGCGGCGATCAGCGCGTGGTACACGCCGGTGGGGATGTGCCGGGGTCCCAGAGCTGCTTCGAGCGAGGAACCGTAGTTTCGGGCACGGGCGAAGAACACGTCCTTCTTCACGTTCGATCCCAACGTTGCCGCCATGGTGTGTTCCAGGTTCTTGAACGTGCCGAGCATGCCGTCGAAGGCGGCGCGGCGCACCGCACGACTGGCGCTGTGCAGGAACGTGCGGTAGGCACCCTGCGTGAGCGGCACTGCCGCGCCGGACTCGTCGGGGATCGTGGGGAGCTGCCGGTCGACGTTGTACAGCGCCTGGAATGTCTGGTGCGGGCCGTGGGCCAGCTCGCTCACGCCGGCGAGCACGTGCTCGACCTCGGCGGATCGCACGTGGGGACGCTGGGCGGTAATCGTCTCGAGCTCGTGCCGGAAGGCGGCGAGTCCGGGCTCGTCGGCAATGAACCGTGCAAGCTGATCCGGCTCAATCGCTACTATCTCGGGAAAGTAAAAGGAGATGGCTGTGCCGTAGGCCGTGGCCAGGCCGATCGCCCGCTCGGACATAGCGGCGTAGTGCGGTTGCGCCATGTCCTCGTGATGGTGCAGCGTGGCGTACTCGTAGACGCGGTCGAGCAGCTCGCCGATCTGATCGCGCCGCACGAGCCAGTGCAGCAGGTCGGGTGCGGAGCGGGCGAGCGTTCCCTGCAGCGCGGCAAGCTCTGGCAGTTGGTGATCGACGGCGGCAAATGCTGCTTCCCAGGCTTGGTCGTGCGCGAAAATCGAGGACAGGTCCCAGGTCAGCTCGACCGGTACCTCACTGCGCAGCAGGATAGTCTTCGCCACAGCTATTCTCCTTTTCTACATAGAGTCTAACCGGAGCGCGACTTTCTCCGCCGGTTACGCCACCCTGTGGCTTAGATCACGCCAGCGTCCCTCCGCTGCTACTGGTCAGCTGTAACGAAGCGACGATAGTGCTCGCTTGCTGTATCTCACTCGCCGGCGTGTTGGCGGTGTAGAGGGTGAGAGCGGTGAGGGCCTGCGTGGCATCCGCTGCGATGCTTACGATGAGCACTTTGCCGTCGCTACAGGTGAGCGTGCCGGAGTCTCCTTGCAGGGTGCCAATCGTGAGTTGCTGGTACGTCACAGAGAACTGCGTGCACGCCGCGCCGCCGGCGGTGCCCGCGATCTGTCCGATGGCCGCCTGTATGTCGGTCTGGGACAGCGGCTGCGAAAGGTCATCCTCCTGAACTTCTACGGCGATTGTCTGGTCTGGCGCGACGATGGAAGTGACGCCGGCATCCAAGGCGGTGGCGCTCCAGTACTGGGGCACTTGCACCGTGAAGCCGACGCCCGTATAGGGCGTGCTCGGTCCCGACGTCGAGCCCTGCGCCGGGGTGGCAGTCGCCGTGGGGCTGAGGGTGGCTGTGGATGTCGCGGTATCGCCGGGAGTCGGCGACGTCGTGCTGGTCGTGGTAGGCGAGGTAGTGCTGGTCGCTATGGCGGTCAAGGTGCTCGTCGCCGTCGCGGTGTCCGTCGGGGTTGCGGTGGAAGTCGGGGTTGCGGTGGGGGTCATGGTGGGCGGCAAGGCGGTGGCCGTGGCCGTGGGGGGTGCTGCCACGGTCTGCCGGACATGCTTGGCGATGATTCCGGCCACCAAGCGATCGATCATCGGGTGCGCCGCCGCTGCCGGCAGCGCGAAGAAGACGCCGCCGCTCCTGGCCAGGGTTGTTCCACCTTGGAGCGTACGCGCGACGAGATCGATGCCGACCACAGTTCCATAGAGGTCCACCAACGGGCCGCCGATCGCGGTGGTGCTGATGGTGGTGGTGTGCTGAATCCAGGTTGGGCCACTGCCGTCATGCAAGTCACGGCGCACGGCGGAAACTGAGCCGAGGTCGGAGGAGAGCAAACCACTTTTAGCAAGGGTAATGCCGAGCGTGACGACCGGGTCACCCAGGTGCGACTGTACGCGGCTGCCAACCGCTAGCACTGGAAGGTTTAGTGGCTGGATGCGGATGACCGCGAGTTGCGCCAGGTTGTTGGGCATTCCGGTGCCGGCAAGAATCACCTGCGCGGCGTAGCTGCGATGACCTGTGACCGGCTGCAGGCTGACCGCCGTCGCGCTTACACCGAGGACCAAGCTCTTGCTGGTGACCACGTACGTGCCGGAGGCATCGGATCGGTAGACGAAGCCCTCTCCGACCAGGATAGCGTGGCTCTTCAGTCGGACCTGCACCTCGAGCACGCTGGCACCGTCGAGTCGCGTTACCGCTGCCAGTGCCTGCTGGGGGGTTAGCTGCGTGGACTGGGTGACCGTCGCGGTCGCGGTTACCTGAATCGTGGGGCTTACCACCACCGTAGGGCTGACCGCGCCCGTCGTGGTCGCCGTGGGAGTGATGCTGCTGGTTGCTGCCGGGCCGGCAGAGGCGATCTCGAGGGACGACCACCGAGGCATGGTGTCGTGAACAGAAGCCATCGCGTATGTCAATGCCGTGCTGATGCCGGTGTCAAGCTGCGCGCCCCTCATAGCGTTGATTCCAGGCCCGGCAGCTGCATGAGCCTGGGGGTCAGTCGGCACGTAGGCGACGGCAGCGCCGAAGCAGAACAAGGCGATGAGGCAGAGGTAACGAAGCACTTTCCATGGATGCCACCGGCGATGAGACACGATTGAAGTTCCTTTCCATCGCCAGGTCGAGTCCCGGCGCTCGTTTCTGATTATAGAGCTTTCTCCAAGGTTACGTCCAGCATAGCCCAGGACCGCGCCGGATCGGCTCATGCTGCACAATCTCTCCAGTTTGGGATTCGGATCGGTCTATGGAGCGCTCAGCGGCATTCGGATGTACCATATAGATCCTGCAGTCCTACGAGTGCTGCGCCCATCGGGTCAGTCCAGCACGCTGTTGCCGGAGGGCGCGAACGTCGCAAGCGTGCTGCGCGGTCTCGCCCAGTCGCATCCGGAGCTTGCAGATCGCATACAGGGCTATCTCCGCGCAATCGTTCCAGGCTTTGAACGCATTGAGATCCGGCAGATCGCTGGGCTCGGCGTACCTTACTTCAAGATGTCAAGTGGTGATGGCAAGGGGAGTACCAACTTCCCAGTTACCAACGTGTCTGATGGTACGCTTCGTGCCCTGGCAATCCTTGTCGCGCTGTTTCAGGCACCAGCTCCTACGCTGCAGCTTCTTGAAGAGCCCGAGACGGCGCTACATCCGGGCGCCACCGGTGTATTGCTGGACGCCATGCTCGAAGCTAGTGAACGCTCGCAAATCCTGGTCACGACCCACAGCGCAGATCTTCTCGATCAGAAGGACATCCCCGACGAGTCGATTCTCGCTGTCGTCGCCGAAGACGGGACTACTAGGATTGGCCCGCTAGACGACAGTGAGCGATCGGCGATTCGCGACCACCTGTTCACAGCCGGCGAGCTGCTACGGACGGGAGGACTGCATCTGGCGCCCGGCGATACTCCCAACCAGCGGGCGGAACCGGCCTAGATGGGCGAGTGGCGCAGGCCGGCGCGCCAATCAAGGAGAATCTTCATCAGGCGGCCTTCACCCGAGTGTTCGACCTGACGCTAGCGCGCTCGGCCAGCTCGTTCGACAAGCTGTATCGGGACATCCAGAGGCTGATCGAGGTCGCTGGCAGCCCTTGACAACTACATAGGCACTTGGCAATATTGCTCTATGCCTATTGACGAGGTGATCCAGGCCCTGGCCAACGAGCGCCGCCTGCAGGTGCTGCAGTGGCTGAAGGATCCGGTGGCGTACTTCCCGCCGCAGGTCGACGGCGACCTGGTGACGGATGGGGTGTGCGTGGTGCTGATCGCGGCGAAGCTCGGCGTGAGCCAGCCCACCGCGAGCGAGCACCTCATGATCCTGGCCCGCGCAGGGCTGGTGCGCGCGAAACGCATCAAGCAGTGGACGTTCTATCGTCGCGACGAGCAGCGGATCCAGGAAGTGCGGGACGCAATCGCCGCGACGCTCTGATGCGCGATCGCGGTTGAAGCTGAAGGAGAGTGGTATGGCTCATCGTTTCGTCATTGCCGACGTCTTCACCGAGAAGGCCTTCGGCGGCAACCAGCTGGCGGTGTTTCCCGATGCTCGGGGCATCTCGGATCGGGCGATGCAGGCTATCGCGCGCGAGTTCAACTTTTCCGAGACCACCTTCGTGCTGCCGCCGCAGGATGCACGCCACCGGTGCAACGTGCGCATCTTCACGCCCAGCCGCGAGCTAGGCTTTGCCGGCCATCCGACGGTGGGAACTGCGGCGGTGCTGGCGCACCTCGGCTTGCTCGAGCCGAAGGACGGCATGGCGAGCATCGTGTTTGAGGAGAAGGCCGGCCCGGTGTCGCTGGAGGTGCACGTCGGCCGCATTCCGATCTTCGCAACATTCGCCGTGGAGCGCGCGGTGGAGGTTGGCGCAGCGCCGCTGCCGCGGGGCGCGGTGGCCGCGGTGCTCTCGCTGCCGGAGGACGCGGTGCTGGAGACGTGGTTCGCGAGCCTCGGCCTGCCGTTCTGCTTCGCGCACCTGGCCGACCAGGCAGCGGTGGATCGGGCCGCCATTGACGGCGCCGCTTGGTCCACGCACCTGGCGCACGCCTGGGCGCCGGACATCTTCCTGTTTGCCGGCAGCCTGCAGCCGGGTAGCCGCCTGTACGCGCGCATGTTTGCGCCGGGCGTGGGCATAGTAGAGGATCCGGCTACAGGGTCCGCGTCGGCGACGCTCGCGGGCACGTTGGCGGCGCGAACACCGGAGCGTGAGGGCACGCTGGTGTGGACGATCGACCAGGGGGTGGCCATGGGCCGTCCCAGCGTGATCGAGGCCTCGGCCGAGAAGCGCGAGGGAGGCGTGCTTAGAGCCATGGTCGGCGGGCCTACCGTGATCGTGGCTGAGGGCGAGATGACGGTGCCGGCTGCTCCTGCAGCGCTACGTTAGCCATGGCCGACACACAGGAGAGCGTGCCAGGGTAGTGCCCGTCTACTGAGGCTGACCGTCCAAGACTGAACCCGGCGATCGCCCGGTCAGTCGTTGGTAGAGTGCGATCGCCCCAGCCTCGCTCATGGATGCAATCATGTCGGCAACGACCCGCGCTCGCTGTGACGGCTCGGTGCGTGTCAGTTCCTCTCGCGTGCCCTCAGGAAACATATGATGCATCCTGTCATCCTTTGCGGCGCCAAGGTAGCACATAAACAGTGTCCGGATGATCTCCTTCTGGCCGTGCTGCTGTGTCGCCAGCGCGGGACTGTGGATCACGTAGCACCAGATGAGTTCCTTGAGCATGGTGACTTCTTTCAGAGAGTCCGAGCCAATTCGGACGCACTTACCATCGCTGGCCTGGGGATCGGTCAATTCGACACTGTTTACGTGATCCTGAATGAGCTGGCTTGTATATGCTCGTAGCATTGCTCTGTGTCGAAATGTGCCGGTATATGGGCCTAGCAACGGGAAGACGCCAACAACACGTCCAAAGGCGTCAGTGAGGTCGTCATCTGAGAAGTCGTCTGCCAGGTGATGGCGACGCAATCGTTGGAGAGATCTTCCCATAAAGAACTGCCGCTCGTCAGCGCTCCTGCGCAGTCGATCCAACGGGACAAGTCCAGCTCGGCAGAAGTCCTCAGCATCGTGCACCGAGTAGGCTACGTCGTCCGCCCAGTCCATGAGGGCGGCCTCCGCGCACTTAGCCGTATTGCTGAGGTCGCCGCGCACCCATTCCAAGACATCTCGTTCGCTGCTGTATGCACCCCATTTGCTATGTTTTCGTTCGTCACGATCGCTTTCGTCGCGCGTATCGCGTAACCAAGGGTATTTCAAGAGCGCGTTGAGAGAGGCTCGGGTTAGGTCCAGTCCCGCATAATGGAACCGATGTGCTGCCAGCTTCGTCACCACCCGAAATGACTGCGCATTACCCTCGTAGCCGTCAGCCAGGCCTTCATCCTCTAGAAGCGAGCACAACTCTTTGTCGGTCACATGGCCAAATGGTGGGTGTCCGATATCGTGCGCAAGCGCTGCAGTCTCAACGACGTCTGGGTCGAGCCCGCCAACAGCGTCTAGCAGGCCGTCCGTCGCATGCTCCCTAACCAGACGCTCGGCCATGCGCCGACCAAGCTGTGCGACCTTGAGGCTGTGGGTGAGCCGATTGTGGAATGGCTGCCCGTCGCGAGGCGAAACAACCTGAGTTATGCCGTCAAGCCGCCGAAGCGCACTGCTGTAAAGGACCCGATCTCGGTCAACCTGAGCAGTATCACCACGCGCATCACGAGGGTCTAGCTCAGCAACGACCGTATGCAGGCGCTGCATTCGAGCGAGTGGCCCTCTAGCAGCGCTCATCGCGCACCGTCGCTACGCAGGAACCAACTGACGGCGCGCTTGGGGGGCGCTGCTGCCAAGGACCAGACATCGGTCCGTAGTCAGTTGAAGCGAGCGAGTGTCTATCAGATCCCACAAGGCAGCGCTCGCTACTTCCTCGCCCACCTTCCGCCCGACCAGCCAGTCCAAGGCCTCGCGTGCAGATACGCAATGGTGCTGCTCAACATAGCCCAGCAGCATATTCTGTGCGGGATGGAGATCATCCGTGCCCATTCCAGGACCTCCTGCCCTTCAGAGAGCGACGCTTGCCAATGCCTGGCAAGCGACTGACGTGTCACAAGCATACTCGAAGTAGGTAGGCCGCGTCCAGAGGCCGACAAGCGTCTCTGGTGCAGACATACCATCCTCTTTCAGTGTTTACCGACTCGGTCTTAAGATCCACTGCCCATATTTGTTCACGCAGGCAGATTCACGTCAGGTACAGCCGGTGGATGCGAAGCTGATAGCCGCCGAATCGAGGAAGTACGACACTCAATCCAAGTTCACGGGTTTGGCGCTCTCTCCGCCGCTCCTAGATGAGTCAGCGCAGCGAGACCGACCACCATTGCCCGCAAGCCGAGTTCGAACTGCGCGTCGGGATTGGAGGCGCTGGCTGAGGCAACGGCCTCGGCCAGGTGGGGGTACCGGCCGGCAATCTCGGCCAGTGTCTCGTCCGGCGTTTGGCCCTCGCCTCCTACGGGCTGGCCCACCTCGGCCAGGGCGTGGCCGATGGTATAGACGGCCGCGCAGGTCAGCGCGTTGAGCGCCTGGGCCGGGGGCAGGCCGCTACCGGCTATCAGCACGGCGAGCAGGTGCTCGATCACTCCCAACACGTCAGGCTGCACCGGGGGCCGAGTCGCCACCACCGGCAGGGCGTTGGGGTGCCGTCGCAGCGCCTGGCGGAATCGACGCATAGCCTCGCTCAGCTGATCCTGCCAGGGCAGAGCGGGATCGATGTCGTCGTAGGTGAGATCGCGATAGATCGCTTCCACCACCCCGTCGAAGAGAGCGGCCTTGTTTGGCAGGTAGTAGTAGATGGCCATGGAATCGACGCCGAGCGCCGCGCCGAGATGGCGCATGGAGAGCGCCTCCAGCCCTTCGCGGTCGATAATCTGCAGCGCGGTGGTGACGATCAGGTGCCGGCTCAGCGGCGCGCGATCCACCCGAGGTTGGTCTGTCGCCCGCTTGCGGCGCCGCTCGCCGGCACTCATGTCGTGCCCACCTTCGGATCCGCGGGCCTGAAGCGCAGGGCGGCAATGCCGGTGAACGCCAGCGCGAAGGCGAGCAAGATGGCCATCGATCCCGCAGTTTGTGTCACGCCGGCCCCCTCGAGTGAGATATCGCGAAAGGCGTTGAGCGCCCAGTAGGGCGGTGTCCCGTGTGCCAGCCATTGCGCCCAGCCGGGTAGCGAGGAAGCAGGCGCAAGGGCCCCGCCGATGCCGGACATGATCATACCACCCAGGTTGCCGAACATCAGTACCTGGTCCAGGGTAGAGCAGGTTGCTACCAGCATGACGCCGAAGGCTACCAGCGAGGCTACGAAAGCCGCGGCTACCAGCGCGAGCGCGAGCAGTGAGCCGTTGGGATCGAAACCAAAGAAGAGGCGGCCGATCACGAAGAGGATGGCCATTTGAGCAAGGAGGAACGCGTACAGCGGCGCCGTCTTGCCGAGCACGAGGTCGAGCGTGGAGGTCGAGCCGGCGCGCACACGTTCCCAGGTGCCCCAGGCGTGCTCGCGATAGAAGAGGGTTGCCACCAGGTTCATGCCCATCATGAAGGCAAACATCACCGCCATGCCGGGCACGAGCTGTTCGGCGCCGGTGGCGTGGGCGAAGTCCGCCGCTTGCAGCTGGGCTTTGGCCGAGGGGAGCAGAAACGCCGTGAGCAGTAGGGGCATCAGCATCATCGCTACGAGAGGAGCGGGATCCGAGAGCAACAGGCGAGTGCCGCACTGGGCGATCGCCAGGCTACGCCGCGACAGCATCACTATCCTCCTCGATGAGTGGCCGGCCGGTGAGGGCCAGGTAGGCGTGTTCGAGACTGGGGCGCACAATGTCGATACCGGTCAATCGATGTGCATCTTCTCCAAGAGCAGCCAGTGTGTGGGCTACGATCGCCGCGGCATCCGTGCCTGCGATCGAGGTGGAGGCAAGCGAGCTGCACACGTCCCAACCAGGCAGCGCTGGAGCAGGGCCGTCGAAGCGGAGGTGGACTGCCGCGGAGGCGAAGCGGGCGATGAGGTCGCCGGTGCTGCCCGTGGCGACGATGCGGCCCTCGTGCAGAATGGCTACAGTCGCCTCCAGCTGCTCGAGCTCGGCCAGATAGTGTGTCGTGTAGACCACGGCGGCTCCGGCAGCGGCGAGCCGCCGCACGACGTCCAGGATGCCGGCTCTCGACTGCACGTCCGCGCCGACGGTTGATTCGTCGAGGAACAGCACGTCGGGCTGATGCAGCACCGCCATCCCGGTGTGCAGGCGCCGCTTCTGACCCCCCGAGAGCTCGCCTGCCCGCTGCTCCAGGACTGCGGCGAGACCCAAGGCGTCTGCCACTTCAGCGACGCGCGCACGGACCGCCGCATGGCTCAGGCCCGCCAAGCGGGCGAAGAATGCGAAGTTATCCGCCACGGTCAGCGTCGGGTAGATGCCCAGCTCCTGCGGTGCCAATCCGAGGTGGCGCTGCGCCCGGCGCGGGTAACGCAGGACGTCCACCCCTGCCAGCCGCACGCTGCCGCTGGAGGCAGGGCGCAGGCCGGCGGCAATCGAGATGAGGGTGGTCTTGCCGGCCCCATTGGCACCGACCAGGCCCACTATTTGTCCGGGTGTGACGGTGAGGTCGACCCCTCGCAGCACCTCGCGGCTGCCGTAGGCCTTGCGCAAGTCCGTGATCTGCAGCATCAACCTTCTCCTTCCTGACTTTACACTGTAGAGCAAATCTACGTAGTAGAATAGTTCTACAGTGTAGAATTGTCAAGGGCTGTGGGCAGAGTGTCCCGTAGAGCTTGCTAGAGGGTCACGACAGCACTATCCTTGATGGAAAGGCATGGACCCTGGAGAGGCTTCGTAATTCAGACCGACATCCACGATAGGCGTCCCGTTCGCTGCGTTCATTCCGGCACAACTTCGGCGCAACGGGATTGAGGTACTTGGCATCAGTGTTGAGCACACGGCTCAGGTGGCGGGCCTACCGTTCCACCATCGCGATCCTTTTAATCGTCTGCTCGTGGCACAGGCCATCGTTGAGAACTTGCCCATTGTAAGTGCCGACGGTGTGCTGCCGGCATATCCTATTAGTCGCATTTGGTAAGGCCTGGAGGTTAGCGTGCGCGCAATTGTGCAACGAGCAACGGGCGGGCCTGAGGTGTTGCGCCTGGAGGAGGTCGAGGACCCGGTGCCGGGACCGGGCCAGGTGGTGGTGCGGCTGCGCGCGGCGGCGCTGAACCGGCGCGACGTGTACATCCGCACCGGCAGGTACGCCGGGATCACGCTGCCGCTCATTCCCGGCTCCGACGGCGCGGGCGAGGTGCACGCCGTGGGCGAGGGGGTGACCGGCGTGACGGTGGGGCAGGCGGTGGTGATCGATCCCTCGCTGGAGTGGGGCGACGACCCGACGCGGCAGGGTCCGAAGTGGCGCATCCTGGGGCTGCCGGAGAACGGCACGTACGCTCAGCTGGTGCGCGTGCCCGCTGCCAACGTGTATCCCAAGCCGTCTAGCCTCTCGTGGGAAGAAGCGGCTGCCATTCCTCTTGCCGGGCTCACCGCCTACCGCGCCATAGTGACGCGCGGACAGGTGCGGCCGGGCGAGATCGTGCTGATCACGGGGGCCGGCGGCGGCGTCTCGACCTTCGTGCTGAGCATGGCGCACCACCTGGGCGCGCATACTATGGTGATCTCGGGGAGCGACGAGAAGCTGGCGCGGGCCGCCGCGCTGGGCGCCGCCGCGGGCTTCAACTACAAGACCACGGATTGGGTAGAGGCGGTGCGCGCCGCCAGCGATGGCCGGGGTCCGGATGTGGTGATCGACAGCGTGGGCGGTGCGCAGTTCAACCAGGTGCTGGACGTGGTGCGGCCCGGGGGACGCGTGGTTTCGTATGGCTCGACGCTGGGCGCGGTGCCGGACATGGTGCTGCGGCGCATCTTCTGGAAGCATCTCGACGTGCGCGGCAGTACGATGGGTACGCCGGCAGACTTCGCGGCGATGCTGCGGCTCTTTGACGAGGGGCAGCTGCGGCCTGCCATCGACAGGGTGTATCCACTCGCGGAGGCCGGGGCGGCCCAGGCGCGTCTAGAGGAAGCGGCGCAGTTTGGGAAGATCGTGCTCGCTACGCCAGGAGCTCCGCCTGCACGCTGATGTGCACGTTGTGGCGCAGCGCATTCGAGACGGGGCAGGTGTGCTCGCCTTCCTGGGCCGCAGCGGCGAAGCCTGCCTGGTCGAGGCCGGGCACGCGGCCGCGCACGACGAGCTCCATGGTGGCGATCTTCCAGCCGCCGTCGACGGGAGCGAACGTGCAGGAGGCCGTGACCTCCAGGCGGGTGGCCGGCGTGCCTTTGCCGGCCAGAGTGCCCGAGAGGGCCATGGAGTAGCAGGCGGCATGCGCGGCGGCGAGCAGCTCCTCCGGGCTGGTGGACCCAGGAATGCGTTTGGTGCGGGTCGCCCAGGTCACCGGCAGTTCGCCGGCAACGCCGCTGCCAAAGGTGAAACTGCCGGATCCGTGAACGAGGTCGCCATCCCAGGTGGCGTGCGCGGTGCTGATTGCGGCATCGGCCATCGTGCTGTCCCTTTCGTGGGTGGTGCGTCACTGGGCGAGTTGCTCGCCCACAGATCACCGTAGCACAGGCTCGGATTGGGAGCCCTGGTCCCTACGGGATGCGGATACCACCCTGGCTCGGGGGTTTAGTCGCTGCCCGGCAGGCGGAGTGGGCGGGCGCGGAGATCGGGGATGCGTTCGCCCTGCTCAGTCAGCCAGCGCCGGTGCTCGGCGTCGAGGCGCGCCAATTCGGCGCGAAGCTCCGCGGTGCGCTCGCGCGCGGCGGTGAGTTGAGCGTTGCGATCGACCCCAGGCTGTAGGCCGCGCCGCGCGTAGTGCTTCTCCGCCGCTTGGCGTGCCATGTTCAGCGCACGGACGTGCTCCCGATGTACGGCCGAGGCGTCTACGCCGTTGCACGTCACGCCGCCACCTAGCAGTGCATCCGTGTGCTGGGGGTCGTTCCAACGCGGGTCGTCGATCGCTCGCATTCTTCCGCTCCTGCTACTTTCTAAGCACTCGAAGGTACTTCTGGTACTTCTTCTCAAGCATGCTCCGACAGTTTCGTAGCTCGTAGAGAGGACTCGAAACACCGCTATGCTATCGTACTCAGGCCGGCTGCCATGTCGCACTCCGCCGCTGAGAGAGGGGACATTGGTGGTCTCATGCGCGGTAAAGAGAGGATCTGGTGCCTCCCTCCGGCTCTGAGTATAGCACCAAAAGGGGGGCCTGGTGGTTTCGTGGCCGGCCCAGGAGGGCACTCGGCCCGATAGGCGGGCGGTTCGTGGACGGGGTGCTGGAGGTCCGCATGCCGACGCCATCGCAGACGGAGCCGAAGCGGGCGAAGATTAGCGTGAGCTGACCCTTGGGGTAGCTAGCACTGGCTATGCTCCGGTGCCCGGACCGTAGGTTGGGCGCTCCGGGCGAGCGGGAGCTTGAGCCGGAACGTGCTCCCCGCGGGGCCGGTGGACTCGAGCTCCACCTCGCCATTCATCACCTGGGCGAAGCTGCGAGCCAGGTAGAGCCCCAGCCCGGTGCCGACCCGGCCGGCGCGTATGCGGCTGCCGGGCACGCGGCCAAACCGTGTGAAGAGGCGCTGCCGGCCCTCCTCGGAGACGCCGATGCCGAAGTCGCGCACCCGCACGACCGCGTGGGTGCCTTCGCGTGTCCACTGCACGCGGATCGGCGACCCCTCGGGGGAGTACTTGGCGGCATTGTCGATCAGGTTCAGGAGGATCTGCAGGGCCCGGTCGGGGTCGGCTACCACCAGGAGGTTGTCAGGCCCTTCGAGGTCGATCCCCTGGCCCTCGTAGCTGGTGCGTATCTCCTCGGCAGCGCGGCTGACGAGGCTGCTCAGGGCTACCGGCTCCGGCTTGACTGCGATGGCGCCCAGCTCCAGGCGGCTGAGCAGGAGCAGCTCCTCGACGAGCCGCATCTGCCGGTTGGCGGCGGCGGCGATGTGATGGATCATTTTCAGTCGCTCCGGATCGTCCAGCCGGGCCCACTGCGCCTCCAGCAGCTCGGCGTAGCCGACGATGGCCGTGAGCGGGGAGCGCAGCTCGTGGCTCACCGTAGCCACGAAGTTGCTGCGTAGCCGCGCCAGATCCTCCGC
>Ga0187876_1000463_pt1 | contig 41727 bp, 27 predicted proteins | sample June2016WEW_17_4_FD_133000 | JGI IMG/M metagenome (GOLD analysis project Ga0187876, IMG submission 133000) | Peatland microbial communities from SPRUCE experiment site at the Marcell Experimental Forest, Minnesota, USA - June2016WEW_17_40 | ecosystem: Environmental > Terrestrial > Soil >...
AGCGAGGCCGACGACCCCATGGACGACGACGGCTGGCCCCCGCTCCCCACCTCATTCCCGCCCCCAGCCGCCGAACCCGTAACCCCACGATTCGTGCCAGAGGCCAAGGCCGCGGACCTCATTATTCGCTACGAAGCACACGTCGCCCGCGACCTCATCCGCACCCGCCGCGAGTTCGAGCGCCTCCAGGCCGCCCGTCGCGCACCCCTCCGCACCGCCTCCGCCACTCTCGCCTGCGCCGCTGAACCCTCCTCGCCCCAAGCCACCTCGGTCGTCAGCGCCAGCCTGCCCGAAAAACTGCCAAACGAACAGCCATGGCCGTGCCGGCCAGAGAGAGGCATGAAAATGGCTTGTGCCAGCCCTACAGGATGTTTCCCGCTATTTTCAGAGGAACTACCACCCACCGGCCCCCAACCGGCCGCAGCCGCCGTACCCTGCCATGCGACCGCAGTCGCAGGTTCTAGCCAACCGGCCGCAGCCGCCCATCGCCCCAGCACACCCGGCACCGCAGTGCCCGTACGCTGCCCTGCGACCGCAGTCGCAGGTCCCAGCCAACCGGCCGCAGCCGCCGTACCCTGCCATGCGACCGCAGTCGCAGGCCCACACACCGCAGTCGCAGGCTCCGGGCAACCGGCCGCAGCCGCCGTACCCTGCCATGCGACCGCAGTCGCAGGTCCCAGCCAACCGGCCGCAGCCGCCGTACCCTGCCATGCGACCGCAGTCGCAGGCCCACACACCGCAGTCGCAGGCCCGAACCAAGGCAAAACTGCCAAACGAAGTAGCCACCCAGATCGCTCGCAGCGCCGCACAGGAGGGCGTCGTCGCGCCAAACGCTCGCGCTAGCCTTCCATCCGGCCGCGACCGCAGTCGCCCCTGCGCTGTCACCCGCTTGCGGCTTGAACAAGACCAAGATCCGCAGTGTCAGGCTCTCGCACCGCAGTCGCACCATGCGCTGCCACCCGCTGAACAAAATCTAGATCCGCAGTTTCAGGCCCTCGCACCGCGGCGTCTGGCGCTGCACAAACGAAAGGAGTGACCCTTGTCACAGCCTGCACTATCCACCTGCACAGACTTCCCTGACGTCGTCCATTTCAGCCACACGGTCCTGGGGCGACCACTCTACCGCTACCAGGCCAGAATCATCCGCGCCATCGCCCAGGCAGCCCTCTTGGGTCAAGGAGAAACGCTCACCGTCATGCTGGCTCGCCAAATGGGCAAGAACGAGCTCTCCGCGCAGCTCGAAGCCTACCTGCTCAACTTGCGTGCCGTGACCGGCGGTACCATCGTCAAAGCCGCTCCCACCCTCAAGCCCCAATCCTTCGTCAGCCGCCAGCGACTCCTCGAAGTGCTCGGCAATCGCCGAAATAACCGCAAGCCTCGCACCAGCGGCGACGCCGTCGAGTTGGGACACGCCCGCGTCCGCTTCCTCTCCGGCGCACCCCACAGCAACGTCGTCGGCGCCACCGCCGACCTCTTGCTCGAGCTCGACGAAGCCCAGGACCTCGACGCGGACAAAATCCAACATGACTTCCGTCCCATGGCCAGCACCACCAACGCCACCATCGTCCTCTACGGCACCGCCTGGGACACCAGCAACCCCCTCGAACGCCAAAAACAGCTGAACCTGGAACTCGAGCGGCACGACAACAAGAAACGTCACTTTGAATGCGATTGGCGTGAACTCGCTCGGATCTCTCCAGCCTACCGCGCCTTCGTCCAGGCCGAGATCGCCCGCCTCGGCGCCGACCACCCCCTCATCCGCACCCAGTACGCCCTGCAGCCCTTCGATGATGCAGGCCGCCTGTTGTCCACCACCGCCCGCACCTTCCTCTTCTCAGGCAAACACGCCTGGCTCGAAGGTGGCCTGGCAGATGATACCTACATCGCCGGCGTCGATATCGCTGGCCAGGATACCGCCGCCCTCCCCGGCCTTCTCGCCCCATCTTCGACCCGACCCGATCGCGACAGCACCGTGGTCACCATCGCCCGCCTACTCCGCACCGCCGATTCCGAGCCGGAAGTCGAAATCGTGCATCACGCCGCCTGGTCCGGCGCCGACTTTCCTACCCAGCACCAAGCCCTGCACCACCTCCTGGGCGAGCTCTTTCCCTGCACCCGTATCGCCGTCGACGCCACCGGCCTCGGCGCCGGCATCGCCTCCTGGCTGGCCAATGCCCTGGGCAGTTCGGTGGTAAATTCGTTCGTCTTCACCGCGCCTTCCAAATCCCGCCTCGGCTTCACCCTCCTGGCCATGGCCGGCACCGGCCGCTGCCGCCTCTACCAGCACGACGACGCAGGCCATTGGCTACGCCTCAAGCACGAATCCGAAGCCGCCCGCTACGAGCTCGGCGCCAACGAGCAAATGCGCTTCTTCGTTCCGCCTAACGCGGGCCACGACGACTACCTGATGAGCCTCGCCCTCTGCTGCCACGCCGCTACCAACGCCGCCGCCCCGCCCACCAGCGCCATAATCCGCCCAAGAGATATGCCCTATGAACGCTGGTAACCTGCCCGATTTCGCGGGCGCCCCCACAACGAGTGGCACACATCGATGCACGTCACCGTCCAACCGGCCGCAGCCGGCGCCGTCCCTGCCATCCGGCCGCAGCCGGAGGCTTTGCACCTTCAACCCAGGCCGCCATTGACAGGGCTTCGGCTTAGGTTATGATCAGAACAGGAGGCTCTAGGTCGTGAAAGTAAGCGCGCGTCTCGGGACAATTGCGCCGTCGGCGACCATGGCCATCGACGCGCGACAGAAGGCTATGCGGCGCAGCGGGCTTCCCGTGATCTCCTTCGGCGCGGGCGAGCCGGACTTCCCCACCCCCGAACCGATTGCCCAGGCCGGCGTCTCGGCCATTGATTCCGGTTATACGAAGTACACCGCCGTGAACGGTATCCCGGAGCTGCGGGAAGCAATCGCGGCGCGCCTTGTATCGGACGTAGGTCTGCACTACGCTCCCGAGCAGATCACGGTGACCAACGGTGCCAAGGAGGCGGCCTACCTCGCGCTGCAGGCGCTCGTCAACCCTGGCGACGAAGTCATTATTCCCGGCCCCTATTGGGTGAGCTATGAAGCGCAGGTACTGCTCGCGGGCGGCAAGCCGGTGGTACTGCCTGCCACCGAAGAGGACGAATTCAAGCTGGCTCCTGCCAGGCTGGCCCGCGCGCTCACGGGAAAGACTCGCCTCCTGCTGCTCAATTCGCCCTGCAACCCCACCGGCGCCGTGTATTCGGCGCATGAGCTGCGCGCGATTGGCAGGGTGCTTGTAAACTCCGAGATTGGCGTGCTCAGCGATGAAATCTACCAGCGCATCTCCTATAACGGGCCGGCCGCCGGCTTCCCTGCCGCCGTGCCCGATCTCTTTGACCGCACGGTATTGATCAACGGCGCCTCGAAGGCCTACAGCATGACCGGTTGGCGCATCGGGTTCGCCGCGGGGCCGCTCGAGGTAATCGCGGCTATGAATGACCTCAAGAGTCACACGTCGTCGAACGCAACGTCTATCGCGCAGTACGCGGCGGTCGAGGCGTTTCGCGGCCCGCAGCATGCAGTCGGCGAGATGTGCGCTGCGTTCAGGGAGCGGCGCGACCTGATCGTGCGCTTGCTCAACGAGATCCCGGGCATCCGGTGTGCCCAACCGGACGGCGCGTTCTATGCCTTTCCCAATGTCAGTGGCGTGCTCGAACAACGGCTTGGCGGGAGACCAATCGCTACGTCGCTGGACCTGGCTTCATATCTCCTGGATGTTGCGTACGTGGCCACGGTGCCCGGCGAGGCATTTGGCGCACCCGGGTACCTGCGCTTGTCGTACGCCTGTGGACTGTCGACAATCCGGGAAGGATTGGCCCGAGTAAAGGACGCACTGAAGCCTGCGTAGTCTGGGAGGGTGACCGTGCCGTGGTTCGTGTGGCTGGTGATCGCGGCGCTGGCGCTGGCCGGTGAAACGGTAAGCACCGCGTTCGTGCTCGTGTACGTTGGCGTGGCCGCCGCAATCACCGCGGTGCTCGCGGCTTTGGGCGTGCCGCTTGCGCTTCAGCTTGTCGTCTTCATCCCCCTCACCTTGGCCCTCTTGACGCTGGTGAGACCCAAGACCCTGGCGCTCCTGCACGGTCGTACGCCCTACCGGCAGCTATCGCCACATTCCGGTATGGTGGATCGGGTGGCCTTCGTGGAAGAGGACGTCAGCGATCACGCTGGAATGGTCCGGCTGGGTAGAGGCGAGTTCTGGACCGCGCGTGCCTACCCGCCCGGCACAACCATTCCCCAGGGGAAAGAAGTTCGCGTGATGTTCGTGGATGGTCTGACTGTCCACGTGGGTTTGCCCGACGACTCAGACACACCGCCGGACGTGCCAACGGATGGGGTTGCGACACCCCCAAGCGGCCCGATGAAAGGAGCCTGATCCAAGACAACACGTGCGCCTTGAGTGGTGCATCCGGCAAGTTCGCTCTGCACCTGAGACTCCGGCTTTCAGGCCCGAGAGCCTCACCCGCCGGCCTAGCTGTGGCCTTCAGGCCGCCCTGGTTGCCGCGAAGGTGCCGGCCAAACTTGGCGCCTGTACTGGGTAGTCTCTACTAGAAGGAGTGCCTGACATGGGTTTAGAAATTGCCCTGATTATCGTCGTCGTGTTCTTTGTGGGCGTGCTCTCGCGCACCTACCGCATCGTGCCGCAGCAACGAGTCGGCATCATTCAGCGGCTGGGGAAGTACCACCGTACGGCTACGGCCGGCCTGGCAGTGGTCGTGCCGTTCATCGACAAGATGCTGCCGTACCTCGATCTGCGCGAACAGGTCGTGAGCTTCCAGCCACAGCCGGTGATCACGAAGGACAACGTGACCATCAACGTGACTAGCGTCATCTATTTCCAGATACTTGACCCGCATAACGCCACGTACGCAGTGGCAAATTTGCTCCCGGCTATGGAGCAAATCTCGCAGACCACGCTGCGTAACGTCATGGGTGACCTCACGCTCGATACCAGCCTGACCAGCCGCGACGAGGTCAATGCCAGACTTCGCGTCGTGCTCGACGAAGTCACCGAGCGTTGGGGCGTACGGGTGACGCGCGTCGAGCTCAAGGACATCAGCCCGCCCAAGGACATCCAGATCGCCATGGAAAAGCAGATGCAGGCTGAGCGCAACAAGCGCGCGGCGATTCTGACCGCCGAGGGCGATGCCCAAGCCTCCGTGCTCCGTGCGGATGGCGAGAAGAAGTCGCTCATTCTCTCCAGTGAGGGTCAGCGACAGGCGGCAATGCTCCGCGCCGAAGGCGAGGCCAAGGCGCTGCTTACCGTGCAGGAAGCGCAGGCCGAAGCAATTCGCATGATCTTCGAGGCCGTGAACAGTGCCGGCGCCACCCCGGAGGCCCTGCAGTACCAGTACATGCAGATGCTGCCCAAGCTCGCGGAGAATCCCTCCAACAAGGTGTTTGTCGTGCCGGCCGACATGGCGGGGCTTGCAGGCCTGGCCACTTCGCTTGCCCAGGTAGGGGCTTCGACTGCCGAGGCCGCGGCCAAGCCGGGTACGTCGCTGACCGATGGCAAGAAGTCGGAGGGCAGGGGCGTCCCGCAACTGAACGCCGGAACCAGGACCTGACGTACTAAAGGGAAACCATGACGGGATCTGCATCGAGCCGCACGCTGCTGGGACCGCGAGCATCGTGCTCGCCCCTGGACCTGCCAGCTAGCGGCTCCATCGCCACGACATGGTGTGCGGGTTTCATCGTGGCTTCTCTATAGAGCGACCACGGGAGCGCACGCAACTCGCGTGCGCTCCCATAGTTCTTATGCTCTACGCACTGGCCTTCCCCGTGTGCAGCATCTGGTCCAGGGCAATTTCTTCCTCGACCACCACGATTTGCCGCTTCAGCGCGTCGGCCGTCTTTTGGGCCTTGAGGTACTCTTCCTTGAGTTGCGCCAGCTTCTGCAGGAGGCGCTTACTGGGAAACGGCCGGTCGCTCTCGTAACTCTGGGCGTGCTCTTGCAGCCGGCGCTGGTATGCTTCGGCATCGTGCTGATGGCCAAGCGCACTTCGACTGTAGTAGCAGTGAAGGTGGGGCTTTACCTCGTTGTCCCACGAAAACCTAAAGTGATGGTCGCCGCTGTCCAACTCGAACGCCGGCGCGTCCTGCAACGCGGCGAAGGCGCTCTCGAGGTCTTCCACGGGCAATGAGAGGAGATAGTCGCGTATCGCACGCTCGTGCGGATTCGCCTCGTAGTGGTGCTGGGGGCTGGGAAACTCCACGTGTACGCCGTGCCAAGACACCTTGTACCAGAAATGCCCATGGTCGATGTCGAGCAGATCAAACTCCTTGAGAAACATAAACCGCGAAGCGAGATGTTCTTCCGAATGCAGCTCGTTCGCGGCGTCGTCGCCCTCTGTCGACAATTCCTCAGCTAAGAGTTGAGCTTCGGTCATCGTTACCTCCTACTCCCGTTTCCATGCGCCGGCCCCGGCAATGAGGACATGGTACGCCGCCCCTGGACAGAGGTCAACCGCCATTTGACGCAGGTGCGCGCGCTTCGTATACTCCCACGTACGGGCGATTAGCTCAGTTGGTTAGAGCGCTGCGTTGACATCGCAGAGGTCATTGGTCCGAGTCCAATATCGCCCACTGCGTTGCCAAGGCAGCGCTGCCGGACACGTTTGTTCAATCCGCGCCAACGTTCGCACAGCAGTGTGCTGGACAACAGAGAGACGCCTCCTGATGCTGAAAGGGCGTCGGCGACAGCTGAGCAGATACCACCGGACATCGGAACGGTCACCAGGTGGGCCGCGCCGCCCGGCGATATGGGCATAACGAAGTGGCGGCAGTGCCGTCATGTAGGGTGGAACCACGGGGAGACCCCTCGTCCCTCATCGGACGAGGGGTTTTGTGTTCTTCAAACCGAAATGGAGGCTTGAATGGCTGCCGAAATCAACATCGAAGGCGAAGTCGAAAGCAGCGGACAGTCGGACCTCGACGCGATGCGTCACAGTCTGGCGCACGTCATGGCCGAGGCGGTGCTCAAGATCTTCCCAGAGGCCAAGCTGGGCATCGGACCCTGGATCGAGAACGGCTTCTACTACGACTTCGATTTGCCCCGCACGCTGTCTCCCGATGACCTCGCCCAGATCGAGTCGCTCATGCGTGCGCGAATCAAGGCTGCCAGTCCCTTCCAACGCCGAGAAGTATCGCCGGCTGAGGCCCGCGGCATTTTCGCGAGCCAGCCCTACAAGCTCGAGCTAATCGAGCGCTTCGCCGGCCAGGATCTCAGCATCTACTCGCAGGGCGATTTCACCGACCTGTGCCGCGGACCACACGTGGTAGACAGCAGCCGGGTAGGCGCATTCAAGCTACTCAACGTCGCAGGGGCCTACTGGGCAGGTGACGAGAAACGCCCCATGTTGCAGCGCATCTACGGCGCCGCGTTTCCCAGCGAGCAGGAGCTGGCCGAATACCTGGAGCGCATGGAGCAGGCTCGCCTTCGCGACCACAGGAAGCTCGGCAAGGATCTCAAACTGTTTACGTTCAGCGAGCTGATTGGGCAGGGCATTCCGCTGTTCCTGCCGAGGGGCGAGATGCTGCGGCACTTGATGGAGTCCTATGTTCGCGAGACCCAAACGCGGTACGGCTACGAGCACGTCTGGACGAGCAACATCGTCAGGAAGGAGCTGTACCTCCGTTCCGGCCACTGGGAGCACTACAAGGACGTCATGTTCCCGCCAATGGTGGACGACGACCAGGTGTTCATGCTAAAGCCCATGAATTGCCCAAGCCACATGACCCTATTCAACAGCCAGCTGCACAGCTACCGCGATCTGCCGAAGCGGTACGCCGAGTTCTGCACGCTCTACCGCTACGAGCGCTCGGGCGAGCTCAGCGGCCTTACGCGCGTGCGCGCGCTCACCCAGGACGATTGCCACATCTTCTGCACGCCCGACCAGGTAGAGCAGGAGTTCGGCCTGGCTCTCGACCTCATCCGGGAAGTCCTTGGCACCTACGGATTCACGAACTACCACGTGCAGCTGTCCCTGCGCTCGAAAGAGGCGGGAAAGTACGTCGAGGACGACGAGAAGTGGGCGCTAGCCGAGCAGGCATTGCGTCGCGCCCTGGATGCCAAAGCCGTGTCGTACTACGCCGTGGAAGGTGAAGCGGCGTTCTATGGCCCCAAGGCCGATTTTATGGCCAAGGATGTGCTTGGCAGGGAGTGGCAGCTCTCGACGATACAAGTTGACTTCATTCAACCCGAACGGCTTGGAGTCGAGTACATCGGCGAGGACAACAAGGCCCATACGCCCGTGGTCTTGCACCGAGCCGTGACGGGCACGACCGAGCGCTTTATGGGTGTGCTCATCGAGCACTACGGCGGCGCATTCCCCGTGTGGCTGTCGCCTGTGCAGGCCATGGTCATGTCGATCGCGGATCGCCACATTGCCTACGCTCAGGACGTTGCAAAGACAATGAATGCGGCGGGTCTGCGGGTAGAGGCAGACACCCGAAATGAACGCCTCCAGTACAAGATTCGCGAAGCGCAAGGACAAAAGATTCCCTACATGCTCATCGTCGGCGACAATGAGGCCGCGGCCGGAACCGTCTCCGTGCGAGAGCGATCCGGCGAAAAGCGAGACGCGGTGCCCGTACAAGAATTCATCGGGGAAATCGCCCGGGTATCGCGCGAACGTGCCGGCTGAGCGCGCCGCAAAGCGTAATACATGCTCGCACCGATTACGGGGCACCTGAGGTGACGTCCGGTCGCAGAGTAATAGCTCCCGGACCAAGAAGCTCGCACATGGAAGATTTCAGGGCGGGGCCGTAGATCACGCCTTTGTCCAAGTCGCGATCGACCGCTCGCTTGAAGTTGGCATGGGAAAGTATCAGACGCGCCTTGATAGGGCCGGAAAACCGGTCAAGGCGGGCCTGTACTTCTGCGATGCGTTGCCGGTCGGCGACGCGATCGCCGGTCAGTTGGACGAGCACTTCAACCACGTGCGGCGCCAGGGCCAGGAGGTGTCGGTCCAGTGCCACGTGCCACCCCTCATGATCGACTTCCACAACCGCTGTATCGCCCTCAAGACGGTTCCCGCCGGCTGCCTCCCTGTGCCCGGCTCGTGCATCTGCGTGAAGCAACGCCACCTGTGTTTGATCTTTCGAATTCACCTGCTCCAGCACGAGCGAACGGTCGTCGATGACGATGGACCGGCTGGTAGTGGGCGCTGAAGCTGAATTGCCAAGCGCGGTCGCTTCTTGGGGCACATACCCGATCGCGTAGGCGCCACCCTGCTCCACAAGGCGCCATCGACATGGTAGGCAGGGATCTCCGGGTCGATCTAGGTCAACGTCCGCGCCGACGGCAGCGTTGATTAGGTCTGTAAGGGACTCTGCGTTCGTGACCTCGAGCAGCCCTAGGTACCCCGCAACCGGACACCGCGCCGTGATCGATGCCAATTCCCACACCACGCGAGCCCGCACGGCCAGAGCAGTTGCCGGTGTGTTCGTGATTTCCATCACGGCACTGGTCAGCCAGGACTCCACCATGGCATCGGGGGTACTGACCATCACATCTGCAGGTGGCAATTCGGGCAAGAGTCGCAACCAAGGTGATGCCAACAGGCGTCCCGGCGCCTGGTCATTCGATCGGTCGCCTACCGTCGACCATGGGGCGTCGCACATGTCGACCTCGGCCGCCCTGGCGCATACCAAAGCGCGCCAGAGCCTTGACTCGATAACCCGAATACGCGCCAATTCGTCGGGCGAGCCGGGAATGGCGAACAGCTGCTCGCCAAGCCCCCCCCGAGCGGACTCTTCTGTCGGGAGGGCCTTGTGCGTTGCCACTAGGGAAGAGATCACCTCGCTCTCCCGCTCCAGGCGAATGTCGAAGTCCTGGAGGGATTCCGCCAGCTCATCCATGAAGGCAGCATCTGGAGCTGAAGTCAGCAGCAATACCGGAAGCTCGCGCGACGGCAATTGGGCACACTCCGTAAACCAGGCCGCGGGATCCGCCCCGCCAGGAATAGCCGTCATCTGTGGTGCCCCGCCTAGACTGCCGCCGAGAGCGGCAAGAACCGTCGAGCTAGCCCAGGGCCCAAAGGCGAGTGCCGGCCCACAGTCGCTGCAGGCGGCGGCGAGTACGGCCGCGCTTACAAAGTAAGCCGCACTCGCCAGCCCAGCTCTCTCCAGGGCTACGGCCTCGCGCACCAACGCCGCGGGCGTCTCCTCGAGCACGTATGCGTACCGCTGGCACAGCACATCTATTCGCTGGAGCAGCCCCGCTTCATCCTGGGCAACAGCCTGGTACCCTGCAGCCGCTAGCATGCTTGGCTGCATGGCAAGGTCGTGCGACTGGTCCAGCGGCAGGGCCGGCTCGTTCATGGCGTAGACTTCTTCTGCATACCGCTATCGTAGCGGCGCCGGCCGCGAGTAACTACTGGTTATCTTCATAACTCGCAACTGCAGGCCGGGCTCGCGTGAGAATGCGTTTCCTTGCGAGTCCCAGCAAGCTCGCGTATAATCACCTAGATTGACTGGAGGGGTCGCATAGCGGCCGAGTGCGGCTGTCTCGAAAACAGCTAGGGGTGCAAGCCCCTCGTGGGTTCGAATCCCACCCCCTCCGCTCGCGGAGAGGTCGCCTAGTTGGCCTAGGGCGCGTCACTGGAAATGACGTAGGCGCAAGCCTCGTGGGTTCGAATCCCACCCTCTCCGCCCTGCCTTCCTCGGCGTCTCGGAATTAGGCCACGCCCTGCGTTGCGCGAGCTACCTCCACATCTGCCTGCGGTGCCGAACGTCATGCCGCCGTCCAGGAACTCATAGATCCACGCGGTTTTGGAGTTTACGAGAAGCAAGCCGAGTGGTGCCCTGGCGCCTGGAATCCGCAGCCGATTCGGTAGCCACTCCCATTTGGGTGCTTTGGCGCGCAATAGGGTTGCCGTGCACCTGAGCACTGCTCTGTCCGAGCATTGCTCCGCGATCGCCCAAGCGCTATTGCCATGGACTGCGAGTGCCACGACACAGGACATCGGCCGTACTGTCCGCCGTCCCGTAGACGACCGAACGAGAGGCAGTGCGCCCTGGTAATTAACCTTTATACACCCCAGCAAATAGCGTACCGTGCACCATTTTCAGGCTACCGTGCGTTCAATTAGATAGGCTCATCATGTGGTTGGCCAATGAGTAGCCCGAAGCCCGTTTTGGTCGTTTGGGCTGAATAACTATGCAGGTTGTGTCGACTGTCAGTTGTAGAGTGGCTTCTGCTGTGATATGTTGGCGCTAGCGAGCCAGTCTGGGATGCTCGCCGAGGGCATGCTGCTCACACGGCGCCGATACGCCAGCGACACAACCCCATGCGGGCCGCATGAAGGAGGTTCCATGGCAAAGGTGTATCGCCTGGGCGCGGCACGCAGGCTGGTAAATGCGCTGATCGGCCCTGGTGCGAGCCGGCGTGCCGATGAGGTCGACCTACCTTCTCACTGTCCCCGGACACCGCACGGGCGAGCCCCGGACCACACCGGTCATTTTGGTCGAGAATCTGGACCAGCGTTGGCTCGTATCACCCTACGGTGAGGTTGGCTGGGTGCGCTAATGCACGCGCGGCCAGGCAGGTGACCTTGACACGAAATCGGCGTTCAGAGAGGGTCTCTATCGTCGAGCCGGGCTCGAAGGAAAGTGCACCGGTGCTGAAGGAGTACGTGGCTCCCGTCCCTGTCACACGGCCCTTTTTCGACGCCATCAGAGATTCGCCGCTCGACGCGTTCGAGGCGGAGGCACAGCGTCACTCGGTCTTTCGCCTTGAGCGCTAGCGCGACCTAGCCCACGCGGAATGGGGTCACAGCCTGGAGCAGCCCGTGCTGATAGAACAGGACGCGGTAATGGCCTGCTGGCAGCGGCTGTGAGCCGCCATGGTAGTCGGCAAAGGCATAGAAGGCATGCACCGGCATGTCGTTTGTTGCCTTGATTACCACGTCGTCGTTGGGCATTGGCAGACCGTCGTACTGGAACACGAATCGAACCTCGTCCTTTGCTTTGATGCCGTATGCGGTTGCAAAGGCATACAGTCTGTACGCGGGCGAGATGAATATGGTGGCAGACTCCACGGGTGCGCCGTGCTTGACGCCACGTGCGACGACTAATTGCACGGTGCCGGGCGGGGCGGCGTGCGGTGCCGGAGTCACAAACGAAATGTTTGCCGCAGGGACGATGGAAAGCGTGGGTGAGAGCGGCGCTTGGAGCTCAGCCGGGGCCTCGTGCGAAGCTTCGCCCGCCGGCGTTGTCGAAGGCGTGCTGTAAACGGTTGTCGCCGTCCAAGTTGGAGTCACGGCGCGGATGATCACAACAGGTGCAGCTTGCATCCCACCTGGGACGCCACCGTTTGCCGCTGTCCCGCCATTTCCGGGCGCTACGAGACGCACCAGCAGCCAGGTAAAACCCGCGATGATCGCGAGACATGTGCAGCAAAAGATCATGAAGGGGATATAGGTCCTGAGCGGGGGTCGGCGCCGGCGACACCTAACTGGTCGCGACGTTGATGCATTCACCATCCTAATACCTCCCCTCAGTCCGTTCCAACAAGTAGCGCAGGCATGCCCAGACGTGCATCGCCCGCAGTTATTGCCAGAGTTTACAGCACCGCGCGACCCGTTCCACGCCTAGTGTGGATAACATAGACTCCGTAGGTTGCATCCTGAAGAGCGCCTCACAGACACTTGGGTCCGGCGGCCAGTTCCAAAAGAGATGTACGTTATGCACTACCAACCGGCCCCGCATCGCGCAGCGCCTACAATGGCGCCAATTGAGCCTTTAATTCTGTACCAGCAATTAGGTTACCGTGGGAGGCTTCGTGCAGGGAGGCCCGCCCCGCAATTAGGTATATACTTCATTGCCAGGGGTAGCTGAGGAGGTAGCATGGACGACGCTGGCCACCGTGGTGATCGACGGGTCGTTTTGGCGCTCGGTTGCTTGCTGCTGGCACTATCGATCGTTGCACTACATTACCTGACCGGTAACAAGGATCACTGGCAACCGTGGTCGACGTTTGGTGCCGCGGTAGCGACCATTCTAATTGGCGTCGCCGTCATTCGGGCACTTGTTGCGGCAGCCGCCGCGAGGTCGGAAGACTATCTCGGGGCGGGCCGCGTCCGTTCAATGCGCTCGTTGATAGCCGGCGTACTGTATGTGGTGCTGGTGCTGACTGTTGCTAGCCAAACAGAGATCGATTTGAGCGGCATCGCCCTGAGCGGCGCGGTTACCGGCGTCGTCGTAGGCATCGCGGCCCAATCGTCTCTCGCGAACATCATTGCGGGACTGGTCATCCTATTTGCCAGACCGCTACGCCCCGGGCAGTTCGTGACAGTGCGGGCGTCCGCGTTCGCCGGGAGCGAATACAGCGGCGTAGTAGGCGAGATCACCCTCTTCTACACGACGCTGCTTACGGGAACGCAGGAAATACGAGTGCCAAACAGCGCGATGGTGACCAGCGTCGTGACCCTCCGCCCGCGCCTGATCGACGTGTATGTACCGGTTATCCTGTCGGCAAGCCAATGGCAGCATGCGTCAACTACAGATCTTTCCCAAAGTCTCACGTCCAAGTTGCCGCCGGGGCGCACGGTGTTGGTGCAGGTGGAACGCATGGAGGGCTGCAACGTTCAGTTGGGCGTCAGGGTATCGGTAGCGACTGAAGAAGAGCGTTCGTTGTTCGAGCAAGCCCTTGCCGCGGCAGTCGCGCAGCTGTCGCCTGCTTGCGCGCCTGACTCGAACGGGCTCATGCAAGCACATGCGGGAACAGAGGCAGCGTCCTCGGAGCGTGAGGCGTGATCGGTTGCCCGAGGTTCCGGCCGATGCTATACTCCTCTTGCAGGCGCTCGTAGCTCATCAGGATAGAGCAGGGACCTTCTAAGTCCAAGGTTGTGGGTTCGAATCCCACCGAGCGCACCGCGCATCATGGTGATCGTAGCTCAATTGGCAGAGCACTGGATTGTGGCTCCAGTGGTTGTGGGTTCAAGCCCCATCGATCACCCTCCGCCCACCCCCGCTCAGCGTCCCGACGAGCGGTCATGGGCATTCTTTTAGGTCGCAGTGCAGCCCGGCTTCAGGGTGGTCGCGGTCGACGTGCATGGCTTCGAATACTAGGCCGCCCGTCTATATTTGCTCTTCTGCGTCTGCGGTCCGCCATATCGTCGTGACGCAGCTGGGTATCGTTTCCGCGCGTCTGGTAACTATGCTCCGCTGCAGCGGCGTCAGGGTATGTATGCCGTAGCCTGGGTGGGTTGGCACCGCTACTCGCAAGCCATATGGCTGGCAGGCTTGTCTCGGAGTTTCACGCCGCCCGCCAGTTGTGCCGACCCACATCTGACCAGCTGGCAGTTCGAGCGGATACCCGGCACAGCGGCGTTCCTTCACTCTCGCAAGTGCGAAGGTGCCGGCCACCAACTGGTCGGCACTCTACATGGCCAGTTGAAAGCGCTCTCTGCCGTGTGCTATGCTCGCCAGGGTTGTATATCAAGCGACTCTTAGGAGTGCCGGCGATGCGAAAGGCATCTTGGGCGGTTCCTGCGCTCGTCATAATCGCGCTGCTGTGCCTACTTAGCTACCGCCTTCGCCCTGGAGCTCCGGCAGCACACATGACCGACGCTGCGCGAGCCGCTAGCGCGGAAGTCTGGGCGAGTCGCAACTCTTCCACGAACGATACGTTGCGTGGTGTCGCCTGCGCTACAGCTAACCGCTGCGCGGCGGTAGGCGATAATGGCACGATCCTGGCCAGTGAAGACGGAGGGGACACCTGGACCAAGCGTCCCACCGGCACCAACTGGGATCTGACCGGCATTGCCTGCCCCACGAGCAGCGTCTGCCTGGCAGTGGGCCATGGCGGCACTATCCTGACTACCGACGACGGCGGCGCCAGCTGGGCCGACCGCTCCTCCGCTACCAGCCCATGGATGAGCCTCCTCAAGTGCCCGAACGGCAGCTCCTGCCTGACCAGCATCGCCTGCCCTACAGTTAGCCGCTGCCTGGCTGCGGGCATCAACGGCACCGTATTGGCCAGCGGGGACGGCGGCACCAGCTGGACTAGCTTTCCCACCGGCTCCATCTGGGATCTGGCCGGCATCACTTGCCCCGCGAGCAACGCCTGTCTGGCCGTGGGCCACGGCGGCACTATCCTGGCCAGCGCTGACGGCGGCGTCAGCTGGGCCACCCGCTCGTCCGCTTCCAGCTCCTGGATGCGTGGCCTAAAGTGCCCCGGGGGTAGTCCCTGCCTGACCAGCATCGCCTGCCCTACAGCTAGCCGATGTCTAGTCGTGGGCATCGACGGCACCGTCCTGGCGACGGCGGACGGCGGGGACACCTGGACCAGTCGTCCCACCGGCACCGACTGGGATCTAGCCGGCATTACCTGCCCCACGAGCAACGTCTGTCTGGCCGTGGGCCACGGCGGCACCATCCTGGCCACTGCGGACGGCGGAATTAGCTGGGCCGGCCGCTCCTCCGCCACCAGCCCCTGGATGCGCAGCCTCAAGTGCCCGGACGGCAGCTCCTGCCTGACCGCCATCGCCTGCCCCACGGTTAGCCACTGCCTGGCGGTGGGCATCAACGGCACCGTCCTGGTTGGCTCGCTCGCCTCAGCCGTCACTCCCCGGGCGAACCCACGAGTAGGTATGGCCAATGGGAAGGCCGCGGGCGGCACTAGCCTGCTACTAGCCGCCCCTTGCCCAAGGACACCGGGCGGCGCTGCTATCAAGCACTGGAACTTCACAGGCTACTACGATGGGAGCTGGCACCTGCTCTGTCAGGTAACCGCGCCGAGCAAGGGCGATGAGTGCATGTGCACCTGGACGCTCACGGGCGAGAAACCACCCAGCACCGTGACAATCAGTCTCGATATCTTTGACGCTGTCGCAAGCTGAGCGATGGCTGTTATTGCTGACGTCGAGGCCGTGAAAGCATTGAGTACGTTAGTCAAGTCGCCAACGAGGTCGCGCGAAAGGCCAAAGTGCGGCGACTACTAGCCAGCGATTAATGTCCGCATGGCGTTGGCGTCCTGTTGCCCAGCTTTGATTAGGGTGGTCTGCGAAGCTATCATTTGTCTAGGTACGGCAGCGGGAGTTAGGAGGGCGACTGCGGGTGCGGCGCATCGTGGTGATCGGCATGAGTGGGTGCGGCAAGAGCACCATTGCCGGGCACTTGGCACGACGACTGCGGATGGCCCACTTGCAGCTTGACCTTCTCCACTATGACTCCAATTCGGCAGTCGACGATGCGCTGGCCTTACGTGGCAAACTGGCCGCGGCCGTAGCGGGCGATACCTGGGTGTTCGACGGTGACTGCGGAGAGGCCCGCGAAGTAGTGTGGCCGCTCGCCGACTCCGTCATCTGGCTTGACTACGCGATGTGGCGCGTAGTTTGGCAAATGGGTTGCCGCATGATCAAACTCAAGGCACGGCGACTTCTACTCGGTGATTGGCCGCTGCAGAGACACGGCATGCAACCACTGGCATGGATTGCCAGCCGCACCTCGCCTTATCGCTGGACTGTTCGGATGCACGCTGAGTATCGGGAGGATAGCCAAGCAGCACTTAGGCTCCCGGAGCACGCGCATCTCAGGGTGGTGCGTTTCCAATCACCCCGCGACACGCGAATCTGGCTGCGCAAACTTACCTGCCTACGGCGTCCAGAGGCCACCAGGTGCGAGGATGCGCTGAACCGACGCCCATCGACCGCACCTTCGATCCTCACGAGTGCACCGCCATCGGCCTAGTTGTGCACGCGTGGTGAACCCAATACGGCCGTGCAGTAGTCTCGCACGCCCCGTAGCAGCTGGCGCGAACAAATCGAGTGCTTCGCTTCGACAACATTGTTGCTGGCTAGAATTGCGCCGATACGTCGCGGACCAAAGTCGCGTTTCTCCAGGCGTCACAGCTATTGGACACGTCAGAGCGGGGGCGCCGGCGCACCGCTGGCAGCCACGTGCAGCGCCGGTAGTTGTACCACGCTCTGGGCCAGTGCAAGCGCGTCTGCCGTGGGCCGTGACCGCCCCTGGCTAAGCCTTTGCACCACAGCAGCTCTGATCCGAGTGCACACCGACCCGCTTGCCAGTAGACATAGCAGGGATATCTTTGCCAGCGGGTCCAGGAGGCGCATGGTCAGTGCCGCTGCCAGGCAGCTGTGCAACGAACAGTGGGTGGCATGCAGCAACAGGATTACCAGCGACCCATCGCTGGCACCCAGACCCTCCGGCGCGAAGAACGCTAGCGACCCAATGAGCGCCGCCAGCACAGAACAACCCAGCACGTCGCCGAGCGCCGGCGGCGAGTTAGGGTTCAGTGCGACAAGAATGCCATACAGACCCATGGCACCTGCCGGCCAACTCACGATCCCGATACCAAGCGCCGCGGCAAGCGTGCTGGCGCTCGATTTCCCATCGCCCCGGTTGTCGGGATGCGCGCCCAGTATCCGTCGCGCCCAGGGGTGCATACTGCGGCTGCCGCGTCCCAGCATGAGTAGAATGCCTAACAGCACTATCACGGCTAGAGCAGCGACGCTTGCTAGCGCTGTCAACCCGGCCCGCCCCAGCAATGGCAAGTGACTATCCAGGTGCTTGTGAGCGAGGAGCACCAGGCCCGCCGGTGCCCAGCACACGACGCTCATAAAGCCCAGCACATTGGCCATCAGCGTCAGCAGCGCCGCGCGCCGCGTGCAGATGCCGTGCCGGCGCAGGCTGGCAGCACAGCCCGCGATCGGTCCCAGGGAGTTCACTACGTAGCCGCCCAGGCCCGCGCTCAGGAACGTGCGCAGCCCCAGCCGCAACGTGGTTGGGTAGCCAAGGTGCCGCATGAGTAGGTGCCAGGTTACGCCACTGCTCAGGGCTGCCAGAATCATCCACAGCGCCGCAGCAAGTACTGTCTGCAGAGGTAGCTCGCGAAACGACCCGCCGGTTTCGCGTGCTTGCTGCGCCAGCGCAGGCATGTGCATCGCTCCGAGGATCGTAAGGCCTAGCAGCGCTAACGCGGCTACCCACTGCGTGCACTTGACCCGCCTGATCACGCTCCAGCCACCCACACGTCGGCAAATGGTCGAGCGTCAGCCTGCATGTCAGGTAGATCGCAACGTGGAAAATAGTGCGCGATTGCTGGGTTGAATGCGGCGCGACGCACGCCGGGAGCACCGCTACAGCACAGCCTCTGCCCAGGCAACAAAGCTGGAGCCAGGGCCCAGAGCCTGCATGTCAGCACGCGTTACAACCGTTCCAGATCAAGTTTCTTTCCGTCTAGTGACGAACGCGGCTGTTTGAGGACGTAGGCATTATCCCGCAAATGCGCCCGGATAGGAAGATGACCAATTGGGCCTATGTCACGATGGAGCTGTGAGGTTCGGCAGGGAGATCTCCAACTTGACACCAATTAGCGCCAGAAGCTTCGATTCGTTGTCGCCCGCACGTGCGGCATCGCGGCCGCGCAGAGCGATCGCCGCCTGGAGCGAGGGGCTGGGACCCACTGCAAGCATCTGCGCCTGATCAAACCAAATGTCGCGCATGGCGTGTTCCCAGGTAATGCTCGCATCGACCACCGTCGGAAGATTGAGCCAGGCAAGTGAACCTGGAACGCCTACCGACGACACGGCGTGGCCGGCCGCTTCGCACTGATCGTGCGCCAATTGTGCTGCTTCGTAGGCTGCAGTCACCTGCGTAGCGTGGGCGTGCTCAGCGCGCAGAGCGGCGCTCGCGGCGCTAGCCGCATCTCGGCACACGCTTTCACCAGCCTCAAGCCGGACGTAAAATGCGCGGAACGCCACCCGATCACGTCTCAAGGTGCCCAGAGTCCGGGTTGGGGTTGCCGGTGGCACCACGCCGGCATGACTGCCTGAGCCAGGCTGTTGCTCGCGTGGGGCCTCCACCGTTGCAGGCGATGTCGAGCCGGGCATCGGGCTCAGCGCCGCCTTCGGAGCCGTTGGACGCACTGGCAGCGCCGCTGTGGTAACGGGAACAGGCGTGACACGGCCCGCATTTGCTCCGGTCGATGTAGCCAGCTGCCGAGACGGCCCAGCGTTTCCCGGAGCCGTGAGGAGTGCCGCGCTTCCGGCAAGCACCAGCAAGCCGTAACCAAGCGACTGAACGCCTTTTTGAGAGGAGCGGAAGAGCGGGAGATGTCGGCGCACGTCCGCAGCTCCAACCAATAGCAGCCCTGCTGCCAGCGCCACCAGCCCTGCGAAGGATAGCTGCCACGTGCGGTACGCGATGCCACCGAGGGCAAGTGTGCCCGCCGCGCTATACGCCAGCACGGCTGCGGTAGCGTGCCACGCATTGTGGCTGCGAAATCCGGGTATGGCCGTCACCAGCATGCCAGCTGACGAGAGGCTGCAGCATGTATGACAAAGACGAGCGTGGCGGCTGCACCCCCGGAGCAACCCGCGATCCTGGCCAGTCGGGCAATCAAGCTGCTCACGCCCGCATGGATATTACGAGTCGGGCCGTAGCACATCGTAGGCCTGACGGAGCTCGCGGAGCCGGTCCGCGCCGGCAGAATCATCTTGAAGTACGGCACGGAGCGCATCGTAACGTGCCTTGATATCTTCTTTCGGCGTCCCCATTCCGAGCCCCAGGGCGCGGAGAGCACGCAACTGGGCATTGTATCGACCAATCCAGTCCCTGAGTACCCTCTCAGGATCGTGTTCGATACGGGGGGGACGCTGTTTGCGGCGCCGCTCACCTCTTTCGGGCGGAGCCTGGTCTGGCTGGGAGCGCTTCGGCTTACGCCAGAACGGTATGTACCAACCAGTGTTCCTGGAACCGGCTCCCGAATGTCGTCGATTCGGTCGCTTTGGCGTCGGATCCTGCGGGGGAGCGTCGCCTGTGGGTGCGTCGCCCATCACAAACTGATGCTCACGGTAACAACCTCACATTACTTTGCCGGCGGCCTGGCCGCTACTATGGCGCTATTGTACGCCTTTGCCGTTTGGATGTGTATAGGGCCTTCCTCGAGCACTGCGCCCTTGAATTGGCTATTGTAGAGATCCGCGTAGAAGCCATTTCGCGCCAGCAGCTCTGCGTGCGTGCCCTGTTCGATGATGCTCCCCTGGTGCATCACGAGAATCATCTCGGCATCGCGGATCGTAGACAGCCTGTGGGCAATGACGAAGCTGGTGCGACCTTGCATCAGCTGCCCCATCGCCTTCTGAATAAGCACCTCGGTCCGCGAGTCTACGTTGCTGGTCGCCTCGTCTAAAATGAGAATGGCAGGGTCCGCAAGTATCGCGCGCGCGATAGTGAGCAACTGCCGCTGGCCCTGCGAGATGTTCGAGGCTTCCTCGTTGATCACAGTCTCATAGCCCTCTGGCAACGTCCTGATGAAGTGGTCGGCGTGCGCGGCCTTTGCGGCGCGTACAATCTCGTCCTCGGTGGCGCCGGCGCGTCCATACGCGATGTTCTCTCGAATCGTGCCATTAAAAAGCCACGTATCCTGGAGCACCATGCCAAACATCCCGCGCAGGGCGCCGCGCTTGATATCTCTTATGTCAACTTGATCCACGGTGATCCGGCCGTAGTCGACCTCGTAGAAACGCATGAGCAGATTCACCAGCGTCGTCTTGCCCGCTCCGGTCGGCCCGACGATGGCGATTGTGTGGCCGGGACGAACGCTCAGGTTCATTTCTTCAATCAGCGGCTTGTCCTCTGCATAGCTGAAGGCCACGTGCTCGAAGGACACTTCGCCTGTAGGTGCCTCGAGCACCACGGCATTAGCAGCATCTGGAAGCTCCTCCGCCTCGTCGAGCAGTTCAAACACGCGCTCAGCAGACGCAATCGTCGATTGCAGTATGTTGGCGATATTCGCCGTTTGGATGATCGGCTGGGTGAACTGCTGAGAATACTGAATGAACGCGGACACGTCGCCAATGGTGATGCGGCGTTGCGTGACGAAAATACCACCCACCACCGAAATGATCACATAGCCGATGTTGCTCACGAAATTCATCAGCGGCATGATGATGCCTGAGACGAACTGCGCGCGCCAGGCAGCTCCGAATAGTCGAGTATTGATAGTGCGAAATGTCTCGATGCTGTCCGCCTCATGGCCAAACGCCTTGACGATGGTGTGGCCCGTGAACATTTCCTCCACATGACCGTTGAGCTTCCCGAGCTCCCGCTGCTGATCCGCGAAGTAGCGCTGGGACTTCCGGGCCACGAGGCTCGTTACCCCGACGTACAAGGGCAACGTGACGACCATTATCACTGTCAGCAGTGGGCTGATGGTCAGCATCATGATTACAATGCCGACGATAGTGATCACCGAGGTAATCAGCTGGGTGAGGCTCTGCTGCAGCGTCGTGGAAATATTGTCGACATCGTTGGTAATGCGGCTGAGAATCTCGCCGTGCGTTCGCGTGTCAAAGAACTTCAGCGGCAAGCGTGCCAGCTTGTCGTTCACGTCGGTGCGCATGGCGTACACCACTCGCTGCGCGACCCCGGCCATGACGAACTGCTGAATGTACATGGCAACGGCACTTACGATGTAGAGCCCGATGAGAATCAGCATGATATGCCCAATGAAGCCAAAGTCAAGGCTAGGAGCAGGCTTGTGCAACCTGTAGGCCAGGAACTTTGCCAGCATGCCGTCGCCAATCTTGGTTATCGCCTGGCCCAGTATCTTCGGAGATAGAATATTGAAAACGGTGCTCAAGATGGCAAAGACGAAGACGCTCGCAAGTCTCAGGCGGTGGGGTTTGAGATAGCGGATGAGCCGAAACAGCGTCCCCTTGAAGTCCTTTGCCTTCTCGACAGGCTGCGTAAGCGCCCCCATGGGGCCGCCTCTACCCCCGCCGAAGCCTGGACCTCCTGCTCCCGGTCGCTGCGCGCTTCGCTGGCTGATCATGCCACTTCCTCCTCAGACAACTGGGAGGACACGATCTCGCGGTACACCTCGCAGGTGGCCAGCAGCTCTCGATGCGAGCCAAGTCCCACGATCCGGCCATCATCGAGCACGAGAATGCGGTCGGCGTCCATGATTGTGGCCACACGCTGCGCAATCAGCAGCACGGTGGCACCGGCCGTCTCACGCTTGAGCGCGGCGCGCAGAAGTGCGTCGGTCTTGAAGTCGAGCGCTGAGAAACTGTCGTCAAAGATGTAGATCTCGGGCCTTCGCACTACCGCGCGAGCTATCGATAGACGTTGCTTCTGGCCACCCGACACGTTTGTACCGCCCTGGGCAATCGTCGCTTCAAACGCGCCGTCCATGCCAACGATGAACTCCGAGCCCTGGGCGACATCCGCCGCAAGGCGCACGTCGTCGTCGGACGCGCCGTCATTGCCGTAGCGAATGTTGTCGGCAATCGTACCCGAGAACAGAACTGCCTTTTGTGGCACGTAACCGATTTTGGCCCTGACATCCGCCTGAGTGACATCCCGAATGTCCATCCCATCCACGAGAATGCTGCCACTATCGACATCATAGAAACGTGGAATGAGATTCACGAGCGTCGACTTGCCGGAACCGGTGCTCCCCGTAATCGCTATGAACTCCCCAGGCTCCGCGCGGAATGAGATGTTGCTCAGCGCCGGCTGCTCAGCACCGGGATAGCTAAAGGTCACATCGCGAAACTCCACGCTGCCACGCTCGGTCCCTGCGGGTCTCGGGTCCTGGGGGTCCTTGATTTCGGGCGCGGTGTCGAGCACGGCGTTGATCCTGACCGCCGACGCAGACGCGCGCGGCACCATGATGAACATGAACGAGAACATCAGAAACGCAAACATGATCTGCATCGCGTATTGAATGAAGGCGATGAGCGAACCCACCTCCATGCCGCCGGAGTCCACGCGCTTCGCACCAAACCAGACGACGGCTACACTCGTCAAACTCATGATCAGCATGAGCGCAGGCATCAGCAGCGCCATAATGCGATTGACCTGTATCGCATTTCTGGCCAGATCGTCGTTCGCCGCGTCAAAGCGAACATTCTCATCGGCAATGCGATTGAAGGCGCGAATTACCCTGATGCCGATGAGGTGCTCCCGCACCACGAGGTTAAGCTTATCCAGCTTCACCTGCATCAGCCTGAACAAGGGAATGCCCTGCCGGGCAATGAGCACGATGCAGGTGACAAGGATAGGAATCGAAACCGCCAGCACCAAGGTGAGGGGCGCATCCAGCGACAGCGCCATGATGAGCCCGCCAATGCACATCATCGGCGCCATCACCATCATGCGCAGGATGATCAGCGTCACCAGCTGCACCTGGGTCACGTCGTTGGTGGTACGCGTAATGAGCGTAGCAGTGCCGAACTTGTCGACTTCATGGAGCGAGAAGCTCTCTACGCGAGAGAAGAGCGCCTCGCGTACGTCCCGACCAAAAGCCATCGACGTGATAGAAGCCAGGAATGCCGCCAGGACCGAACACACCACGCCGCCAAAGGCAATACCAAGCATGAGAAACCCCACGCTCACGATGTAGCTGATGTTGTCCTGCAGAATGCCGGTGTCCACAATGTGAGACATGAGGGTGGGCAGATAGAGATTCGCGATGGATTGGGCCAACACGAGTAGTAGCACCGCGGCTATCTGCAGCTTGAACGGTGCGAGGAATCTGTACAGTTTGATCATTCTAGGCCCAAATCTAGGGGAGGCAGGCCCGCGCTGCGTATCATGCCGGATCGCCCGAGAGGACAGTCAGTTGCCACCGTGAACCTTGCTCTGCCCGCGTCGTTGCACGGCAACGCCGGCAACCATTCCCACGTGTATGGTAGCACGGAGCAGACCGTGCCGGGGAAAACCTGGTCGGGCCTTAGAATTGCCGCGGAGCGCACCCTCCTCGCGCTCATACGAGGCGCAATGCCGTGGCGTTGAACGCGCAGATCGCTCGCGCGGTAGCCACGACAGTCGCATCTAGGGTGGATCCACGGTGGCATAGGCAAGCCGGGAGGACCGACCGCACGTCCGTCATCATGCCCAAGCGCCACACATCAAACAGCATCGTCCGACGTCGGCACTTGTGCAGTGAGTGCGTCAGCGAAGGAAGACCCCGAGCTCGTGAATCTGGTCGGAGTCACGCAGCCGGCTCAGGGCCGTGAGCTCAATCTGGCGAATGCGTTCACGCGTGAGCCCGAGCATCATGCCGACTTCTGTGAGCGTCCGAGGCTGGTAGTCATCCAGGCCAAAGCGCAGCTCCAGCACCTTGCGCTCCTTAGCCGTCAATGACGATAGGAGCTTTCCGAGCCTCGAACGCAAGTCCATGTACTCGGTCTCCTCGACGGGCGAGGGAGCGCTGCGATCCTCGATAACATCGGCCAGCACGGCCCCCGCCGCGTCATCCATTTCCTGGTCAATGGATAGGGGCCGGTGTGCAAGCTTCGCCATGTTCAGCCGGTGATCCAAGGACTGCTGCAGCCTGACCTCGTCCAGGGATACCGGCACTGCCTCACCGCCGTTCTGTCCCTCTATCCGCCGTCGTTTGGCCAGGTCATCGTGCAGGTACACCGGCACACGAATCGTTTGCCCATACTGGTCGATTGCGCGTACGATAGCTTGCCTTATCCACCATATGGCGTACGTCGAGAAACGGAAACCTCGCGACGCATCGAACTTGGTCGCCGCATGCATGAGCCCAACGTTGCCCTCCTGCACCAAGTCCAGGAGCGAGAGCCGGGACCACGTGTAGCGTTTGGCAACGCTCACCACCAAGCGAAGGTTCGCCTCCACCATTTGGCGGAGTGCATCCTCATCTCCAAGCTCAATCCGCTTGCCAAGCTCAAGTTCCTGGGCGGGGGTGAGGCGCGGGATGCGATTGATCTCGTCCAGATAGTACTTAAAGTCGTCCTCGGGCGTAATCCGCTCAGCAAGATTGTCCCGTTGCGCGCTAAGATTCACGTGCAGTGCTCCTGCCGGCTCCGCCATCTGATAAATGGGCGATGCTTTGTGCGACGCCGGCGTGGCTTCCTGGCATCACCTCAACTTCTATTGAGATTCTGACATAGCCAGGTGCTTATCCGATTCGACTAAACAGATGACTCCGCCATGAGAACCGGATGAAGCCGGTTGGCGGATGACAATCTCAACCGGATTCGCCGAGACCCGCGTCGTATACCATGAATCCTGTTCCGGCCTCCTTTGCCGCGCGCAAAGCCACCTCAGCGTAACTGAAGAGTGCCGAGGCATCGCTGGCATGGATGGGGTTTAGCGCCGTGCCTGCACACACGTCGAGCTGGACAACCTCATCGCCGATCGCCAGGGGCATCCGAAGCACATCTCCAATACGACGCGCAGTATTGGTAGCACCGACTTCCGTTGCTCCTGGGAGCAGCACGGCGAATACGCCAGCGTCGATGCGGGCAACGGTGTCGACGTTGCGCAACGTCCCAGCGATCCGCGCTGCTGCCTCTTGCACCACCACATCGGCCCGGGCGCGGCCCAACGCCGTATTCAGCCGGTCGACTTCGTCAATTTCAAACAGGCAAAGTGCGAAAGACGTATCCTCGCGCTGCGCGGCACGCAGCGCATGCTCGACACGGTCGAAAAACAGCAAGCGCGTGGGCAATCCGGTCAGCACATCGTGCAGCTCTTGGTTTGCCAGACGAGCCGCCAGCAAGTCGAGCTCCGCCTTCAGCGTTTCCTCGCGGCCCGTGGCTTCAGTGTGGTCGAGCAGGATAGTTATCTGTGTTGCCTCGCCGGTAGCGGGCATGCCGGCCAACGCCGTCCGACTCTCCACCCACCGCCGGCCGCCATCAGGCCGGGCAAGCAGCATCTGACAATTCAGCACGTCGGCATCCAGCGGTGGTGCCGAAGCATCCACCTTGCCATCTCGCACCGGCAGGCAGCGCAGGGTCATTGCCACACTTTGGCCCCGCAGCTCTTCTAGCGACGCGCCGAGAATCTTCGTGGCAGCCGCATTGGCGTAACACACCCGCATCCCGGCGTCCCACGCGACCACAGCTACGCGCAGTACACCGTAGGCCCTTTCGCACCACGCTGCCGACCACTCGGCTGGGTAACCCCGTTTGTGCTCACTTGCGTCGCCCTGTCCCGCAGCCCCGTGTTCGACCATTGGTAACCCTCACTCTCCAAGCAGTCTCTCGCTACGAGATTTCCGGCGGCCGGCTGCTGCATCCCGCGCCAGTGCCATTCTACAGCTTTACTCCGCGTGCATGGCAGCCAATCGAACTGATGGTTTCTACAGTGGTAGGATAGTCTTGGAGACAGGGGTTGCAAATATGATCCAACAGCATTTCGATGTCTTTCTATCGCACAATAGCCGCGACAAAGCTGCGGTCGAAAGACTGGCCGTCAAGCTAAAGGGCGCCGGGCTCGAACCCTGGCTGGATAAATGGTGCCTTACGCCGGGCGGGCGATGGCAGGATGAGCTCATCGCCGGGCTGCGTGCCTGCTCCGCGTGCGCCGTGTTCGTGGGTGCGAATGGGATCGGAGACTGGGTGCACGAGGAGCTCGGCGTAGCCCTCGACCGAGCAGCCAAGGATCGGAGCTTCCGCTTGTTCCTGGCTCTCCTGCCGGGACTGGCAGAGCCGTTCGATGCCACCGCGCTGCCGCCGTTTCTGAGCACGCGAACGTGGGTGGATCTCCGCTCCGGTATCGAAGACGCACGAGCATTCCAGCATCTCGTAAATGCCATCAAAGGCGTGCCATTCGGACAGCAACTGCCGCCTGAGGATCACGCCGGAGTCTGCCCCTATCGAGGGCTGCAAACCTTCGACGAGAGCCATGCTGGCTTCTTCTTTGGCCGCGACAACGACATTCAGCGCCTGGTGGAGAAGCTGAAGGGTAGCCATTTTCTGGCAGTCCTAGGCCCAAGCGGCAGTGGTAAGTCTTCCCTTGTGCGCGCCGGATTGGTACCGGCACTGCGCCGCGGCGCCTTGGCCGACAGCCACACCTGGCCGATTGCCATCTTTACGCCCGGCGCGCAGCCGCTCGCTGCACTTGCAGCCCAAGTAGTGCGCTTGAGTGAGCATCTCAGCATGCACCGCGTGCTCGACGACATGGAAGCTGACGCTCGCGCCCTGAGCTTGGCGCTCGCGCTGGCCCTGAGCGACATGCCGTCATCGGACAGAGTGCTGCTGGTCGTCGACCAGTTTGAGGAGATCTTCACCCTTTGCGGCAACGATCAGGAACGTGCGCAATTTCTCGCCAACATTCTGTACGCCGCATCGGTTGCCGGTGGGCGCTGCACGGTGGTGCTAACGCTGCGCGCGGATTTCTACCCCAAGTGCGCTGCCTACCCTGACCTGTCGGCACGTATAGCCGCCCAGCAATTCCTGGTTAGCCCGCTCAATCCGGAAGGCCTGCGTCGCGCCATTGAAGAACCGGCGTGGCAGGTAGGTTTAGAGTTCGAGCAAGGCCTCGTGGATACGATTCTGGAAGACGTGATCCGGCAGCCGGGCGCGCTGCCGCTGCTCGAACACGCGCTGCTCGAGCTGTGGGAGCGAAGACGCGCGCAGATGCTGACCCTCGAAGGCTACCGGCAAAGCGGAGGCGTGCAGGGGGCCATCGCGAAGCGCGCTGACACCATTTACAACGCGTTTACTCCCGAAGAGCAGGCCGTAGCGCGCCGCGCGTTGCTGCGCCTGACCCAGCCGGGCGAAGGTACCGAGGACACCCGGCGCAGAGCGCCAGTGGACGAGCTGGTTACCGGCACGCATGGGGCCGAATCGGTGGCAGCGGTTATCCACGCCATGGTGTCCGCGCGTCTGCTAACCACGAGTGAGGATGTGCCGACGCACGAGCACGTGGTTGAGGTTTCGCACGAGGCCCTCATTCGCGGCTGGCCCCAGCTTCGCGCGTGGATTGACGAAGATCGCAGCGGCCTACGCTTGCAGCGGCGACTGACGGAAGCCGCGCAAGAGTGGGAGCGGCTGAATCGTGACGAGGGCATGCTCTACCGTGGCGCGCGCTTGGCAACCGCGCTGGAGTGGCGGGCATTGCACGAGGACAGCCTCAACGAGCTGGAAGCATCGTTTCTCAACGCGAGTGCAAACCTGCGCGAGCGCGAGCAAACCGCCGAGCAGGCACGGCAGAAACGGGAACTGGAAGTTGCCCAGCGACTAGCGGCGTCCGAACGCCGGCGCGCCCGAGTCGCCCGTATCTTCTCGCTGGGTCTCGCAGTCGTGCTGGTGGGCGCCCTGCTGGCGGCCGTGGTAGCTGTTCAGCAACGCACAGACGCGAGGAACGCCCAAGCATTGGCCGAGCAGCGATTCCGCCAGGAGCAGGCTGCTGAACGCGCGGCACAGAGCGCACAGGCACTGGCCGTCCAGCAGCGCAACCAGGCTCGAGCTGAAAGTAACATCGCCTTCTCGCGCGAGTTGGCTGCCGATTCCGGGGCGCAGCTCAACTCGGATCCCCAGCTTAGCCTACTGCTGGCCAGCGCCGCCGAACGCATTGCTCCCACGAGCGAGGCCACTAATGCGCTGCGCGTCGCCGTCGGCCAGCCGTACCCCAAGGTAGTATTGCGGGGTCACACCGGAGCCATCAATCAGGCCGTCTACAGCCCGGACGGCCGATTCGTGGCCACGGCTTCTGCCGACAAGACGGCACGCGTGTTCGACGCGCGGACAGGCAAGCTGCTGGTGGTGCTGCGAGGCCACACCGACAACGTGAACACCGTGGCGTTCAACCCCAGCGGCACCGAGCTCGTAACCGCGAGCGACGACGACACCGCCCGGCTGTGGGCCATCCCCTCCGGGCACCTCATCGCCGTGCTGCGAGGCGACACGGACTCAGTCGTGTCGGGAGCCTTCAGCCCCAATGGGCGCACCGTCGTCACCGCCAGCTCCGATGACGACGCGCGTCTGTGGGACGCTGCCTCTGGCCGGCTCATTGCCGTGCTGCGCGGCCACACGGATCAGGTCTGGACCGCAGTGTACAGCCCCAATGGCCGCTACATCGCCACGGCCAGCGATGACACCACCGCCCGCCTGTGGGATGCCTCCACGGGGCGGCTCGTCAAAGTGTTGAGCGGGCATACCGACGATGTGGACGACGTGTCATTTTCCAGCAACAGCCAGTACATCGTAACCGCAAGCTGGGATAAGACGGCGAGGGTGTGGGCCGTGCCTAGCGGGCGGCTCATCTCGGTGATGCAGGGACCGGCGAACAACGTGAACTCAGCCGTGTTCAGTCCCGATGGCCAGTACGTGCTGACGGCCAGCTCGGATGGAGCAGCACGTGTCTCCTACGCGTTCACAGGCGCACTGGTCGCGTACCTATCCACCGGCGGCACCAGTGCGGTATGGAACGCCTCGTACAGCCACGACGGCGGCTACATCGTGACCTCCGGCGCCGATGGTGTGGTCCGGCTCTTTGGCGCCGCGGGCGACTATTTCGAGCTGGCTGTTCTCCGTCCCAATGCGGGCGCGGTGAATACGGCCGTCTTTGGGCCCGACGATAGCAGTGTGCTGACCGCCAGCGGCGACGGCAATGCCCGCATTTGGGACGTGGGAGCCGGACAACTGCTCACGCACGTGCCCACCGGGGTCATCGCCTACGGCACCGCCTCTAGCCCCGACGGGCGGCAAATCGCCACGGCTGACAACGACGGCGTGACTCGAATTGTGGACGCAACCAGCGGCAAGTCAATTGTCAATTTGTCCGGGCAAGGCAAGCCGATGGAAGCAGTAGCCTACAGTCCTGACGGCAGGTCGATCGCCACGACGAGCCTGGACGGCTCGACCTGGATCTGGAGCACCGCGAACTGGCGTCATCTCGCGACGGTCGGCATCGGCGAAAAAGCGTATCACGTGCAGTTCAGCCCGGATGGGCACTATCTGGCTGTCGGGGGAGACGCCGGCATCGTCTACATCTTCAATACTTCGGGGTGGCGCCGGGTGGCAGTGCTGCGCTCCGGCGCTGGCCAGCCATCCGACGGCCCCTTTGCCGTCAACGGCCTAGCCTTCAGTCCCGACAGCAAGTACATCGCCCTGGCGGCGAACTGCGATACGTACCTCGAATACGAGGTGCAAATCTGGTCTATGCAGACCTGGCGCATGGTGGAGAATCTGAACGCCGGCTCCTGGATCACCGAGGGCGTGGCGTTCAGTCCCGACGGCAACTTCTTGGCCGCCGCCAGTGCCGACAGCCTGGTGCACATCTGGAACGCGCGCACCTGGTCTACCCCCTTCACCCTCTTCGGGCATGCATCAGTCGTGTGGAGCGCCGCCTTCAGCCCAGATAGCCAGTGGCTAGTAACGGCGAGCGCCGACGACACGCTGCGTGTGTGGTCGGTCGACGGCTGGCACGACATTGCGATCCTGTACGGCCATCAGGGCCAAGGGTTGAATGCAACCTTTAGCCCCGACGGCAAGGAAATCATCTCTTCGGGTTGGGACGGAGCAGTGCGCGTGCGACCCTGTGAGGTCTGCAGCGCGCCGGCACAGCTGGCGATGTTGGCGCAGGCGCATACCACGCGTGGCTTCACCCTCGCCGAGCGAGAGACGTATCTGCACGAATAGTGCCGCGGTCTGACGGCCGGTATCGCGAGGCAGACCAATGCGGCGGCACGTTCACCAGGGCCACACGCGGTAAGGGTTTGAGCAGACGGTTCTTGTCCAGATCGGCGGCTATGGCGGCTCCGGGGTATCGCGCAAGCCCATGATCCTGCCTCTGCCGTGCAGCAATCGCTAGGCGCCTCTTAACAGGTGCGATGCTAGTATTCAACTAGCCTGCTCGAATCTGGAGTAGAGCCAGCTGGTGGGAGCACAAGGAGCATGAGATCATTGCCGTTCCGCGCGCCTAGCGCGATAGGCCTGATGGTGGCACTCTTCCCCGCACTGATAGGCTCACAGCCTGCTGCAGCCAGCGGCCGTGCCGGGCTGTCCATTCCGAGCATTGGGGCCGTGCTTGCCGGTACCATCACCTGGACGCTGCACGGTCAATCGAACACCACGCTCAGTAGTGGTGGCCAGACCCAGACCCACATCTACCATGTCGATGCAAGCACCACGTACACCTTCGTGGCCGGCGCCGTGCTTTCGATGCAAGCCAGCATCTCCCTACTCAACGAGGACATCGTGACCTGCACAGCCCAGTGCTCGGCAAACAGCGACGTGAAGGAAACGCTGACCGGCAGCTACTCTGGCCCAGTACGCACGTCAGCCGGCAGTGAAGTTCAGAACGATTCCACAGGGACAGAGAATACCGACGGCAGCCTCGACGTCACGCCAAGCATTCCTGAGGGCGACTATCAGGGTACCGGGACGTACTCCGATAGTGCCAGCCCCAGCCAGAATAGCACGTTCCAACTGCAGGTCGTCTACCCTGAGCGCGATTCGTATTTCCCCGGAGGCTACCCCACCTACCAGGCGTTGGTGGCTAAATCGGACAACCCCACGCTCGACGGCAGTGTGACCCAAGACATGGCCGACACCATCGTTGTCGGTATCGCCGTGGCGCTTCAAGGTCAGGAACAGATCACCTGGAACCTTGTCGTGGTCTACTTCAACGGTGTGCAAATCGGTTCTCCATCATCCAAGCCGCCAACGATGACCCCCACCCCTAGGCCGATCTCCACGTCTACAAACACGCCTACGCCAACCACTACGTTTCGCATCACCCCTACGCCTACGGCTGTGCCGTCCAAGACGCCGCCGATCTGTAACCCCAATCAGGGTGTTGTGTCCGAGAGCTCCACCGTGACAGCCGATTTGCGACCTATGTCACGCGACTCGGGCACCTCACAAGCTCCAGCTGCGGCGGGTTACGGGCTTGACTGGGCCATGCCGCCGCGCTATGCCGCCACCATGTCGCTGACGTCGGATGATCCCGAGCCGTTTGTGCAATTTGCACCGCGGGATTGGGCAGTGACGGTATTTGCCACGTTCGGCGGCAAGCCATTCTGCGCGCCCGGGCTTCGGTTCACCTGGACCGTTGACGGCAATCCTGAGCCCGAAGGCTGCAAGATCGGCATATCCGTCAAAACGCTTGGCCACCACGCCGTCACGCTCACCATCACCGGCGGCAACGCGCTGGTAGGCATGGTGTGCAGCCCGATCGACCCCGAGGATCGCGTGATCGTGGGGCTTGGCGACTCCGTAGCCTCGGGCGAGGGCGTGCCAACTCTGAATCTGGGACCACTTGCGCTGTGGCAGAACAGCGAGTGTCACCGCTCACACACGTCGTTCGAGCCTTTGGTTGCCCAGTACATGGAGCAGAGGCTCGAGCCGCACACGTCGGTCACGTTCCTCTACCTGGCGTGTTCCGGCGCGAGTATCGAGGACGACATGATCGGCTCCGGCGGACAGATCGCTACGATGCTGGACAAGCTTCAGGGGCGGGTGCCAAGCCAGGTGCTATTGAGCATCGGAGCCAACGACCTGGACTTTGGTCAGGTCATAGCACATTGCGCGGTGTCGTCTCCCGGCGGCCTGTTGGGCTCCTGCATTGCTCAGCGCGACCCATCGCTGCAGGGTCAAGCACAGGGCTTTCCTCCAGGGGGCGGGACAGTGGACCAGGTAGTCGCCGCGAAGCTAATAGGGCTCCGGACCTTGTACGGCGACCTGGATGCCGCACTGCGCAGAGCGGGGGTAGCGCAGTCGGCCGTGTACGTCACTGAGTATTTCGATCCGACCCGCGACGCCGGTGGGCAATTCTGCACCTCGTTAACTCAGTTTGGCCTGGTAAATGGCGATATTCCCTGGGCGTATGCAGCATTCGTGGCGCGGCTCAACGCCACGCTCTGGGCGGCTGCCCAGAGCTACCATTGGCACTACGTCGGCAACATCGCGGCGGGCTTTGCGGACCACGGGTATTGTGCCGGTACGAATCGCTGGATCGTCACTGCCCTGGATAGCTTTAGCACGCAAGGTGACCTGGCCGGAACGCTGCACCCCAACCAGGCTGGTCAGACCTTCATCGCCGCGCAGGTGCTTCACCCCCAGGCCACCAAGCCGTCAGCCAACCTACCCTGTTCGACGCGATTCGTTCTCTGCGTACACAGCAGTGTGCCATGGCGCTATCCCATGCCGGCAATCGCATCGAATACCAAGGAGTGGCAAACCGAGTACCACCGCACCTGGCAACCCGCACCGGTGGCGCCCCAGCCGCAAGTGCTCACCTACCTGGGCGACGCAAAGCAAGCGCAAAGCAATCGTGACATGGCTTGCAGTCAGGCGCACAAGACCAAAGTCGGCTTGCCGTTTCCGGCTAACTCATGCGACGAGTATCCGTTTGCCTCGACGTCTGAAGGCGGAGCGAACTCTGACGTGGCCAAGGTACCCGTATGGCAACAGACCAACCAGGCGGCGGAGCTCAAGGCATTCTACGCGAGCACGTTCAGCTCAATTGGCGGCAAGAATGCCCGGTTCTTGGTGTTCGTGGCGCCCTCATAAAGGTCGTGGTAGTTGCATATCCAAAGGCTGCGGGAAAAGCTGACGGCCGAGGGCCTCGATCGGGTCGTTGAGGAGCTGATCGCGCTGGCAGCACCCACGATTCGCTTGTACGCACAAGAAGCTGATGAGGAAGCTATCCCGACCGGCGCCTCGAAACTTGGGGGATGCCCGGACCTGCCCGCCGGCACGACTTGGCCGGCTTGGCATGAGCCTATGGCCTTCATCGGCCAGATCAATCTAGCGGACCTAGCGCCGGTCGACCTTGACGGCACCTTGCCCCATGATGGCCTGCTGTCCTTCTTCTTCGAGACGAACGGTGAGCCGCTCTACGCAGCGCGCTGGGGCTTGCCGGACGACGCGCCGTACCTGGACGACTACGGTGTAATAGACCTCTCGCCCAGCTGGCGCGTGCTCCACCATCCGGCCGACCCAGCCACGTTTCTCCGGCGCGCCCTTCCCGAAGCGCTCAACGAGTCGGCGCGATACATGCCGGGGAGTGTCCGGTTCGCGGCCGAGGTGACGCTACCCGCCGTGGACGGCCCGGAGCTGTGGCCGCTCCAGCTCACGACGCACGAGCGCGCTGCGTTTATCCATCTCGAGCACGAGGTCAACTGGGGTGAACGATGGCAGGACGGCGGCCACCACCTCTTGGGCTACGCGTATGACCTTGGCGTGCCGACCCTCGTCGCTTGCGACGAAGAAGCGCGAGGCGCTGCCGGCGGTTGGGCGCACGCGGATGCGGCGCGGCGTCGTGAGATCGAGCGCGACGCGTCGCGCCGGTGGCGCTTGCTGCTCCAGCTTTCAAGCTCCGACGTCACAGGGATGGACTGGGCTGGTGGAGGCGTGTTGCATTGCTGCATTGAGCGGGACGCACTGCCGGCGAGGGACTTTTCACGTGCACGGATGGCCTTGCACTTTCTGTAGTGGCTGATCTGCGCTAGACTCTCGAACGCTACGCACACGGAGCAGCACCTCGAGCGCATCCAAAATCGATGTGGGAGAGTTGCCAAGATGGACGATGTCCTTGGCACGCTTGGCCGCATTGGCCTCATACCGGTAATCAAGATTGATAGGCCGGTTCGAGCGGTGGTACGACGTGAAGCACGGCAAGCCGCATTGGCCTCATACCGGTAATCAAGATTGATAGCGCGGACGACGCTGTGCCGCTTGCCCGCGCCCTGGTGGACGGCGGCCTACCGGTGGCGGAGATCACATTCCGCACTGCCGCGGCAAGCGAAGGGATTCGCGGAATTGCCCGCGACGTGCCCGAGATGATCCTGGTCGCCGGCACCGTGCTGACAATGCAGCAGCTGGAACAGGCAGTGGAGGCCGGAGCGATCTACATCGTGTCGCCCGGTTTCCATCCGGCAATCGTCGATTGGTGCCTGGCGCGAGGCGTCGCGATCACACCGGGCGTGGCCGCACCGAGCGAAGTCATCGTGGCACTATCGGCGCTGAAGCACTCCGTTCCCGGCGATCTCAATCTCGTGGCGTTGGCCGAAGTGCAACAGCTCGTGGCAGGGAGCATGGCCGTGTTCAGCGCTGAGGCGTCAAGGAACTGATCTAGCCCTGGCGCGGCGCCTGCTCAGCCACCAGCCGGCGTAAATCCGGCGGGGGCCGGGTACCCAGGTCCGCCTGCACCAGCGCCGCATATTCGCTGTATTGGGAGCGGGCGTCGGCAATGCGGCCTCGCGCCAGGGCGACTCGAACCAAGCAAGTCCAGCCGCGCTCGTCGTATTGGTCTAAATCGATCACCTGGCGGCAAAGTCGGGTTGCATCGTCGTATCGTCCTTGCTGCTCGTAGAGTGCCGCGCCGAGCAGGCCCAGGCGCTGCGCCTCCGCCTGCAGGCGGCTGCGTTCCACCATAGCCCACTCGGATTCGCACCAGGCCAGATACGGGCCCTTGGCGAACAACGCCATCCCCTCTTCGACCACGCCCAGCAGGTAATCCGGGTCGGCGGCAGGGCCGCCGGCCAGAGCGGCCGCTGTGAGCGATGAGGCCCTGCGCGCCAGGTCTTCGATAGGCATCTCGAGCGCCAGCGTCGGGCCTGCCCGCGAAAGACAACCGTCGCCGAACAGCCGCCGCAACTGGTGAGTGGCATGCCAGAGCCGCTGTGCCGATCGCGCGCTGCTGCCGGGCCACAGCGTCTCGCCCAGGTTCGCGCGTACCACGGCTTCTCCTCGCAAACTGAGGTAGAAAAGCAGCTCGCGCGCACGCGCTGGCACCGCGGCAATGGGCACCTCCCGCTTGCCGTGCATTGCACGGCCGGGGCCAAACGGACACAGCACGACCGCCTCTATCCTCACGTGCCCCTCGGAACCGTCGCCCGGCTCGCCCAGGCCCGGCACTGAGCGCGCCAAAGCGTCGAGGAGCGCGTACGTGCCGGCACGCAATCGCTGCAGTTGGCGCCGGTGACGCAGCACGCGACGAGCGCCCGGAGCAATCGGCAGCAGGTAGCCCGCACAGTCCGTGCGCGCGACTATCGTCGCCATGTTATTGAGCGCGGCTTCGGTCGCACGCACGCGGCCCGCCCGGTGCGACGCCTCGGCCAAGAACAGTAGGGCACGCGCGGCCTCGTGCGGGCGCATTGTCGCCTCCAGCTGCCCTGCCGCTACCTGCAGGAGCTGGATGGCGCGCCGGTTCGCCCCAAGCCGCAGCGCCAGGGCCCCGTCGTAGAAATCGAGGATTGCGGCATCCGCCGGCAGTACGCTGACGCCCCGCGCTTCCAGCAACAGGCCGCGGGCGGTGGCCGTGTCGTGCAAGGCGATCGCCGCGGCAATGGATGCGCGGTAGCCTTCAACCATTGCCTCCGCGTCGCTTGCGAGTAATGCCGCCTTCAAGGCGTCACATCCCACTGCCATCCCCTCCGGCGCGTCGCCCGCGTCCGTGCAGAGCCGGGCATACGCGCCTTGCGCCAATCGCATTTGGTGGAATAGTCCCAGCACCCTCGCAAGCTCCAAGCTCTCGTCTGCCACTGCCGCGGCGCTGGTGAAATCCCCGGCCAAAGCGGAGAGCATCGCGCGTGTCAGCTGGCAAAAGGCCAGGGTTGGGCCTAGACGTTTGGCCTCGGCGAGGCTAGTGGCGCGATCCAGCGCCGCCGTGGCCGCATGCCTCTGCCCGCACTTGGCCAGCATTGTCGCCATGTCACTCAGCAGACGTGCCACCTGCGCAGGTTGGCCTTTGGTCTCGAAGTCGTGGAGTGCCGTCTGGAGCACGCAAAGACCCTCGTCAAACCGGCCAAGCTCGAGCAGCGTAATGCCGCGCAGGTGCATGGCGTTGCGCAGATGCGGGCCGCCATCCGCGCGCGCGGCCCGAGCCGCCACGGGCAGCGCACCGTCCAGGGCCAGCAATCCTTCTGCGTAGCGCGCGGCGTCATACAACACGTGCGCCTGCAGAAGCGCCCCGCGCAGCCATCCCTGATCGTCCTGCGCTACGGCCAACGCCTGATCCGCGAGGCACAGTGCCGCATCGTACATCCCTTGCACGCGCCGTGCGTGACCGCAGAGGGCGAGCAGCGTAGCCGATTGGTACTCCGGCGGAAGCGCCTCCACGGCTGCGACAATGGTGCCCCACAGGCCCATCTCCCATAGCGCATCGCGTTCCTGGGTCAAGAGCTCGGCGAGCGCGCCCCACTGCATGCAGTCTGCCAGGATGCTGAAGGCACGGGGCACGTCGCCGTGCGCGCCCCAGTAGCGCGCCGCGGTCCTGGAGATCGCTGCCAGCCGCCCCGGGTCCTGCGCCCTGAGCGCCCGCACGCAGTAGTCGACGAGCAGATCATGGTAGATGAACATCCCATTCCGCTGCTCCAGGAAAAGTCCCAGCCGCATGACCTCGGCAAAGGCTTCGGCCGCGCCCTCCCGGCCCAGGATCTGCTCGGTAACCGGCGCCGAGGCAGGGCAAATCGTTGCGCTCTCCAGCACAAACTCGCGTAAGGGCTTGGGCAGCGTGCCCAGCAGCTCGGTAGCCATGTAGCCGAAGACCGCATCGTCGTCGTGGAAGAGCAGGCGCGGCCCTTCGCCTTCCCGCCGGCCCAATAGTAGCACGCCCGCGGCCCAGCCAGAGCAGCGTTTTGCCAGGGCCGAACCTTGCAGCTCGGGCAGCCGGTGAGCGCGCAATAGCTCCTCGGCTTCGTGCGCGTCAAAAGCCAGATCGGCGCGGCCCAGGCTGGCGATGGTGTCGACGGCAGCCATGAACGAGAACGGGAGTTGGGGAATGGCACGCGAGAGCAGCACCACGCTGAGAGTTGTCGGGCGGTAGAGGAAGAGGTGATCCCACAGCTGTGCCACTTCCTCGACGCCATCCAGGCGGTGAAGGTCGTCGAGCACCAGCGTCAGCGGCGTGCCGTCCAGGAGGCTCAGCAGCAGCCCCAGAGCGGCCAATTCCTGCTCGCCCTGCTCGATCGCCGCCACCACTGCAGCGCACTGGCCGGGCTGCGCGACCTCCACGGCGGCGCAAAGCCCGCGCAAGAGCCGGCGCACATCGCAGTCCGCGCGGTCCACGCTGTACCACGCCACTGTCCGGCGGCAAGCGGCAGCCCAGGAAGCAGCCAGCGCGGTTTTGCCGGCACCGCCCGGCGCGATGACGAGCGTCACCCCGCCCATGGATGCTGTGCGCTCGATCGACTCCAGCAGCCGCGGCCGTGCCACGTAGGCTCGGCCTGCAGGCACGCACACCTTGGCCCTGGGAAACGCGTACGGTGGCTGCAACGGTACTTCCATGAGCAAGTCTTCTCCTGATTCGGTCGGAGGCTGAGCGAAGGCGCCCTATGCTAGGATAGGGTGGGCCTTCGGACATCAGGACACAACCCGGCCTGGTTGCATTGTATCCGCTAAGAGGTCATCCATGTGGGACAGTGAAAATCACAAGAAGATCGGGCCCACCGTGCACCTGCAAGACAAGCGCCAGCGCCGTGGCCGCAGCGTGCATGGAGTCTCCTTGGCCAAGGGCACCAAGCAGCACGGCAGCTTGCACCTGTTCTACACCCTCTGCAACGTGCGGCTGGAGGGCGAGGGGGGCGATATCGATAGCAACTACGTCGAGGACGACCCGCCCCAGGCAATCACCTGCAAGAGTTGCCTGGGCCTACTGGCACGGGAGGAACTGGCCCGGCTGAAGTACCTGGCACGGGAGCGCGCCCGGTGGGCAGCCGCGACTGCGGTCGGCGTTCTAGTAGACCACTTCGACACCCTGGACCTAGAGGCAGTGTACGGCCAGTATGCGGAGCCCGAAGACCGCGCGGCGCTAAGCGAAGCCCTGCGGCAGCAAATTGCCAAGCTCCGCCATTCCGCCGACCGCCGGCGTTTTGCAAATGCGGATGACCACTAAAGCGGATTCCGCCGGCGGCACGAAGCGCGACTAAAGTGGCGCCGAAGGTGTAGCCCCCCACGGCGGGCGCTATACTGGAGGCGGAGGGCAGCCGCTCGCAGGATCGCAGGGAAGAGGGCCACGGTGACGCCGCCGATTGACTTCGACACGCCCTGGAAAGAGGCGCTGGGAGAGTATTTCCAGCAATGCCTAGCGTTGCTCTTCCCCACCGTGCACGCGGGCATCGACTGGAGCCACGCACCCATTTTCCTGGACACCGAGCTGCAGCAGGTGGTGCGCGATGCCGAATTGGGCCGGCGGCACGCGGACCGGCTGGTGCGGGTGTGGCTGCTGGGCGGCGGCGAAGCCTGGCTGCTGATCCACGTCGAGATCCAAAGCCAGCAGCAAGCCGGGTTTGCTAAGCGGATGTACGTCTACCACTACCGGATCTTCGACCGCTACGAGCGCGAGGTCGTCAGCCTGGCCGTGCTGGCGGACGACGAGCCGGGATGGCGGCCGGACACCTACGAGCGCAGCCGCTGGGGCTGCGAGCTGCGCTTCCGCTTCCCCGTGGCCAAGCTGCAGGACTGGGCGGCGCGGCAGGTGGAACTATTGGCCAGCGAGAACCCCTTCGCCACCTTTGTGCTGGCGCACCTGGTGGCGCAGGAGACCCGCGGGGACCAGCAGCGCCGGCGGCGGGCCAAATGGGGCTTGACCCGCCGGCTCTACGAGCGGGGTTACACCCAGGAGCAAGTCCTCAGCCTCTACCGCGTCATCGACTGGCTGCTGGCCCTGGCCCCAGAGGAAGAAGCCCTGTTCTTGCACGAGATCGAACGCTACGAGGAGGAACACCACATGCCATACATTACCAGCGCGGAGCGCTACGGCCTAGAGAAGGGCCTCCAGCAGGGGCTCCAGAAAGGGCGCGGCGAGGCTAAGCGTGAGGATATCTCGCGGATCGTGCAGGCGCGCTTTGGTCAGGCGCCCAAGTCCTTGGAGGAGCGGCTGGCCAACGCCGACGAGGCCACGCTCGACGAGTTGTTGGTGCGCGCCGCTACCGTAAGCTCAGTTGACGCACTGTAAGCCCACCGCCTGTCAAGGCGGTGCGTGCGACAGCGCGTCATCAACGTTCTCAGCGCGAGCCGCGTAGAGCGATGGGATCGCCCCAGGTGAACAGCATGTTGCTGTTCCCGTTACACTTCCGTTCGCAGCAGGAAGGAAGCGGACTGACGCTGGCGACAGTGCGGTAGAGCGCAACGCAGACGCCCCGCCCGTGTGCAACCCAATCGAGGTGAACCGATGGCCAGGAAGAGGCGCGTCCGACAGCATGTCATCGCTGATCTCAGTGCGAACCACGTCGAGCGATACGTGCTGCGTTGCGGTTTCTCAAGTGAGGTTATCCTGCACGACTATGGGATAGACCTAGTCATGTTCACCTATGACAGCACAGGCGAGATCGAGCCAGGTCAAGTATTCATCCAACTGAAGGCTTCCGACAATGTAAATGTGCTTGGGGATGGACTGACCATCACATTGCCGGTGAAGCGGTCAGATCTTGCCCTGTGGCTTGATGAGCCGATGCCGTATATGCTTGTGCTATATGATGCAAGGGCGGATGTTGCATACTGGCTGTACGTACAGGCGTATTTTGCTCGCCTGGGCGATTTCAGCCTCCCGGCGGCAGGCGATATTGTAGTGGTCCATTTACAGAAGTCAAATGTCGTGAACGACGAAGCGATCAGACGGTTCGGGCAGTACAAGAATGCCATTCTGCGGCAAGTACGCAGGATGGGAGGGATCGAACACCATGAATAGCATTCCGGGAACCGTCACCTATGCCGCCCTTGAGCGGTTTCTACTCCAACTCGGGTTCGTTGAGGGACCGTCGAAGCGCAACTACGAGCTATTCACGCACCCGTCACCCCATGTGCTGATCGTCTTGCCGTCGCACCACGCGCCCGACCCAGTGGACGATGCCCATCTGCTGGCCGTTCGCAAGCACGTGCTGGAAAACGGTCTCCTCGATGAGGCCGCATTCGATGCGCTTCTTCGGGGGTCAGAGCCGACGGCCGCGGCGCAGTAGCCGCAGCTTACTGTCCGGCAGCGCCGTTGCAGCCGATGATCTCGTCTGCCCGGCACCACAGTCTGCGTGCGCTGCCAACCCTTGCGAAGACCAAAGGTCAATTCGCAACGTCAGGCCGATCCTCCCGCCGCCTCCGCGCACCGCTATGTCCTCGCGGCGTCATGCCGGCCTACCCCCGTGCCGGCGCCACCGCATCTGTGGCATCTGCCGCATCTGGTTCATCTGCGTTTCTGGTCGTCCCCCTGCTCGGCCACCAGCCGCAGCAGGTCCGCCGGTGGCCGGGTAGCCAGATCCGCCTGCAGCAGCGCCGCGTACTCCCGGTAGGCGGCCCTGGCTTCGGCAGCTCGGCCGCGTGCCAGCGCGGCCCGAATAAGCTGGGTCCAGCCGCGCTCGTCGTACTGGTCGAACCCGATCACCTGGCGGCAGAGCCGGGTAGCGTCGTCGTACCGGCCCTGTTGCTCGTGGAGCGCCGCGCCCAGCAGCCCCAGGCGCTGGGCCTCGGCCTGCAGCCGGTTGCGCTCCACGGCCGCCCACGCGGAATCGCACCACGCGAGGTAGGGGCCTTCCGCGAACAGCACCATCCCCTCCTCCACCAGCGCGAGCTGCTGCTCCGGGTTCGCGCCCGCGCCCTTTGCCAGTGCCGCTGCGCATAACTCGGAAGCACGGCGAGCCATGTCCTCCACTTGCAGCTCGAACGCCAGGGTCCGGCGAGCCTGCGCGAAGCAGCTGTCACCGAGGAGCCTGCGCAGGCAGCGGGTAGCGTCCCACACCCACTGATCCGCATGAGCGCTTCTGTCCGGCCAAAGCAGCTCCGGTAGGTTCGCGCGCGGTATGGGTTCGCCTCTCAAGCTGAGATAGAACAGCAGCTCGCGCGCCTTCAGCGGCACGGACGCGATCGGCACGTCGCGCCTGCCACGGACAGCGCGGCCGGCGCCGAACGGCCAGAGCACGAGGGGTTCGCCGTTCGCGCGGCCGGCAACCGCGTCGCCCGGCGCGGACAGGCCCGGCTGCGATCGCGCCAGCAGATCGAGGAGGGCTCGCGTGGCACTGCGCAGCCGCCGCA
>Ga0187876_1000468_pt1 | contig 41519 bp, 36 predicted proteins | sample June2016WEW_17_4_FD_133000 | JGI IMG/M metagenome (GOLD analysis project Ga0187876, IMG submission 133000) | Peatland microbial communities from SPRUCE experiment site at the Marcell Experimental Forest, Minnesota, USA - June2016WEW_17_40 | ecosystem: Environmental > Terrestrial > Soil >...
ATATCGATGACTTCATTGCCGCCTACAACCAGTCGGCTCATCCCTTCGAGTGGAGCAAGCAAACCGTCTTTCAGAAACGACCTAAAATGTCATACTCTAACTTATGCAACTAGGTACTAGACGAAAATCTTGGGAGACGCCTGGCTGAATTATTTCAGGCGGCGGGCCATGACACAGCAACCGTGGCGGGCCAGCAAATGTCTGGTGCCGCCGACGCCGATCTCATTGCGCGCTGTCGTGACGAAGGCCGCGCTATGGTTAAGCTCGATCTGGACTTTGGCAATCCCTTGCTGTTTAGGCCGTCCCAGTACCCCGGCATCGCTGTTCTGCGGCCTTCCGAACCGGTGTCTCATCGTGACCTCGAAGACCTTTGTCGAACGCTCATCGGAGGAATCGCGCTGGAGCAACTCGGCGGCAAGCTTTGGATCGTTGAGCGCACCCGAATCCGGGTATACCAAGAACGGGAAGTTGAATAGCCTGCAGCGCGCTCAATCAGGTCCCGTTACGCGCCGACCGCCGTAGTTTTCTCCGGCTCCTTCTCCGGTGTGGATGAAGCTGCAACGGGTGCAGCCGGGTGCGACTTCAAGTTTTTTTGCGCCTTCTTGCGCACCGTCCTCTTCCTCGCGACGGGAGTCTTCGCATGCCCCACCGGAATCTTTGCGTTCGGCCACTCGCGCTTGCGCACCTCCGGCTTGGCTTGAGTTGCGCTGTCGGCACCTGCCCGCAGCTCAGCAAAGCTCTCATCCACGAACTTCTCCAGGCGCTTGAGATCGGGCGCCGCGTGCACATCGCCGGTAAACCCGAAGAACGCGGTGCCGTTATAGGTGAGGATGGCGCAATTAATGCCCATTAAGCCGCCGATCGGTACCCAGGGGTACCAGGACAGCATCTTGTGACCCATGAGGTAGAGCGGTACCTGCGGGCCGGGGACGTTGGTGCAAATGATATTGCACAGGCTAAGCGGCAGTTGGCTGGCCACGGGTCCAATATTTTTCCAGAATGCATTGGGCAGAGTTGCCAGCAGACCGCCCAGCAAGCCGACAAATTCGGCCGCGCGCGCGTGCTTGAGGAACTCCACTCGTTCCGTCACCACGGCCAGCAACTTCACGGGATCGCGCAGGTCCAGCGGGAGCGGCACCGGCACGAAGGAGATTTGATTTCCCAGTTCCTTGGCATCTCCGTTGCCGCGCACGTTTACCGGAATCACAACTCGTAGCGACCGCCCGGTCAGGTCAACGCCGCGGTGCGCGACGTAACGGCCAAAGGCCATAGTCACCGTCGCCAGGACGACATCATTCACCGTCCCTCCGCACTTGTTTTTGATCGCTTTGATGTCGGCGAGCGGAACCTCGGTCCAGGCAAACTTCTGCGGCCCGTTGCAGATCACGTTGAAGGGCAACCGCTCTGCCGGCGCAGCCAGCTCGGACAATACGCGAAGCAGCTCGGCAGGCGCCCCTGCCGGATTGGCCACCGCCTGCTCCGCCATGTTCATGAGTCCCGAATGCAGCGTTAGCGCGCCGTTGAACAGCGAAAGGTAGGACTTGGCCAGCCCGTCCAGCAGGGCCGCTCCTGCATCCTTAGGCGCCGGAGGAGGTGTCGCCTTCAATTTCTTCCGCGAGACCGGATGCGGGTTCGGGGAGGCATCCAGGATGACATTCATCGCGCCCACGCCGGCAATTCCGTCCGCCAGGCAGTGATGAATTCGAGTCACCATTCCGGTGCGCCCACCTTTCAGACGCGCCACAGTGAAATCCCACAGCGGCCGCTGCCGGTCCAAGCTCTGGCTCACGATTTTGCCGGCCAGCGCCTTAAGTTCGTCCTCCGTTCCGTGCTTGAGTTTTACTTCTCGAACGTGGTTCCGAATGTTGAACTGCGGGTCGAACTCCCAACTGGGAAGGCCGAAATCGAAAGGAGAAGGCACCGCGCGCTGACGGTAGCGGGGAATCAGCGGAAGCTTCGATTCGATGAAAGCGCGGAGGTCCGCGAGCTTCATCTCGCCCTCGAACATACTGACGCCCGCGATATTGAGCGGCTGGCCTGGGCGTTCGATATGCAGAAACAGCGCATCGCCCCAGGAGAAGGAATTGTTCCCGGCCCCATTCGTCATAGTAGCTACCTCTTCCAAGCTTGCTTACGGGGTGGAAGCCCCCGCATTTATGCGGGGGGGAAGTTCGACGTCGCTCATGCGCTTTAGCGCCGGGATCGGAAAATCCCGGGGCTGAAGCCCATTTCATAAGCGAACGCTTCCCCGCTGAACTAAAGTCCGGCTTCCCCCTGCTGCAGCAGGGGGCTTCCACCAAAAGCCTCAGGCCAGAAAGGAGAATCGCGGCGTCAGCTTCACCAGCTTGAGCACTTTGTAAATATCGACATTGACGCCACGCAACACGACCTTGACGGCCTTCCCGTCGGCTAAGCCGGCCAGCTTTTCCATCGCCCGGAGCGCATTGGGATCGATCCGGCGCACGGCAGAGAAATCCAGGACCACATCGCTGTGGGCGCTGTCCAGCGCCTCACGGGCCGCTTGCAAACCCTGGACTACACGCTCTCCATCAATTTCAAGCCACTCGCCATTGCTTGTCATACACACGACCATTCCTCAGCGGTTTGTGGTTGCGATGCCTTAGCCATTGTCGGTAGGCTTCGTCCCCGATAAGCGCTCCAAAACAGCTCGGCCAATTCGCTCAACAGCGGCATGCGCGGGTTCGATCGCCAGGAAGGATCGTCAAAGGCAATCTTGACCAGCTCGGGCATGGCCCGCTCGAATTCTTCCTTGGAAATTCCCAACTCGGCGATGGAACGCGGGATCGCCAGTCGATCGAGTAGTTGCTCTGTCGCAGCTACCAGGTTCTCCACCTTTTCCTCAATCGTCTTACCGCCTAGGCCGAGCAGATCGGCCACCATCGCGTACTTCTTGTGCGCGATATATCCCCGCTGGTTCGGCGATGGCATGAACTTGGTCGGTACTCCCGCATTGAAGGCAATGACATGCGGCAACATGAGCGCGTTGGCGCGACCGTGCGCCACGCCAAACCGCGCGCCGAAGGCATGGGCCAGCGCGTGATTCACGCCCACCGAGGCGTTGGAAAACGCAATCGCCGCAATGCAGGCGGCATTGTGCATCATGGTGCGCGCCTCTTCATCGCCGGGGTGTTCATAGGCGATGGGCAGGAACTTGAATACCATGCGAATAGCTTGCATGGCATTGGAGTCGGTGTAGGGTGAAGCGAAAATCGAGACTCCAGCTTCCAGGGCGTGGGTCAAACAGTCGACGCCGGTATCGGCGGTCAGGCCTTTCGGCATTGACATGACGAACTGCGGATCGACGATAGCTACGTCCGGACTCAACGAATAGTCGGCGAGTGTCACCTTGCGCCCTTGCTGCTTGTTGGTCAGGACGGCAAACGGCGTGACTTCGCTCCCCGTTCCGCTGGTTGTGGAGATGGCAATCAAACGCGCCTGGGTAACTTTCTCGGTTGGATATTGCACCACGCGCTTGCGCAGATCCAGAAAGGGCGCGGCCAGCTCTTCCAGGTCCGCCTCCGGCGATTCGTACTTGAGCTTCATGATCTTCGCCGCGTCGATCACCGAGCCGCCGCCCAACGCAATGATTTGGTCCGCTTTGTAGAAATTGAGCGCCTCCACTCCTTGCATGACGACCTTGACTTCGGGCTCCGCGTCAGGAATGACCGAGACATGGACGAGAGTTTCCGGTGGAATGTGGCGACGGACAGTGTCCACATGGCCGATCTGTTCCATGGCGGGGTTGGTGATGATGACGGTGGAGCGCGATGGGAAGTGGCGCAGATTTTCCACCGCGTTCATGTTGAAGTAAATCTGATTGGGAACTCGGAACCACATATGCGCTTGTGTCCTTCGGGCCACGCGTTTGATGTTGAGGTAGTTGTACACATTTACGTTATCGGTGGTGCTGTTGCCTCCCCCGGTCCCGCATCCGAAGGAAAAGGTGGGCACCATGTCGTTGTAAACGCCCCCCAGCGCTCCGATGGAACCCGGCGAATTCACAATGATCCGGCCCGCGTTCATCAGTTCACTGAACTTTTGGATGACTTCGTCGTTGCGCGAGAAAATGACCGCCGTATGTCCAATTCCACCGGCATGATTCACGTCCACGCATACCGTAAGCGCCTCATTGACCGATTTCGCCCGGTAAACGGCGAGCACGGGGAACAGCTTCTCGACTGACAGGGGATATTCGCGACCTACACCTTGAATCGGCGCAATCAGGAGCTTGGTTTTCGGCTTGACCGACAGACCGACCATGCGGGCGATATCGGTGGCTTTCTGACCGACTGCCATGGGTTGCATGAATCCGGTCTTGGGATCGATCACCGTTCGTCCCAGCAGTTCCGTTTCTTTCTCGTTGCAGATGTGCGCGCCCAGGTCCGAAAATTTTTGCAGCACGGAATCATAAATCTCGTCATCGATCACCACCGTCTGCTCGGAGGCGCAAATGGTTCCGTTATCGAACGTTTTTGAGGTGATGATGTCCACCACGGCCATGTTCAGGTCCGCGGTTTTTTCCAGATAGACCGGGGTATTGCCCGGACCTACCCCCAAGGCGGGTTTGCCAGAGCTGTAAGCGGCTTTAACCATGCCCGGCCCACCCGTGGCATCGATCAGGCCGACGTCCTTGTGCCGCATCAGGTAGGCATTGTCCGGCAGAGTTTGCGATTCCAGGCAAGTGAAAACGCCCTCGGGCGCGCCGTGCTTGACCGCCGCCTCATGCATGATCCGTACCGCTTCGTAGCAACAGTGCCCGGCGCTGGGATGCGGACTGAAAATGACCGCGTTCCGCGTCTTGATGGCCATGATGCATTTGAACAGCACGGTCGAAGTGGGGTTCGTAATCGGGGTGAGCGAAAAGATGACCCCGATGGGTTCAGCCACCTCCACCACACCGCGTTCCGGAAACTCGCGAATCGTGCCCACGGTCCGTTTATCTTTGACGTAGTTGTAAACGAACTCCGTAGCCACCATGTTCTTCAGGGCTTTGTCTTCCACAACTCCAAGCCGGGTTTCCTCAATCGCAAGCCGAGCCAGATATTGCGCTTGTTCCAGTCCAGCCAGCACCATCGGTTTGACAATGCGATCGACATCCTCTTGCGTGTATTGCGTAAAGACGGCGGCAGCGGTCCGGGCTTGGCTGACCAGTCCTTCCAGGTAAGCAATCCGTTCTTCACTGAGGCTTGCAACGATCTCTGCCATGCTTCTACTTCCTTTCAAATTCCCCTGCGATTGCGCCTCAGCAGTTTCTTGGCGGTCGCCCACTCGCAAGTTCCCAAAATGAGAAGCAGGAACTTCTTCATAATGCGGCACCTAAGACCCAGGATGCAGTGACGAGCGAACCCGTTAGGTGTGATTCCCGTTTTGGGAATGCGGGCCCGATCCGATTCGGCACGAGCGCCAACGAATCAACCGCTCTGGTGAAAACTAGACTGACCGCCGGTGAGATAATTTGCTGTTGATCGAGCTCCGTGACAATGAGGGAAGCATTGATCCCAGCAGCAGAGGACCCGCGATGACGTCTCACACCGGCGAATGGGATTTCGATTTCATTGTCATCGGCTCAGGGTTTGGAGGCAGCGTTACCGCTCACCGGCTGGTCGAGAAGGGCTACCGGGTTGCGGTCATGGAGATGGGCCGCCGCTGGACACCTGAGAACCTGCCGCGCACGAGCTGGTCGATTCATCGTTGGTTTTGGAGTCCCAATCTTGCGCTGCGGGGCTTCTTCAACATGCGCTATTTCAGGCATGTCACCATTCTGCACGGCTGTGCGGTAGGCGGCGGATCCATTACGTATGCCTGCACTCTTCTTCCGCCTCCGGACAAGGTTTGGGACTGCGGATCGTGGCAAGGGTTAGCGGAGTGGAAGGCGGAGATGCCGCGTCATTACGCGACCGCCTCGCGAATGCTGGGCGTTACCGAGAACAAGATCCTCGGACCTGCCGACCATCTGCTGAAGAAAGTTGCCGACGCTGCAGGAATAGGAGACACGTTCTACCGGACGCATGTCGCCATCTTTCAATCTCCCGAAGGAGAGCCTGGCGGACAGACGTTTCCTGACCCCTATTTCGGCGGAGAGGGGCCGGAGCGCACGACCTGCATGGGCTGCGGCGGCTGCATGATGGGTTGCCGCCACGGCGCCAAGAATACGCTCGATCAGAACTATCTTTACCTGGCGGAGAAGTATGGCGCCAAAGTTTTCGCGGAGACGAGAGTAGTGGATGTCAAGCCCCTTGACGGACTGACCGACGGCAGCCGCGGATATGAAGTTTCCACCGTGAAGTCCACGGCCCGCTTCAACCGGCATCCCAGGCGCTTCACTTGTCGCGGCGTAGTTTTCTCGGCGTCGTCGCTGGGCACCATGGAATTGCTCTTTCATCTGAAAGAAAAAGGCTCTTTGCCGGCGATCAGCGATCAGTTGGGCAGGCGAGTGCGCACCAATTCCGAATCGCTCATCGGGGTGCGAATACCTAATTCCAGCGAAGACTTGTCCACAGGGGTTGCCATCGGATCGGGCGTTTACATCGATGAGCACACCCACATTGAGGCGGTTCGGTATCCGGCGGGCTCGGACACCATGGGCCTGCTGGCCACGATTCTGACGGGCGGCCGTCCCGGCCCGGGGCGGGTTGCGCTTTGGATTCGGAATCTCTTTGTTGCGTTGCTGCGCCATCCCTTTAAGACCTTGCGCATCCTCCAACCCGTGGGCTGGGCGAGAGAATCCGTGATTCTGCTTTGCATGCAGGCGCTCGAAGGACACATTGACATGCGATGGGAGCGGCACATCTATTGGCCGTTCAGGAAGTTTCTGGTCAGCCGCGGCCAGCGGGTACCCACGTTCATTCCCCAGGCGAACGAGTTTGCCCAGAAATTTGCTCGCGTGGCCGGGGGCACGGCGATGAGCATGTTGCCGGAAATACTGTTCGATGTTCCCGGCACCGCCCATTGTCTTGGAGGCGCTGTAATCGGCAGCTCGCCTGAGGACGGCGTGGTGGATTATCGCAACCGCGTTTTCGGATATAAGAACATGTATGTCTGCGACGGGTCGGTGGTCGCAGCCAATCTTGGCGTCAATCCCAGCCTGACCATCGCCGCCCTGACGGAACGCGCGATGAGTTTCATCCCCCCAGCATCGGACGCCACCTGGGACGACGCGACTGAGCAAGCGGAAATGCAGAGTCGATAACGGACCGCCTGGTCCGCGCTCGTCTTACTTCTCGATCAAGCAGTACTCGCCAAGTTTCTCGCCGCTCGCCGGATCGGCCGTACTGGCATAAAGATCGACGTTGGCGCAGTCGTACATTCCCCAATTCTTAGGCAGCCGGACCATCACGTAAGTTCCTGGTTCCACGACGTTGCAGGCCGTCATGCCCTTATTACAATGCAGAGCGAAAGTGTCTGCTGCTTGCTGCGGCGTAGCTGTTTGATGCACCGTGAGAATCACCACGCCGTTGGTTACTTCGCCGCTTTTCACAGTGACGATGGACTTGTCCTGCGCCATAACTTGCATGGCAGCCAATAGCCCAAAAAGAATGATTGCTTTTCTCATGGGAGCGGCCTCCTCATTCGAAAGTTGGTTCGCGCAGAACCATGCCCGAGTCGAGTCCGGAGGATGGAATCTCATCTCTCCGCACACACGGCTTCTGCTGGGCCTGCGTTCAAGTCCATCATCCCGCTACGACCATGGGTTTGTCTGTGACGGATGATGCATGACGCTGTGTCGGTTGCCTCGGGCACGGCACAACAGCCACAATGCACGAGATTAGACGCGAGCTCTTTCTCACCGATGAAGCGGTGGGCTTTCTTATTCCGCGCCCAAGGCGCTGGCTTCAGCGTTGCGAGATAGATCCTGAACAAAGTGCGCTCAGAAATTCCTGAGCGCTAAAGCGAACGCCGCGCTTGCCGGGCAAAGTCACCCTGGATGCCATTCCGGCGCTGCCGTCCTATCGCCCGCGTAGCACTCGGCGGGCGGTTAGGGCAAAATAGTCACCATGGACATTTACTTCTTGCGTCACGCCAACGCCGGGAAACCGAAAGTTAACCCCGCCAAGGATGAGAAACGGCCGATTGACAAGCTGGGAATCGAGCAGTCCCACGATGTGGGACGTGCGCTTGCGGCGCTCGACGTCAGCCCTGACGTGATCATCTCCAGTCCTCTGCGGCGCGCGACCCAAACCGCAGCGGTGGTGGCCAACGAACTGGGATACGAAGGCAAGGTTATCCTCGATGCCGCGCTGCGGCCGGAGGCGAGCTATGAGAAGTTTCTGGAACTGCTTCGCCGCCACAGCCGGCGTGACACGATCATCGTAGTCGGCCACAACCCCAGTATGACGGAGTTCCTGAACCAGCTTCTCTCCGGTGGTGGCCCGCTGAATGCCATCGAACTGAAGAAGGGCGGGGTCGCCAAGGTCGAAAAAGACGGTCGCAAGCCTGCGGTACTGAAGTGGTGCATGCCGCCTAAAGTGGTGCGCGCGATTCAGCAGGCTTCGGCCAGCAGTTCGCGGCCGAAGACAGTCCCGAAGTAGTTTTTTTCCTGCTCCACGGCCCACAGTTCCAGCTCAATTCCCTCCGAGGGGCTGGGTGTCAGCAGCAGCCGCACCCGACCGTCCTGGTGAACGCGGACCTTTAACTCACGCACTGCGCCGCGGCGACCTTGATCGAGGGCGCGCGCCAGCCGCAGCACAGCCACGGCTTTGGCAACGTGAATCTGGTCGATGCCAGGCAACAGGCCCATTACGCGATCACTGGGCGCGGGAAGCGACTTGCCGACATAGCGGGTGATGGCAGCGATGATGCGCCGCTGCATGGGAGTGTAGCCGAAGATTTCCGAGTGAGCGATGACGTAATAGCTGTGACGGCGCCGTCCGGAACGATTGATATAGGCGCCGACTTCATGCAACATGGCCGCCGCCTCCAGCCAATTGGCGTACTGCGGTGGCAACTGGTGTACGGGCTGCAATCGCCGGAACAACTGCATGGCCAGATCGCGAATGCGCTGGGCAAAGGTCAGATCGGCGCCATAGTGCTTGGCCGCGGCGAGTAAGGCATCGTGGCGCTCCGATTCCACGCGCTCGCGCATGACCGCGCTGCCGTTGTAATCGGCCATCATCTGCGCCAGCAATCCGTCGCGCAGCCCCAGCGGCAAATAGCGGAAGCTGCGCAGGTTGCACCGTTGCATGAGTTCGGCCAGGACCATGGCGCCGGCAATGATAATTTCCGCGCGCCGCGGTCCAATGCCGGGCAGGGCCCGCCGCTGCGCCAGGTTGCGCCGGCTCAAGGTGTTCAGCAAGGTTGCGACTGCGGTCTTGGGCACGGTTTGCGGCTTGCTTTCGTCGTAGCCGCGGATTTTGGCGGCGTACAAACCGGAGAGCGCCGCCGGGGTGCCGGAAGTGGCGATGGAGATCTGCAATTTCGCGGCAGCGATCCGTTTCTGGATGCGCGAGACCTCGCCTTGGATGAACCCGCGCATCTGCTCCAGCTCTTTTTTCTTGGGCGGATCGTGATGCAGAAAGGTTTGGGTGAGGCGCACCGCCCCGATGGGGAGGCTGACCATGTCCTCAATGTGACCCGAGATGGAGATGGTCAGCTCGCAACTGCCGCCGCCGAGGTCGATCAGCAGGGTCCGGCCGCTGGCGATGCGGGCACTGGAGAGCACCCCGAGGTGAATGAGGCGGCCTTCTTCGAGTCCGGAGATGATCTCGGTTTTCCATCCGGTGGCGCTGCGTATCCAATCCAGAAAGGCGCGGCTGTTGCGCGCGTCACGCAGAGCGCTGGTGGCGACCACGCGCACCCGGTCCGCAGCGTAAGTCTGCACCGCACGGTGAAAGCGCCGCAGCACTTGCAAGGTCTGCGACATGGCCTGGGGATCGAGTGTGCCGTTGGCAAAGACGCTTTCCCCGAGACGCGTGACTTCACGCTCGTCGTGGAGCGTCTCCAGACGGCCGCGAACGGCCTTGGCTATCTTGAGCCGGACCGAGTTCGAACCGATATCAACCGCAGCGAAGGTTGGCATGGAAATTCCATCAGCCTCTGGAGCAGACGGGTCGCGCTGGCGTGTTCTTGCTTCCCACGCAGATTGTGTGATTCACAAGCTTAGGAAGATAGATGCCGCCATGGCACTTTGCAACTGATGCGCTCACCCATTTCGTTTCCGGGAATAATTCTCTCCTGCCAAGTCACCTTACATTCATCCCATTGCAACCAGGTTAATGCGAGTTGAAGTATTCTGTTTTGTGGCGCCAGTCCGGCCACGATTGCGGCCCGCGCAAGTCGTGATTTTGTTTCTGCCTTATGGCCAAGAATTTCTGGGAATCCGAACGCGACCTTTTGGCCGCCACCGTGCAACAGGAGAAGCAGGAGTTTGCGCGACCAGCCTCCCGGAAATCCAGGCTGGGGCTGGCCGTGCGCGCCCTGCGCCACCGTAACTTTCAGCTATTCTTTGCCGGCCAGGCCATCTCCCTGATCGGCACCTGGATGCAGACCGTTGCCCAGTCCTGGCTGGTGTATCGCATGACAGGCTCGGCGTTGCTGCTGGGCACGGTGGGATTCGCCAGCCAGATTCCGGTCTTCATCATGGCGCCGATTGGCGGCATCGTGGCCGACCGCCACAACCGCCAGCGTGTGGTTGTGGGGACGCAAATCGCTTCCATGGTCCTGGCTACCGTACTTGCACTGCTAACGCTGACGGGCCGCATCCAGGTCTGGCAAATCATGGCGATCGCCGCCGGCCTCGGCGTGGTGAATGCATTCGACATTCCTGCGCGCCAGGCGTTTCTGATTGACATGGTCGGCAGGGAGGACCTGTTGAACGCGATTGCCTTGAACTCTTCCATGTTCAATGGGGCCCGAATCATTGGTCCCGCCATTGCCGGCATATTAGTGGCGTCCATTGGCGAGGGCTGGTGCTTCTTCGCCAACGCGGTGAGCTATATCGCGGTCATTGTTGGCCTGCTGCTCATGCGCATCCAGCATCCTGCCAATCTTGCCAACCAGGGATCGCCGCTGGAGAACATCCTGGAGGGATTTGCTTTCGTGCGCAATACCGGTCCCGTCCGCGCCATCCTGCTATTGCTTGGAGTCGTTAGTTTTGTAGGGATGCCGTATGCCGTGTTGATGCCGGTCTTCGCCGACAAGATCTTGCACGGCGGCGCTCGGGGACTGGGCATTCTGATGGGAGCTACCGGCGTGGGAGCGCTGCTGGGCGCGGCCAGCCTGGCGGCCCGAGTCGGCGTGAAGGGCTTGGGGAAGTTGATCGCTATTTCCGCGGGAGGATTTGGGGTCAGCCTGATTCTGTTCTCGTTTTCGAAAATCTTCTGGCTGTCCACGGTGCTGCTCCTGCCGGTGGGCCTCACCATGATGGTGCAGATGGCTTCCTCCAACACGCTGATTCAGGCGATGGTCCCCGATAAGCTGCGGGGCAGAGTCATGTCGGTGTACTCCATGATGTTCATGGGCATGGCGCCGCTGGGAGCGCTCTCTGCCGGTGTTGTGGCCCATCATCTGGGCGCTCCCTGGACGGTCGCGATGGGGGGAGTGGTGTGTATCGCAGCGGCGCTCTGGTTTGGCAGGCATATGCCAACGCTACGCGCTAAGACCCGCGAGTTGGTTCTGGCGCAAGGCCTGACAGGTGGCTCGCCCGCGCAAGAAATCACCAGCCGCGGATTGTCGTGAGCAGGCGAGCTAGGGCGCAGGCGGTTTGTGAACGGTGCTGCCGCTGGTCACGCCCAGGCGGTGCAGCCGGTCGCGCGCCTGCGAGGCTTCGATGGAGCGGGGATAGCGGCCGATGAGGCTCTTCAACTCACGAATGCCGGCCTCGCGCTGCCCCAGCTCCAGCAGAGCGTAACCCTTCTTGAGCTGTGCCGCCGCCGCCTTGTTGCCGCCCGGATACTGCTCCAGCACTTTGTCGTAGTCGCGCGCCGCCGCCTCGAAATTTCCCTGACGATACTCGATGTCGGCGAGATAGAACTGGGCGTTCCCGGCCAGATCGGTGTTGGCGTAGTACTTGATGTAATCGTTGAATTCCTGCGAAGACAAATCGTATTTTCCCGAGTTGTAATCGCGCAGGGCGTTGTTGTATAGAACGTTCGCCGGAGGCGCCTGGGAAACAGCCGGGTTGGAGTCTGCGCCCGGCGCTCCCGCTGTGGGCGGTCCGGCGGAAGCGGTCATTCCGGGCTGCCCGGCTGCCAGGTTCTGGCCACCTTGCTGCATGTCGTCGAGCTGCTTGCTGACCTTGGCCAGGCGAGATTTCAGCTCGTCCACCGTGTCGTGCAGCGACTGAATCTGCCCGGAAATCTGTTCCATGCGGCCGTTGGTGTCACTGGCCTGTCCCTGCATCTTTTGCTGCAAGTCGTTCACCGCAGCGTTCATCTTGTTGACGCTGTCGGCGCTTTGCTCGACCAGGTTTTTCACCGCGCCCATGTTCATGTCGATGGATTGCTGCATGCGGGCCACCTGGTCCTGCAGCGCCTGGACCTGGGTTTGCAGTTGGATGATGTCTTTGTTGGCGGCGGTCGCCGGGCGGGCGGCTGCCAGCATCAATACCGCCAGTGCCAGCCAAGCCACATTGTTCCGAAATCGCATAGTCAGTCCTGTTCTGCTCCTGAGTTTGTCTCTTAAACGCGCCCTGAGCTTTAACCGTGCCGTCCCTAAAGGGACTCGATACTTCTCCCACTGTGCCCAGGGCTCAACCACCCCAACAAGCGCAAAAACGGCGCTTGTCGGGGGCCCCGGTCACGCCCTGGGCTAATATTGTTTCGCCCTTGCGGGCTTCGGTTTTGCGGAGCAAACACTGCTTGCCACTTCTGATAACCGCCTCGCTACTTCTGATAAACGAAGTGGGCGCGGCGGTTTTGCTGCCAGCACGACTCGCTGCTTTCCGTGCAGAACGGTTTCTCCTTGCCGTAGCTAATCGTACGTACTCGGTTGGCAGAGATACCGAGCTGCGCCAAAATCTGCTTAGCGGCATTAGCACGATTGTCGCCCAGCGCCAGGTTGTACTCGGTGGAACCGCGTTCGTCGCAGTGGCCCTCGATGGTGAACTTCATCCCCGGGTGCTGCTGTAGAAATCGCGCATCCGCCTGCAAAACCTGTTGATACTGCGCGGAAACATCATAGCTGTCGTAGTCGAAGAACACATCTTTCATGTTCTCGGAAAACAACTGCTCATCGGTGCCGCTGGAGATTTGCTGAGGCGGAGGCGGAGACGATACCACGGTAATGCGCGCCGTGGCCTCCTGCGTACCGGAATCGTTCTTCGCCACCAGGTGATAGGTAGTCGATTCCGCCGGTGTCACCGCCCGCGAACCGCTGGGATCGACCTTGCCCAGTTGATCGATGGTGACGTCGGTGGCGTAGTCGGTTCTCCACGTCAACGTGCTCGCCTGGCCCGCTTGAATGGTATTGGGATTGGCTGTCAACGAGGCAGTAGGCGACGGGGGCGGTGGTGGCGGGGGCGGCGGTGCGGAGGCCACTTTCTTTTTGCCACAGGCACCTACGGCCAGCACCACGGCGAGGGCAACGATAATCCGGATCCATTGACTCCTGGTTAGCTTCAACTTCTTCCTCCACTTTCCCGCGAGAGCACTCGCATCAGTTTATGCCAGGGCCGAAGTGTGCTCCTTCCGCGCCCATAAGCGTGCAGGGACTAACCCTATTTAAAACTCCAATTCGGCTGCGTGTTCTCTCCCGCAGTCGTTAATTGCCGCACTTCGCTTCCATCGGCGAGCATGGAATAAATCTGCACCCGGCCGGTGCGGCTCGACTGAAACACGATGTGCCGTCCGTCAGGCGACCATGACGGGAAATCGTTGCGCCCCTCCTCATGGGTCAGTTGCGCCCATTGTTTGCTGGCGACATCCATGACATAGATGTCGCTGGCCCCGGGCGCCCCAGGGCCATAATGACGGATCCACGCGAACGCCAGGAACTGGCCATTGGGCGACCACGACGGCGATACCGCATAGCCCTGATCGGTTACGCGAACCACGTTCGTTCCATCAGATGCCATCGTGTAGATCTGAGGTAGCCCGGTGCGACCACCAACCCATGCAATCTGCGCATTAGTCTTGGGGTTCCAGGTGGGCGAGACATCCGGTCCTTTGCTTTCGGTGAGACGGCGCGCACTGCCACCCGTGGAGCTGACGGAATAGATTTCCGTGTCGCCGGTGCGCGACGACGAGAACGCAATGGTCTGGCCATCGGAGGACCATGCGGGTGAGTAGTTGTCTCCACTGAAGTGCTGAAAACTCACGGCACGGCCGAGTTCCAGGGAGTACATCAGGATCTGCCAGCCTTCCTTAGTCACGCCGGAGTAGGCTACGCGCGTGCCGTCGGGCGAGACGTGCGGTGAAAGCGCAATGCTTCCCATGTGAGTTAGCTGCTTCTGGTCGGCGCCGTCATAGTCCATCTGCCAGATTTCCTTCGACCCCGTTCGGTTGCTGACAAAATACAGCTTGGTTTCAGCAACGCCCGCGATTCCGCCGCCCAGTCGCAGGATAATTTCATCGGCGAAGCGATGCGCGATCAGGCGGGCATTAGCATCGTTGGCCGGTTCACGATATTGCTTGCCCAGCACCTGCGGAGACTGCGGATTCTTGGCGTCGTATAACCAGCCTTGCACATTCAGCGATCCGCCTTGGATTCCCAGATTGCCGAAGGCCAGCATGTTGGCATTCGGAGGCGGGCTGCTCCAGTCATTGAGATGCACCTCCTGGGGAGCGCCCGGGACCGACAAGGGATAAAAGCTCTTGGACACCATGTCGAAAATCCCCGCCGTCTGCAGATCGTTCCACAGCGTAACGTTGAAGATCGCCGACAAATTCTGCGTGCCCGTATCGGTGGTGACCAGCTTGAAGTCGGGCACAGCGAGACGGACCTTCTCCACACCCAGCCCGGTACCGGTGCGAATCCAGTCCTGAGCCGACATACCCGCAATGGCAAACAGGACGAACAATACCAATAGAATTGCTCTGTATCGCTTCATGCTTCCCAATTCCCCAAAGTTCCTTCTCTGCTTGGCGTGCGCTTCTTTGGTAGAAGCCCCCGCATTTATGCGGGGGGAAAGTTCGGCTTTGATCACGCGCTTTAGCGCCGGGCATCGAGAAATCCCGGGGCTAAAGCCCTTTCAAAATCGACTCCTTCTCCGCTGGACTAAAGTCCAGCTCCCCCTGCTAAAGCAGGGGGCTTCCACCAACAGATGAAGACCTCACCGCCGATAGTCGAACCAGAACTCGACGGCGACATAACGGCCCGAGTACTCCGGAGGTAGCGGGCCAAAGGTATCGATGCGTTGCAGCGCCCGGGTGGCCGATTGATCCAGCGACGGAATGCCGCTGGACTGTTCCACGCGTATGTTTTCCGGCTGCCCCGAGCGCCTGATCTCAAAATAAATGTAAACCCTGTGCGCGGTATCGATGTTGGGATCCACTTCATACTTCAACCAATTTTCCGATACTTTCCGGCGCACTCCATCCACATACCAGCCGAAGCGGTTGCCAAAATCTCCGTTGCCTCCGGTAAAGCTGAGCCCGCCTTTGGCTCCGCCCGCCGAGAAGGCCCCATAAGGGCCGCTGACCGGCCCGCCCTGGCCAAAGGGAATCCGATTGTCCTCCACCTTGGCAATTTCTTTTGGCGGCGGCCTTTTTTGCGCGGACTCCCGTGGTCCCTGCTTCTTGGCCTCGGGCGCGGGAATCGGAATCGCCTCCCGCTCTTCTTTCGGAACTTCCTTCGGCGGCGATTGCGTCAGCCCCTTGGATTCGTTGGCCAGCACGTTTTGGGTCTGAGTCGGCGGCACCGGTAATGGGATGCTGCTCACCAGCGTGGCGCTCATCGCGCCGCCGGTTCCACCCGTACCGCCCCAATTCTCGCCCCGAGTGCTGGGGATCAGATAGCCGAACAAAGCCAAGGCGAACAGCGCGACATGCAGGGTCACCGAGCCGATCAAGGGAGCGCGAAGATTGCCCCCGGTCGGAAAGATGTCAACGTCGGCTGCCATTTTTCTCCAGCGGTTGGGTCACGATGCTCACGTTGGTGATGCCCGACTGTTTCACGGCGTCCATCACGGTTGCGAAGGCGCCAAAGGGCACGTTTTCGTCGGCGCGCACGAAGACCGACTGGCCCTCGGGGTCGCGTATCTTCTGGTGCAACTGGGCGCCGATCTGGTTGATGTTGATGGGCTCGTTGTTCAGGAAAACGCGCTGCTGGCGGTCAATGGTGATCACCAGGCGTTCCTCGGTGATCTCCTTTACGGTCCGGGTATGCGGAATCGCGACCTCAATGCCTGACTGCAAAATCGGCGCGGTGATCATGAAGATGATCAGCAACACCAGCACCACGTCCACCAGCGGAGTGACGTTGATGTCGGCCAGCGACGTCTGGGTGCGGCCCCGTGAATTGGTGAAAGCCATTACCGCCGCTCCACACTCTCGACCGCACGGGCGCTGCCCGTCTGTGCCCGCTCGACTTCATTGATCAGTTCCAGGCTGAAGTCGTCCATGCGCGCGCCGAACTCGCGAATGTGCTGGGTGAACATGTTGTAGGCGATCACTGCCGGAATCGCGGCGAAGAGGCCGGCCGCGGTGGTAATCAGGGCTTCGGAAATGCCAGGCGCGACCGCGCGCAAGGTGGCGCCGCCGGCGGTGCCAAGACCGTGGAAAGCGTCAATGATGCCCCACACCGTTCCGAACAGGCCGATGAAGGGCGTGACCGCTCCGGTGGTCGCCAGCCAGGGCAAGCGGCTCTCCAGGCGGCTCAATTCTTCCGAGGATGCGATCTGGGTGGCGCGCTGCAAGGCGGCCATGCGAAGGGGATACGGCGCCTGCTTGCGCAGTTCGTCATACGCGCCGTCGAACACTGCGATCAGCGGGCTGGGCTTGAATTGTTCGGCGACGGCGGCGACATCCTGCAGCCGCTCCGACTTGCGAAACGCGCGCATGAAGCGATTGCTCTGCACTCGTGCGCGCCGGAACAGGCCCCACTTGGAGAAAATGATGGCCCACGACGCCAGGCTGAACAGCAGCAGAATTAAGAGGACAGCCTTGGCGACGAGACCGCTGGATTCAATCAGCCCGGAAATTTCACCGCCGATGGCCGAGGCAAATAAGCAAGAATGCACATTCATTGGACGCAGCAGGCTCGACTTTCGCTATTCCGCATTATAAGCATTTGACGAGGCAGAAGCAGGTTTGCGCAGCGGGGTTCCTCGGTAGTTACGGAGCTGTCAGCGTGCCGAGGAGTCGTGCCAAGGCCGCCAAGCGAGGCGTTGGCCGCCATTTTGACAACCATTCGCAAACAGGGTAGCATTTTTATTATTGTACTCACATTGTACGTACAGGTGGAGGGGGGGACCGTGGCATCCGTACTCAAGAAGAAATCGGCAGCCAGGCGCCAGCGGATCAACTTTCGCGCCTCCGATAGCGAGGAACGCCTGATCCGCCTGGGGGCGGAGAAGCGCGGCGAGAAGGTGACTCGATTCATCGTGGAGAGTGCCTGTAGGGCGGCTGAAATGGCTTTGGCTGACCAGAAACACTTTGAGCTCCCTGCAGCACAGTTTGCGCGTTTCACGCAAGCACTCGACCGTCCCGCCAAGGCCATCCCCGCCCTGCAGAGGCTCTTCTCGGAGAAGTCGATACTTGAGCGACGCTCACACCAAGCCGCCCCTGTCAGCCGTCGAACTGTTGGCGTCTAACCATGACATTGGGGATTTTGACTGCGGCAAGCACGTCTCCCTCACAGAATGGTTGAAGCGGCTTGCCCGTATGAACCAGGCGAGCGGAGATACCCGGACCTACGTGGTTCACCGGGAATTCGCTGTGGTGGGGTATTACTCCCTCGCTCCTGGGAGCATTTCAAGGAAAGAAGCCACTGTCCGCGCAAGCAAGTCAGCCCCTGATCCGGTCCCGATCGTTCTGCTTGCTCGCTTGGCCGTCGATCAACGGGAGCAACGGCAAGGCCTCGGTCCTGCTCTTCTGAAGGATGCCCTGCAACGTGCCTACGCCGGCGCAGAAATCATCGGAGGCCGTGCCATCCTCGTGCATGCTATTGACCCCGAGGCCGCAATGTTCTACCGAAAGTACGGATTCGAAAGTTGTCCCGGTTTTGAATTGCACCTGATGCTGCTCATGAAGGATGCGCGCGCCAGTTTAGGGCTGTGACCGCGCCCTCGCGCAAGATACCAGTGGTACAATCTCGGCGATCTCTGATGTGAAACTGGCCGCGGTGCTGTCCGCTCTTGGAGAGTCGGGCCCGCACTTCGCCCGAAGCAAAATCCGAAGCAAAAGGAGACCCATGAGTTCTGCCAGTCCTGTCGCCCCCGTGGAGCAACCGCCTCTTTCCCAAGCCGAACGTGTCGTGGACACCTTCATCGCTCCCAGCAAGACGTTCTCCGACGTCCGGCGCAGCGCGAGTTGGTGGATGCCTTGGATACTATTGGCAATCGCCAGCGTGGCGATGGTGATGGTGGTTGACAAGAAACTCGGCATGGAAAAAGTCGTCGAGAACCAAATGGCCCTCTCCCCAAAGCAGGCAGAGAAACTTGATCAGTTGTCTCCCGATCAGCGGGCGGCGCAGATACAGACGATCGTCAAGGTCAATCGAATAATTGGTTACGCCTATCCGGTGCTCTTGTTGATCATCATTGCCATCATGGCCGGGGTGTTACTGGGGACATTCAACCTTGGCCTCGGCCAGCGCCTCACTTTTAATCAGTGCATGGCCATCAGCATGTACGCATCGCTGCCCGGAATCATCAAAGCGCTAATTGCCATACTGGCGATCAGTGTGGGAGGGGGTGAGGCCTTCACCTTCCAGAACCCGATCGCCAGCAACTTGAGCGCTCTGGTTGACCCCAGTTCCCACTTCCTTTACTCCATAGCGACTTCGCTGGATGTGTTCACAATCTGGGCGATTGTGCTGACTGGGCTGGGCTACGCTTGCGTAACCAAGCTGAAGCGCGGGACCTGCATGGCCGTGGTCTTCGGCTGGTGGGCAGTGGTGGTGTTGGGGGGAGCGGGAATTGCGGCGTTGTTCGCCTGAGAACGTCCGCGATCTCTATTTCTGCATCGCTCGCGCCCGCTGCGGGGCCGGTCGAGTTTGCAGCCGCGTCGCCAGGTTGCCCAAGTTGGAACCCACCTCAATCGAGAGGCAAGTGCCTCGCGGAATAAGTCCCGAATTGGTATATACTTCGGCTACTCAGTAATATTCCCGCTGCGGTTGGGCGGGTCGGGGCGCATTTCTTTTTCATATGCCCCGAGGCGGTTATTTAGCGGAGCGAGCGAGTCGAGGCCTGCCCGACGCGTTTGGAACTGAGAGTGCGTTACCGGCATCATTTTCTTCCTATATCCCCGGAGCGCTTTCATCCACTGCAGACGCCTGGACCGCTTGGTGGAGGTGTCGCTTGGACCTGGTATTCATACGGATCTTATTTGTTCTTATTACAGCAGTTGCCAGCTACGAACTGCACCCCCTGGGGTTGAACCGATGGCCCGCAGCGGCCGTGGGAGTGCTCTTCGGAATCGCAGTGGTGCTGTTTGAGCTCCGCCTGCGACGCATCAGCCTGAAGCGGCTCATCGGCGCGGCCATCGGAAGCATCCTCGGAATCGCCGGCGCCTACCTTTTCAGTCTGGTCATTCGCAACAGCATTCGCGAAGGTCCGACGCAAAGCTTTCTGCAGCTTTTTGTAATGTTGATCATGGCCTATGTAGGCCTGGTGGTGGGCGCCGGTAAGGGCGACCTGCTCAATCTGGCGGCGCTGGGCGGCATTTTTGGAGGCGAGAAACCGTCCAAGAGGAGCCACAAGATCCTCGACACCAGTGTCATCATCGACGGCCGAATCGCCGACATCGCCGAAACCGGCTTCCTCGATGGTGTGATCGTCATTCCCCAGTTCGTGCTGCGCGAACTTCAGTTGGTGGCTGACTCGGCTGACTCCATGAAGCGGAACCGCGGCCGTCGCGGCCTTGACATCTTGCAGCGAATCCAGAAGATCGCGACTTTGCAGGTGCAGATCGTGGAAGACGACTTCCCCGCGGTGCGGGAAGTGGACCTGAAGCTGATCGAGTTGGCTAAGGTGTACGAAAGCAAGATCGTCACCAACGATTTCAATCTCAACAAAGTGGCGCAATTGCAAGGGGTCGCGGTGCTGAACATTAACGAGTTGGCGAACTCGTTAAAACCCATTGTCCTGCCCGGCGAGATCATGAAGGTTTTCATCCTGAAGGAAGGCAAGGAGTACAACCAGGGTGTGGCCTATCTGGACGACGGAACCATGGTGGTGGTGGATAACGCCCGTAAGATGATCGGCAAGAACATCGACATCTCGGTGACGTCCGTGCTCCAGACCACCGCCGGGAAGATGATTTTCGGCAAGTTCGACGAGCGCACCGTGAGCGTGGCGGCGCGTCCCATCGAGCCGCGACCGGACTTTCGTAAGGTGGCATCTGCGCCTGCCCCTGCAGGAGTAGTTCCGGAAACGCACAAGCCGGAGTAGTTCCGTAGGGCGAGGACGAGCGACAGTTGGGGCCTTCGGGCTGCGTACATCCCGAACAGTATGGCCCCCAAGACCATCCGCGGCGAGCCTGTCCGTATTTCCCAAAACCGGAAACGTACGGTAGAGGGTCTGCGAGGCCGCTGACGGGTCCCAAGCTCCGCGAATGCCCTCCAAAGGCCATCTTAGGGTCTCGCGTCGATCCTGGGGCCTCCTAGGGCGGCTGATGCCACTTCTAGGAGCCATAGCTACCCAATGGTGGTGCAGATTGACCGATATGTATAGCACCTACATGCTATTCAGCCGCGTCCGCTCCGTGCAATGGCCGATGAAGCGTTGGGCAAGAACATTGTTATGCGCGGCCAGCCCGGCATGACCACTATGACTGCTCCAGTTCCTTCCGCCCAATCCGGTAAAGCTGCCGACCACCTGGCAAACGAGCGCACCTTTTTGGCGTGGATTCGCACCAGCATCAGCATTATCGTGTTTGGCTTCGTGGTGGCAAGGTTTGGAATCACCTTGCGCGAATTCTTGCGAATGCAGGGCAGTGCCGAACGTCAGAGCGGGATGTCGTTGGCGATCGGGGTCGGTTTCATAGTTATGGGTATATTCATGGCGCTGGTGTCGTTGGTCCGATACCGCACAACCATGAACCGGCTGAACGCAGATGAGTTTCAGCCGGCAAGTGCAATCATTACCGTTCTCAGCGTAATTGCTGCGCTTTTCGGAACGATATTAGCGGGGTATTTGATTTACGCAGCAAGAACGCTTTAGCCCAGTTTCGCGCGGCCAGGCCCAGCTTACTACCTTAACAATGCAACCATAGCCTTTCGAGAGAGGCGCCCTTTTATAATGCGCGCCCCCCGAAGAGAAGAAGCTTGGGCGGGCATCCCGCCGTGGCCATTTCGTTGACCAACAAGAGCGCATAGGAATCTTGACAATATATCTAATAGGAATCACAATAGCTTTGCGAGAACCACGGCCATGCGGTCCGCAGTCAGGAAAACCCGATCTTTTTCGCTCGACCAGAACGTTCTGTCCGAGGTTGAACGCACCAAGGGGAGCAACTCCGCCAGCGAACGGGTCAACCAGTTGCTGAAGTACGCTCTGGAGACGGAGCGCAAGGCCAGCCTCTACCAGGAAGCGGCGCAGTTCTTCAGCAGCGCGCCGGAAGACCGGCAGGAGCGCCGCGCCTTCCAGAAGGCCAGCCTTAGATCCTGGTCACGCCCATGACAACTTGGCGAAGAGGAACAAAGCCTGCGCGATGGTATCCGAGGCGGGGCGAAATTTGCCTGATCGACCTCGACAAGGAACGTCCCGCGCTGGTGATTTCCAGCGACAGCCTGAACGCACATTCTCTGGACGTATGTCTATTGCCGATCTCCACCGCCGAGCACAAGGCGTTTTCACTGCGTCCTAAGCTGAGCGCCGCAGAGGGTGGTTTGCACCACGACTCGTGGGTGAAGTGTGACCAACCGACCACGGTGGAGAAGCAACTGGTGATCTACCCTCCGCTGGGCACACTGGCATCGGCATCCATGCAGAGGATTGAAACTGCGGTGAAGGCCGCTCTTGATCTTACGTAGTCAGCGAAGCGTTAGGCCAGCGTCCACCGTTTTGGAAATCCCACCCCAAGCAAAGAAGTTTGGGAGTTGCGTTGTGTGTACACATGGATGTACACTTATGTCCAAGGAGGATTGCATGGCTGCACTCAAAGTGGGCGTTCGTGAGTTCCGGGAGCGGATTGCCAGTTTCTTGGAGTCGGATACGCCGGTCGCCGTCACTCGGCGTGGCGAGACTCTCGGTGTCTATGTCCCAACCCGGCGGAGACGACGTAAGGGGGCCGAGCTTTCTGAACTCAAGGCCGCCGCCGACCGGCTTTCCGAGGCACTGGCGGAGGTCGATGAGGAAGAGCTCGTAGCCGAATTCAAACAGATGCGTCGGCGTGGGAAGGGCGCGACCTGAGGAGAAGTGAGAAATGGTTCTAACACGGGATTTCAGAGAAACCGTACAGGCGCGAGTGCGACGTGACGCTGCATTTCGCAAGGGGCTGCTCCGCGATGCCGTTGAAAGCCTTCTCGCCGGAGAGGTTGCGCTGGGGAAGGAGCTGTTGCGTGACTACATCAATGCCACAGTCGGATTTCCCAAGCTGTCCGCGGAGACGAAACTGCACGTAAAGACCCTGCACCAGATGTTTGGGCCAAAGGGAAATCCAACCGCCAGCAACCTGTTTGGAATCGTTGCCTATCTTCAGCGGCGGGAAGGTGTCCGCTTGCAGGTCCGCACCAGCCGGGCAGTGGCCTAGGCAAAAATCCCACCCAAGCAAAGGAAGGAAGTTGGGAGGGGCACCCGGCGTGCTGGAAGTAACCCGTGCCATTACCACCAGTATTGAGATGCACCGCCACCATTGGAGCGATATATCGATATACCTTCTCCCTCTAATGAAAGTCAACACACCCAGGCAAGCAATGGAGGCTTGCCTGGGGCACCCGGCGTTCAGCTTTGATGAGGGACAACACCCATCCATCATTTCGGTCCGAGCCCGAGGCGCTGGATGTCATTGGATTCAGGCCCGACTCGGGATAATCTTGGAGGTATCAGGTACTTGCCAATGTACGCCCACAGGAAGGCTACAACAAGGGTAAAGACTATGCACCACAACAGCAACCACCACCCCCTCGCCCCAATCAAATATGCAATCAGCATTCCGAACGCCCAACTGAGCCACTTTGTGGTGAACAAGTAGATTCCAGAGACACAGACATCCTTTTCACAGAAAGGACAAGGAAAGGAGGGTGTTAGTTTCACATCCTCCAGCCGTATCCTGGCGTGGCACTCCGGACAAACCGTTCGTCGCGAGTATGTGGCCGGCCAGATCATAATCCGATTACCAGAACTCAGGGGCCCCATTTATCCCATGCCCAGCTCGCTGCTTTCGCCAGAGTCTAAATGAATCTCCAGTTGTTGATTGTCCATATTGACGCAGAGGTGACTGGCACACCCGCACTTTCCAACGAGACTGACGCAGAGAGGAAGAGTCCAGGAAGCAAAGGACAACCGGCTACGCACGCCGGCGTGCCCCACCCTTGTCGCCGGTGTTGGCGACAGGGTGGGACAAATGGCAGCGACTGAAGCTATACCCCGATGACGCCCACCAACTCCTTCACCGAGTCGGCGCTCTTCTGCAATGCGGCCTGCTCTTCCGGAGTGAGTTTGATCTCGATGATCTTCTCGATGCCGTTCGAGCCCAGCTTGCAGGGCACGCCGACGAACAGTCCCTTGATGCCGTACTCGCCCTCCAGATACGCGGCGCACGGCACGATCTTCTTCTTGTCCTTGAGGATGGACTCAACCATCTCGGTGACCGCGGCCGACGGCGCGTAATAGGCGCTGCCGGTCTTGAGGTACTTGACGATCTCGGCGCCGCCGTCGCGGGTGCGCTTCACCAGGCGTTCGATGGTGGCCGCGTCCATCAACTCGGTGATGGGAATGCCTGCCACAGTCGAGTAGCGCGGCAGCGGGACCATGGTGTCGCCGTGGCCGCCGAGGACGAAGGCGGTGACGTTCTCGACGGAAACATCCAGCTCCCGGGCGATAAAAGCGCGGAAGCGCGCCGAGTCCAGAATGCCGGCCATGCCGATCACGCGATTGCGCGAAAAGCCGCTCTGCTTGTAAGCCGCCTGCGCCATGGCGTCGAGCGGGTTGGAGACGATGATCAGGATGCAGTTAGGCGAGTACTGCACCACCTTGCCCACCACATCGCTCATGATCTTGAAATTGGTGTTGAGCAGGTCGTCGCGGCTCATGCCGGGCTTGCGCGGAATGCCCGCCGTGATGACCACGATGTCGGAGTTGGCGGTATCGGCGTAATCGTTGGTGCCGACCACGTACGAGTCACGCTTTTCGATCGGCATCGCTTGCAGCAGGTCGAGACCCTTGCCCTGCGGCACGCCTTCGATGATGTCAATCAGTACGACGTCGGCCAGTTCCTTCGACGCCAGCCAGTGCGCCGCGGTGGCGCCCACATTACCAGAACCAACTACCGTTACCTTTTTACGCATGATGCCTCACAGTGTTTGAAGTATGAAGAATGTATGCACAGCGTGAATCCGAGATTGAGGGTTGACGAAAAGGTCGAGAATCATTCACCACGGGGGACACGGAGCACACGGAGTTTTTGGTTTCTATCGAATCCTCTCCGTGATCTCCGCGTCCTCCGTGGTTAATTTTCATTCCCGTGGGGGGCGGCAGGCACGGGGGATCACAGGAACAAAAGCCTGGACTGTCCGCTACTTCGCTACCAGCTCCGCCACCGGCGCCATGTTCTCTATCATGTAGCTGGCGAACTCGCTGGTCCTGACCTTGGTTGCGCCCTCCAGCATGCGCTCGAAGTCGTAGGTGACCTTCTTCTGCAAGATAGTGTGCTCCAGCGAACTCTCGATCAGGCGGGCCGCCTCGTGCCAGCCCATGAAGTCGAACATCATCACGCCCGACAACATGACGGAGCCGGGGTTGATCACATCTTTATCGGCGTACTTCGGAGCGGTGCCGTGCGTGGCTTCGAAGATGGCGTGCTGGTCTCCGACGTTGGCGCCCGGCGCAATACCGAGTCCCCCGACCTGGGCAGCAGCAGCATCGGAAATGTAGTCGCCGTTCAAGTTGGGCGTTGCCAGTACTGCGTACTCGTTGGGGCGGGTCACGATCTGCTGGAAGATGCTGTCGGCGATGCGATCATTGACCATCAGCTTCGTCTTCCACGCACCCTTACCGTGGGTGGCGTAGATGTTCTGGATTACCCCCTTCACTTCCTTGTAGAGCGCTTCGCGGAAGTCCGGCTGCGCAAATTCCAGACCGGGCTCGACCATCTTGGCGTTGTCTTCGATGGACAATCCCGGATTCTTGTCGAGGTTGCCAATGATCCAGCTCTCGCGCTCGGTGATGACCTGGTCGCGGAACTCCTGGGTGGCCAGCTCGTAGCCCCACTCGCGGAACGCCCCTTCGGTGAACTTCTGGATGTTGCCTTTGTGCACGATGGTCACCGACTTGAGATGATTGGTCAGCGCGTACTGGATGGCCATGCGCACCAGGCGCTTGGTGCCGGTGATGGAGATCGGCTTGATACCAATGCCGGAGTCTTCGCGCACATGCTTGTTGGTGCCCGCCAGCATCTTATTGTTGATGAAGTCAATCAGCTCCTTGGCCTGCGGCGTTCCCTCTTTCCACTCGATGCCCGCGTAAACGTCTTCCGTGTTCTCGCGGTAGATGACAATGTTCATGCGCTCGGGATGCTTTACCGGCGAAGGAATGCCTTGGTAATACTTCACCGGCCGAACGCAGGCATAGAGATCGAGGAGCTGGCGCAAAGCGACGTTCAGCGAACGGATGCCCCCGCCAATCGGTGTGGTCAATGGGCCCTTGATGCCGATGCGCAACTCGCGGAACGCGGCGACCGTGTCATCGGGCAACCAGGTCTTGAAGCGGTCCATGGCCTTTTCGCCGGCGAAGACCTCGTACCAGGCGACCCGGCGCTTACCGTTATAGGCAATTTCAACTGCCGCATCGAATACCCGGACCGACGCTTTCCAGATATCGCGGCCAGTACCGTCGCCTTCGATGAAAGGAATGATGGGATTGTCTGGGATAACAAGCTTACCGTTTTCGTAAGTGATCTTGGTCCCGCTGGAGGGCAAAGGAATTTCATTATAAGAAGCCGCCACAAGGCACCTCGAGGAGTATGAGTATGAATTGACCCTAAACTGTAAACAACCATGTGTCGGGACGAGGAAGCTCTAGCAGAATCAGCAGCAGGCCGAAAACCGAGTCATGGGCACGAAAACGACTTGCGGCCCGCACTCTCGCAATCCACCGCGTCCGGATCAGAAAGGCTTACCGGGTCCTCCCGAACCCTTTACGTTACCACCGCAGGCGAACCGCTTCAATGAAATCCCAGATTACGGCATACCACGTTGGCGGTAGATGGCCCTGGTTTGGCGCAGGATTTCAGACAGGCGCATCTCGGGATCGAAGCTGTCATCGGTGCGCAGCACCCTCCACAGCAGCTTTTGCAGGGCCCGATGGGGGTGCTCGGCGACCGGCAGCCATTTGCGCGCTCGTCCCGTTACCAGGCGCACCAGATGCTCGAGGGTACGCAGAAATAGCGCGCTCTGCGTGAGTTGGTTGCATTCGCCGGCGTCCAGCAATCCATGCTCATGCAGGAGGTCCAGCCGCTCCCGCAGATTTCCCGCCAGCCAGAGCTGATTTCGCGCCTGCAGCGAACCGGCCAGGTAGTCGAGGTCATAAATTCCACCCGGGCCGGTCTTAAAGTTCGCAGTGGTGTCACTCCGTTCCAACCGGATGCGAACGTCCTGCAATTCTGAATTGAAATCGGGCCGAGTCGCGATCTCTGCAATTCCCTTACGCACCGCCTGCAAGGCGCGGTTGCCGGCTTCGAGGTCACCCGCCACATGGCGCAACTTAAGATACGTCAGTGCTTCCCAGGGCTTGGCCTCGTCTTGGAAGTATGCGGCCAGTTGGGTTGGGGTTACGATCAATTCGCCTTCGCGACCGTGCGGCCGCAGGCGAGCATCCACCGAAAACACGGTGCCATCGAGGGTGTACGCGGTCAGCGCATCCATTACCTGCGCCGCGACTCGACGCATCTCCTCCTGCGCGCAGCCATCGTCGCAAACGAACAGGACATCGGCGTCCGACAGGAGATCGAATTCGTGGGCCCCCAACCTTCCGAGTCCCATAACCGCAAATCCGGCAGGAGTGCCAGCAATAGCCAGGGCGGCTTGGATCGCAGCCTCGGCCGCGGCGGTGTTCTCGCTGAACGAGTCGAAGACTTCGCGCAACTGAAACAGATCGCGGGCGCCCGACAGGAACACGCGGCGGCGGTAATGCCGTCGCAAGATGGCGTTGGCCTCGGAGCGATCGACCTTTTCCTGGGCGAGGTAGGCAAATACTGGATCGGGCGCGACGATCTCGCTGCGCGGACCTTCGTCGAACAACTCCGCCTCGCCTGAAGAAGTTGACAGCTCTTCAATCTGCGGCAGCAGCGAGACCTCCGCCGGGTGACGAACTAGGATGTCGGTGAGATACTCGCTGAACTCAAAGATGGTGAGCGCCCGGCCCACCGCTTCGGGCGAGCGCAGCACCGCGCCATAACGCTCCGAAGTCGTCCCCGCCGAACTAAGGAAGCGATCGAGGTTACGCCGCGCATGTTGCGACAACTCGGCGGTACCGGCGATTTCCCGTAGCCGTGGAGAATCGACCGCCAGCCGCTGCATTATCTGGCTGTAGGAACTATCAGGGGTCGCTGGAATCTCCGGATGCAACTGAAATTCAGGGGGGTGGTGGTCCTGGTTCTGCTCCTGATAGATGACTCGCTGATAAATCTCCGTCACCGCCGACATGCGCCTTTGCACATGGGCCAGAAACTCTTCGGGGGTTGGCGCCGTCGTACCTTCCCTCGCGAGACCGCGCGCCAGCGATTCCAGCTCCCAGCGCGATGCCGGCAGCCGATGCGTCTGCTGGCCCTGGCGCAATTGCAGGCGGTGCTCCAGGTTGCGCAGGAACTCGTAAGCGCTGGTGAGGTTGTGAAAGTCTTTGCTGCCGATGTGTTCCTTGTCGTAGAGCTTCTGCAGCGCAAACATCGTACCCCGCGAACGCAGCCACGATTCACTTCCGCCATAGACCCGCTGCAAGCATTGCACCAGAAACTCGATATCGCGAATGCCACCACGGTCGAGCTTCACATCGATGCCGCTCTGACCCGTCTGCTTCAGCAGGCGCCGGCGGCGGTGACTTCCCATTTTCTCCCGCGAGGCGAGCGCTGTCTTGATGGCAAGAAAGTTGAGCTCAGGCCGATAAACGAAGGGTTGCACCCGGCGCACAAACTCCCGCGCCAACCCTAGATCGCCCGCGGAATGGCGCACCTTGATCATGGCCTGCAACTCCCAATCATGGGCGACGTGGGAGTAATAATGGATCGCGTGGGGCAGGGGGACTGCAGGTTCGCCTTCGTTGCCCTGGGGACGCAAGCGCAAATCAATCCGGAAGACCGGCCCCTCGCGAGTGTGACGCGAGAGCAGCTCCGTGGTTTGCTGGGCCAGCCGGATGAAGTATTCGCGGTTGGGAATCTCCGCTCCCGGCGGTTCCACACCGCCGTCATAGAGATACAGCAGGTCAATGTCGGAACTGTAATTCAGTTCGTTGCCGCCAAGCTTGCCCAAAGACAGCACGGCAAAACGTGAATCGGTCACGCGGCCTTCGGGGTCGAGCCGCTGCGGCGAGCCATAGCGGTGCTGCAGTTGGGAATGAACTTCGCGCAGAGCTTCTTCAATCAAGACATCGGAGAGAGCGGAAATCTCGGCCGTCGTTTCCGCCAGGGTTGCGACACCCAGCACATCGCGCAGCATAATGCGCACATACTCGCGCTTCTTGAAACGCGCCAGCAATACCGCCGTATCGGTTTCAAACGAGCGCGAGCGCATCCGCGCGAAGCTCTCCTGAAATTCTTCACGAGAATGGGCACGGTCCAAGCTTTTGTCGCGGACAAAGCCCTGAAACAAATCGGTGTTGTGAATCAGCGTCTCGCCCAGCCAGGAGCTGCCGGCGAACACCACCACGGCATAGTGAATCAAAAACTGATGCTTCTCCAGCAGGCGCAACAGGTCGGGAGAGGCCGATTCGGCCAACCGTTCAAACTGATTGACCGCGGCATCGGGATTGGGCGAGCTGGGAAGCAAGGCCGCAAGTGCCTGCTGGACTTCCGCAGGCGCCAGTTGGCGAATGCGCGCGAGATTTCGCCGGGCCGCCTCCGAATCGCGAAACTGCACGTTCGAAGGCAGAACAGCGGAATCAGGTTGACTGATATCAGGCACGGTCGTGTGAGGCACTTCCGGTTTTGTTAGCGGCTGTGTAGGTACTATTTCGCCGTTGCGCCGGTCAGCATGGTCAGCAACATCACCACATCGGTCCGCGCGTAGACGGCATGGGGAAGTTTGGCCTCCATGTACACCCACGATCCGGCGGAAAGCTCTTTCTCCTCGCCGTCAAGGGTCACGCGGGCGTCACCTTGAAGAATCTCGACGATGGCCGGCACCGCAGCCGTGTGCTGCGATAGTTCCTGCCCGCCGGCAAAGCCGAAGAGGACAATCTTCACGTAATCATCGCGATGGATGGTGCGGCTCAGGGTTCCGTCCCGCGGAATCTCAACTTCTTTCAACAGGTTTTCGACGACAGAAAACTTGGCCAATGGTGCCTCCTTGTTGCTTCAATTCTGTTGCACACAGACCATCATAAGACTTGGCTTTAGCTATACGGATAAAAGATGAAGAACAGCAGCGAGAGGGCGGTCAATACCCAGAGCCCGGGCTTCAGGTGGCTCGCCCTTCCTGCAACCAATTTGCAGATGGGATAAAGCACGAAGCCCGCGCAGATTCCGATGGCGATGTTGAAGGTGAATGCCATCAGGGAAACCACCGCGAACGCCGGGATGGATTCGGTGTAGTCGGCGAAGTCAATGCGGTTGATTGGCGCAAGCATGAACAGGCCGACGATGATCAGTGCAGGCCCGTAGGCTTGCGGAGGAATAGCTGCCACAAACGGGGAGAAGAAGAGCGCCAGCAGGAAACAGGTTCCGGTAACGAGGACGGTAAACCCGGTGCGGCCGCCCGCCTCGATTCCGGTGGCCGACTCGACGTAAGCGCCGGCGGTGGTGGTGCCCAGGACGGGAGCGAGGCTTGTCGTGATCGCGTCCACCAGCATAGGACGCTCGATGTGCGGCAACTGTCCGTGGTCGTCGAGGAAACCGGCGCGCGCCGAAAGTCCGATCAGGGTCCCCATGGTATCTACAAAGGCCATGATGAAGATGGTGAGCACCACGGGGAACGCCCGCCAGGTGAACGCTCCGCGAAGATCCAGTTGCCACACAATCGGCCCGATACTTGGCGGTATGCTGACCAGGCCGTGCGGCGGCGGGGCGATTTTAGCAACGAACGCCACAATCGCGGTGATCACAATGCCCAGCAGGATCGCGCCGGGAACTTTTCGGATCACGAGGATGGTAATCAACACGAAACCGAACATGGCTACCAGCGCGGGATGCGAGGTCAGATGCCCCGCCTGCACGGGCGCGCCGGGGACCCCGAGGGTGACCAATCCGGTCTCGTTCAATCCGATGAAGGTGAGAAACAGTCCGATGCCCACCGCGAAGCTGTAGCGAAGCGATGTGGGCACGCCTTCGACGATCCACTGCCGCAGCCGCAAGACGGTCATCACGATAAACAGCACGCCGGCGATGAAGATTGCCGCCAGTGCGGTCTGCCAGCGAAAACCCAAAAGCTTGCAAACCGTGAAGGCGATGAACGCATTTTCGCCCATGTAAGGCGCGATGGCGAAAGGACGATTGGCGTAAAACGCCATCAGGTAACAGCCGAACGCAGCCACCAGCACCGTCGCCACAAACGATGGGCCTGCCGGAATGCCGGCCGTCGAGAGGATGGCGGGGTTGACTACCACAATGTAAGACATGGTGGTGAAGGTCGTCAGTCCGGCGACCACCTCGCGTCCCAACGAGGTGCGGTGACCATCAAAATCGAACACGGCATTCAGCCAGTTCAAGGGGCGCTCCGGAAGCAATCAACTTCCACGGTGATGCGAGCGATGATTATAGTCCGCCGGTGAGAACGCCACGGCAGCACGGAGGAAGGGTTCGCGCGCGTGTCGCGGATGGGGGAGTGGTGGGCCCGGAGGGATTCGAACCCCCAACCAAGGGATTATGAGTCCCCTGCTCCACCATTGAGCTACAGGCCCACACTGCTCGACAACCTGCACCATTGAAAAGAGTTACTGCACTGACGCCAATTGCACTGGTAACTCTGTTTTGTGGCTGGTGTCAGTTCTGGTGTCAGTTGGTCTTTCCTGTGCACCCTCAGTCTCGCACAGCCTCTCCACGGCTGCCAACTGGTGTTCTGGCGCGAGGTGAGTATACCGACAAGTCATCTGTATCGTCTTGTGTCCCATCAACTGCTGCACAGTTCGCAGGTCGACTCCCGCCATCGTTAAGCGACTAGCGAATGTGTGTCGCAAGCAGTGCCAAGTGAAGTCGGCGATCCCAGCTTCCTCGATGGCTGGCTCGAACCAGTGGCGCGAGTTGAGCAGGTGCTCGAAGCGGCTATTTGTGAACACGTAGCCCACGCCATTAGAACGTGCAAACAGCTTACCAAACGCTGCGAGCGCGATTTGATTGAGTTTGATGTGGCGCACTTCTCCGTTCTTGGTTCGGCGCACCGTAATGACCCGGTTAGGGAAATCAACATCTGGCCACATCAGGGAATACTGCTCACTGCGTCGCATTCCAGTGTGTAGCGCGATCTCAAATTCAGGCAAGTGTTCTGGCCACTTGGCCTCAATCACAGCCCGTAAACGCTTTTCCTCATCAGACAACAGCCACCTAACGCGGGCGTTGTCCTCGCGCCGACGATTCACAAGGCGAGCCGGATTGTATTTAATCTGATTACAACAGTTGACGATTGGGCCGGGCGGCAACACTTGCTTTTTGTGTTATTGCAGCTTGGCGTATTCGGCTTTGGCCTGCTTCAGGATGGGGATGTCGGGGTCGGCGTCTTTCCAGAGCGTAAGGAAATCCTGATAGGCGGAGCGCGCTTTGTCCTTGTCACCGGAAAGGGCATAGGCCCGGCCAAGCTCCAGGCGTGCCAGCGCGCCCAAGGGAAAGTTTCCTATCAGGCCACGATGGTCAACGAACTTCTGAAATTCTGCCGCCGCTCGGTTGCCGTCGCCGAGCATGAGATAGGCTTCGCCACGCAAATAGACTGGGAGCAGCCAGCCTGCGTCCCCAAGTTCTATCGGGCTCGTCTGCTGGAGTAATTCGATGGCCCGGTTCGGATCTTTTCGCTGCAAGGCGATGGCGGCTCTGATTGTAGGCAGTCGATATCTCTGTACGATCGTGTCCACGGGGTGGGTCTTGTCGAGTTCGGCCGCCAGCTTCTCCGCCATGGATGTATCGCCCGCCCGGGCCAGCGCCAGTGCTGCCATTGTCATGACATCGCGGTTCGGGGCCAGCTTCACTGCTGCACCGGCATCGGCACGAGCCTGCTCCCGATCGCCCGACTCAACTTCGCGTAACGCCGCTTCGGCCTGATAGCCCGCGGCGGTTTCCTTGGCATCGTTGTGTCCGGCTGAATCCATGGCCCGCTGGGTCAGTTGGCGTGCAGAGTTAAGCTTCCCGTACCAAGCCCCTGTGTCCGATTGCGCTGCCAGCAGCCGGTCTTCCATGCCCGGCTTGCCCACGGCTGCCAACGCTATCCGCGACATCTGCTCCGTATCGCCTTTTAGAAAAGCTACCTGGTAACCGAGCGCCAGCAGGTCTTCACCTTCCAACTTGCGTTCCTCAGCTTGGTTGAACACCGTCTCCGCCTCATCCAGACGGTTGAGGTTCATGTAGACATTGCCGAGGCCGGCGTAGGTGTCCTGGTTGTTGTCCGGGTCCAAGCGCATTGCCTCCCGGTATTCCTCCAATGATTTTTCCCAGTTTCCAAGGACTCCGTAAATAACTCCCAAGTACACGTAAAGCGGGTAATCCCTCGGGTAGGTCTGCTGCCACAGCTCGTATGCCGGAATGGCTTTCTCCAGCTCTCCGGTTGCGGCCCAGTAGTAGTTCGCTTCGATGTAGAAGCGCTCGCGCTCACTCACCTTCTCCCGCAGCTCGTAGGCCTTGCGTAAATTTTCGGCTTGCAGAGCCAGCTCGTTAAGGTTGCCATAGACAGCCGACAAGGCGCGGTAGGCTAGAGCGAAATTCGGATCGAGTTCGACGGCCCGCTTTAGGAAGGGCAGAGCGGCGGCGTTGCCCTTCTCATAAAACATCCTGCGTCCCAGGCTGTAGGCCTGCAGCGCTTCCAGCGACGGCGTAGTCGCCTGCTCCAGCGGAGTGTCGAATGCTTGCAGGCTATTGGCCGATTCGCCCAGCTTTTCGCGCAGCTTGGCTGCTGCCTTGTCCAGCGCCGTCAGCACCTGTTCTTTGCCGGTGGCCCGCACTTGCTCCTCACCGAGGACATCTCCGGTATGGCAGTTGGTTGCGCGCAGCCCGAGGACATATTCGCTGCCAAGGCTTGCAATCGAGCCATCCAGCACCGCTGCGCTGGCGGTCCGCTGGCAGAGATCGCGAGCAAGCTCCGGAGTAAGCCGCGCATCCGGCGACTGCCCCATCAGCCGCAAGACCTGCTGAACACGCTGATCCGAAATCAGGCTGAGGAAGGGCGACTGCTCCAGTTGCACGGCCAGGCCTTGCCGCAGGGTGCCGTCAAATACAGGATCGCCCGTCGAATTGGCGAAGTCAGCGAGGACAATGGTGTCCTTGTCGCTGAGGCGCGGAGCTTGATGCGAGCGATAGTACAGCCCTCCGACGACAAGCACAGCGACCAGCAAGATCGTGGTGAATGCAATGATGACCCAGCGTTTCTTATTATGAGCGACTGATTCTTTCTGCGGCGTGGCGGCCTTGATCGCGCTCGAACTCGCTCGCGCATAGCGCCCGCTTTCCGTGTCACGCTTCAGGCGCTGCAGTTCAGCTCGCATGTCCGAGGCGTGCTGGTAGCGGAGGTTGCGGTCCTTCTCCAGGGCTCTGCGAATCACCAATTCGAGCTCAGGAGAAATTTCCGGGTTCAGCTGCGAGGCCGGCCGAGGCTCGTCGCGAAGGATGGAGCCACAAATCTCGCCCGAACCGGAACCATTGAATGGCATCCTTCCGGTCGCCATCTCATAGAGCACCGCTCCGAAGGAAAACAGGTCCGTGCGCGCATCCAACTCCTTGGCTCGAACCTGCTCCGGCGACATGTAGGCTACGGTGCCCAGCATCGCGCCGGGACTGGTCAGGTGCTGAACGTCCGAGGCTAGCTCAGTTTCTGAATCATCGCTGGCAGCAGTCTTTGCGGTTACCTTGGCTAGGCCGAAGTCGAGAATCTTGGCGTGACCGCGCCGGGTGACAAATATGTTGGCCGGCTTGATGTCACGGTGAACGATGCCTTGGCCGTGCGCCGCGTCGAGCGCGTCGGCAATCTCGGTACCGAGGTCCAGAATCAGCTCGGTTTCCAGTGGCTTGCCCGCAATGCGGTGCTTCAGCGTCAGGCCGTCGAGAAACTCCATCGCGATGAAGGATTGTCCTTCGTAATTGCCGATTTCGTAGATGGTGCAGATGTTCGGATGGTTCAGCGCCGAGGCGGCACGGGCCTCGCGGCGGAAGCGCTCCAGCGCTTGCGGGTCTTGCGCCACATTATCGGGCAGGAACTTGAGCGCAACGAAGCGGCGAAGGTCGGTGTCCTCGGCCTTATAGACCACGCCCATCCCGCCGCCGCCCAGTTTGGCGACAATGCGGTAATGGGAGATGGTTTGGCCGATCACTAGCGCTGAATCTTAGGGCCAAAGGTAGGGCAAGTCAATGAAACGAGAAGCGGCTAGCTCTTGCTGGCGACGATCACTGGCGTAATATCCCCATGTCACAAGTAATCCCCCTCGATAAACCTGTGGACAGTTTCTCCGCGTACAAAAAACTTCCATGACACGTCCGCGGTAGCGGCGAGATGCTTCGTGCCCCACCGTGACCCACCGCTTTGCAGCGAAGCGCACAGTGTGCGCACTGCACACAAGAGTGTTGCAAACCAAATGGATGGATAGGATCGGATTCCTGCGATGGCGGAATGTCAAGTTGGAGTATACTCTAACTTGGCGTCAACCATGAGTCGAGATTGCGTCAGAATAGGCTCGGTAATTATTTTCTTGACACAAGTCTGGCAATAGTCTAGAGTTCATCCTGACACTTCGCTTTGGAGGACAGGATGACCGCAGCAGCCGCAGCACGGAAACACAGCAAGAAAGTCGCATACGTTCGCGTTTCCTCGGTTGACCAGAACACAGACCGGCAACTTGAGAACATTAAGAGCGTATCGCCAGACAAGGTATTCACTGACAAATGTTCCGGCAAGGACACGAAGCGCCCGCAGCTTGAGGCGATGCTTTCTTACATTCGAGAGGGTGACACGCTTGTGGTTCACTCCCTCGACCGGCTGGGCCGCAGCTTGGACGACCTGCGCAAGGTCGTCACTGACCTAAACGGTCGTGGCATTGCCGTTGAGTTCCTAAAAGAGGGTTTGACGTTCACTGGTGACGATAGCGATAGCTCCATGAGCAAGCTGATGTTCAACATGCTTGGCAGCTTCGCAGAGTTCGAGCGGTCACTGATAAGGGAACGCCAGCGCGAGGGAATCGCCCTTGCAAAGAAAGCCGGGGTCTACCGTGGTCGCAAGCCTTCGCTGACTGCTGAGCAGGCAGAAAACCTCCGCGAGCGGGTTGCCGCAGGTGAGAAGAAAGCTGGCTTAGCGCGAGAGTTCGGAATCAGCCGCGAAACGCTTTATGCGTATCTCCATGCGTAGTGCCCGCCAACAAGCGGTGCGCGGGCAGATCGGAGGCTCAGGGGTGTTGGAGGTTCCCGGCTGAGATAGAGTATGAGTTGGCCTGTTTACAACAGTAATCGCTTGATCCCCGGTCAGCCCGTTAGCCGGACGCCGTGGATTACTTCCGTGGGAAAGTCGCTCGCCGCAAGTCACACTACAAATCCTGAGGCGCAGGATTTCTACGTCCGCTTGGAAGAACAAACCTGTGTACCAATCCCGCACAGTATCCGAGGAAGAAGCACTTCTCCTCATTGGTCTCTGTCGCTGCTTCCGACCGAGCCTTCTAAGCTACTGATAACAAGACCCTTCATTTCCCTTCTCCCGGCCTCCTGTGGACAGTCACTTGCTCTACCCATTTTGTTCCCGAGAGCCATCACAGATGGGGATTTGCAATTGCGGTGACTCGACCGTCTGGCTAGTAAGGTAAGCCACTTCGTCAGGGGGAATAGGCGGCCCCTCGCTAGGCTCTCGGGAACCAGGTTAGGTGTTCCGATCACGAGCCGAACGCCGCAGTCAAGGCCAAACGAGAACTGGCCGAAAGAGATGGCTACTGAATTTTCGTTATCGAAACCGGGAACTCCAGATCCGCGACATCATTTGAAATTGTGGGCCGCCCTGGTTGTTTTTTTGACATTGGGGCAGCTTGCCGCGACGGTCTTTGTTCCTCGCTCGTTTTCGCTCACTCTGATCAGTGATGTTATTGAGTTTCTTCTCATCTTGTCGGCGACGGTTGTTTTCCTAGTAAACGCGAGCGCAAGCCCGAGACCAGCCCGATTGTTCTGGATGCTGCTGGCGGCATCTTGGGGAGCACGGACTATCTGCTGGGTTGTCTGGATGTATTTTGACCTTGTGCTGCGCAGGGAAGTACCCAACCCATTTGTCGGCGACATCTTGTTATTCCTATCAAGTATTCCCTTCTTAGCAGCTCTGCTGTTGCAGTCCCACCTGGATCCGATTGAGGATCGCAAGTCACAGGGTCGTATGGGTTTTCTCTTGCTGCTCCTCTGGTGGCTCTATCTCTATATGATCTTCGTGATTCCCTGGCAATATGTCGTCCTTGACGAGGCAAGATATGGTGAGAACTATGACCGGCTGAATGGTCTGCTGGCTGTTGTGCTGCTGTTTGCGCTCGGGTTTTTGTGGAAGCGCGGTTTCGGATCGTGGAAGTGGTTCTATGCGAGTCTCTTCGGAGCACAGCTGCTCATGACGGTGGCCGGTTACCTGGCGAACCATGCGATCGACCTGCATTGTTACTATCCGGGAAGTTGGTACGACGTACCCTACTCGGTGGCGCTGGCATCGTTCACGGTCGTCGGATTCCTCGGCCTCACGCTGCAAAGCACTGCGGCGTCTTCGGAAGAATCACGAGCGCACCTTCCTGTGACGGAGCTGGGAATGCTAGCGGTATTGTCACTGCCTGCCATCGGCGCGTGGGCGGTCCTCGATCGGAATACGCCTTCGCAGGTCAATCAGTTCCGAGGGCTGGTTACGCTGGGCACAATGCTGGTGATGGCTTTTCTGGTATTTGCAAAACAGCGCCAGCTCAAGGCTGAATTGGCCAAGGCCAACCAGGTACTCCAGGAAGTTTCCTTAACAGATCCTCTTACGGGGGTTCGAAACCGGAGATTCTTTGACGCTATCGTTCCCGGCGACGCGAGTCAGGTCCTACGGTCTTACTCGGCGCCCCGAAAACCTGGCGCTAATGACCTGATCTTCTATCTGGTCGACCTCGACGATTTCAAAGGAGTCAATGATCGCTACGGACACGATATCGGAGATAAGGTCCTGGTGAAGCTGATTAGTCGAATCAATTCCGTGATCCGCAGCTCCGACGTGGTAGTCCGCTGGGGCGGTGATGAATTCCTGATCGTGTCCCGGTATTCAAATCGGGCGGAAGCAGCGACCTTTGCATCGCGGATCTTGACTGCCGTTGGAAACCCAAAAGCGGAACTGGCAAGTGCCGGCCTCGAAATTCGCCAGACTTGCTCCATCGGTTGGACGGCCTTCCCATGGTATCCCGACAGACCCGATGAAGTACCCTTGGAAACCGTTCTCAGATTGGCCGACCGCGGAGTCTATGAAGCCAAGCGGGGTGGAAAAAATCGAGCGATGGGCGTCGTGCCCTCCGACAGCGGGACGACACGTCTCATTGTCACGACTGGCGATCGAGTCTCTTCTTATTCTGTGCAGATGGTTTGCGTCGAAGGCCCATCTGAGTTTTTGGAACCGTACAACGCCAAGGCAGACGGTCGCGACCAGGCCGTGGCCGCGCCTGAAGCACAGCAGGTCATGAGCGCTTCTATTCCGTCGGCCGTAGACAGGATCATCGCTGAAACCGCGGCTTCGGGAAAACTCCGCCCGTTGTTTAATGGCCATCCGACCCCGATGTGGGTCTACGATCAGGAAACTCTCAGGTTTCTGGATGTGAATCAGGCCGCCATTCTCGGTTACGGGTACTCCCGGGCAGAATTTCTAGGAATGACCATCCTGGACATTCAGCTAATGGCAGACATCCCGCTTCTGCTGCATGAGATCCTTCGCCCGGCGCTGAAGGGACCGAGCACAGCAGTGTGGAGACATCGCAGCAAGGATGGCATGGTGTTCAATGTCAAGACCACAAGGCACGAACTGACGGTACGCGGTCGTGCGGCCGAGTTGGTGGACGCGGTTCGTGTATCCCAGCGAAACGATGGGCCGAGTGAGGCGAACAGGGTCTTGCATGAGTTGAGGCAGTCGTAGGAACAGGTACGGTCTGTCGCCCATGAGTGCCAGTTGCGGGCCATAAACCATCTTCTGGGACATGCGCCACAGCAGGATCTCCGAATGCCGTGATGGACCAGAAGAGGACTTCTGGACAATCTTCGGGAAGGCGGACTCGCCGCTCGGCTGTTGCTCAGGATTACTTACGAGTTGGGGATTAATGAGATGGTCCGCCGCTGAGTAACATTATTGCTCGGCAGCATATAGGAGGATCATCGCATGCACATCACATCCATCGGCATCGATCTCGGCAAGACCACATTTCATCTGGTTACACTCGGCGAGCAGAGCAAGGTACTAGCTCGCAAGAAGTTTTCACGCAAGCAGTTGCTAACCTACACGGCGAACCTGCCTGCCTCCCTGATCGGCATGGAGGCGTGTTCTGGAGCGCACTTTATCGCAGCCGCCATTCGCGGTCAGGGACACGATGTGCGGTTAATCCCGGGGCAGTTCGTAAAGCCATTTCTCAAGTCGAACAAGAACGACTTCCTCGACGCTGAAGCCATCGCGGAAGCTGTCGCCCGGCAGAACATGCGGTTCGTTCCCATCAAGACCGACGAACAGCTCGACCTGCAAGCTCTCCACCGCGTACGTGACCGACTGGTACAGCGCCGCACCGCGGTCATCAATCAGATCCGAGGCTTCCTCATCGAACGCGGCATTACGTTCGCCAAGCGACCGGCGAATCTGCGCAACAACATGGCGGCGTTGCTGGAAGATAGCGAGGCCAACCTCTCGCCACGCATGCGCAGATTACTCGAAGCTGTGTGGCAAGAATGGAAACAGCTAGAGGCCCACATTGCAGAGGCCGACGACGAGATCGAGCGCATCGCAAGTGCAGATGCAGCCTGCCAGCGCCTGCGACAGATCCCCGGCGTAGGGCCGCTGACTTCTACCGCAACGGTTGCGGCCATCGGCAACGGCGCTGCCTTCCGCAAAGGGCGCGACTTTGCCGCCTGGCTCGGTTTGGTCCCCAAGCAACGCTCAACCGACGGAAAAGCCAGACTGTTCGGGATCAGCAAGCGTGGCAACGAATATCTGCGCCGCATGTTCATCCACGGCGCACGCGCGGTGTTGTATCGAGTGAAGTACGACACCGGCGGTTTCGGACGATGGGTGCATCAACTCGAAACACGAGCCCCACGCAACAAGGTCATCGTCGCCATCGCCAACAAGCTCGCACGCATCGCCTGGGCGGTGCTGTCCAGCGGCGAAGTCTATCAACATCAGCCTGTAGTCACGGCGTAACCGGCCGTGGAAAAGACGCTTCGCTTGGAAAGCCAACAACGCTTTCCACTTTTCCACCGCCTCGACGGCGGTGGAGACTAACCTCACCAGAGTCTGCTGAGGAGAGAACGGACGATAGAACAGTCAAACGACGTGCCGGAGAACCTGGCTGTTGAGTTGGTTCCCAGTAACCGAGGGATTTATCAGGACCGGCACGTGCGCATCATCATCGTGGCCCGGAGATAAATTATCTCCAATCAGAGGCCGGATACATTTACGCAGACTGATCCTTCGCCCGCCTACTTAACTCTTGCAGTCCGGCGGCGGACCATACATTCACAACAGCTATCCGCCGCTGACTAGCCCTGAGCTTTCTGAGCGCCCATGGCAAACTGCGCTTGCATCGTTTGCCGTAGGCTTTGGAAGCGGTGGCTGAGTTCTGCAGGATTCGGCCTAAACGTCGGGAGTGGCGACAGCATCATATCCAACGCGCAAAGCAAGCCTACGTTCGCTGCAAGCCTGCCTCCGCTCGACCCGTGATGCCGTCTAGTAAGATTAGCTTTTGTTGGACGAGCAGCCAGGCGCTATAAAATAGGCGCCGTAGCGGTTCCAAATTTTGTAGAGCAGCCTTACCTGGAAGCGGAAGGGCGCAGCAATCTGCTTGCGGAATTCCACCTCCACGACTTCTCCAACATACAAACCGGCCGATGTCTGGAAACCGATGCCGGCTTCGGTGATGTCGGTGCAAACCGCGTCTGCCGAAACCTCGTGCAGTAAACCCTGGTAAATGATCCGCGCGGGTATGTTAACCCGTATCCGGTTCTCCCTGCGCCGCCCGTCGGGAAGAGGTTCGGCCGCCGGCGCGGTGGCGCTTTGCGCAATGGTGTTCTTCATGCCGGAGTTATCGGCAACAACGCCGACAGCTTTAGTTTTGCCAGGAATATTCACTTGACACCTCGTCACATACTTTTCCTGATTTTCCGCTGCCGATCCTGGACGGCGTATTCCAGGCTTCTATGAGAAACACCTAACCTGGTTCCCAAGAGCCTAGCGAGGGGCCACCTTCTCCCCGTTTCCCCCCGTGACGAAGTGGCTTACCTTACTAGCCAGACGGACAAGTATCTGGATGGCTCTCGGGAACAAAATGGGTAAAGCATGTGAATGTCCACAAGACACCAGGAGGGAGCAAGTGAGATACCTTGTTATCAGGAGGTTAGATCACACGGTCGGAATCGGAGACAGAGCCCAATGAGGGAAAGATGTTCCCTTCCGCGATACTGTGCGGGATTGGGACACAGGTTTCTTTCCAAGCGGCGGGCGCTCGAAAATTCAAAATTGCAGCTACACCCGCAACTAGAACAGCAGCTAGAGCCCTGCCAATCAAGTCGAGCACCGCAAAGTCTCTCACCCGCATTATCCTCGGTTGGACAACTGGCGTAAACAGATGGGATGAGAAGGCCGGTCTCCGGACGGGATGCTGTAGGCTCCCAAGTTATCGACGCGCTCGAAGCGCAAACAGATAAAGGAGACCGGCAATGAAAAAGAGTAGCACCGCAATG